>Ga0209121_10001937_pt1 | contig 21493 bp, 21 predicted proteins | sample Cruoilmetagenom3_FD_187292 | JGI IMG/M metagenome (GOLD analysis project Ga0209121, IMG submission 187292) | Oil polluted marine microbial communities from Coal Oil Point, Santa Barbara, California, USA - Sample 3 (SPAdes) (version 2) | ecosystem: Environmental > Aquatic > Marine > Oil seeps ...
AGAAGTGATCTTTGGGCACTACCTGCTCATAGAGGAAGCGTCCGTAGAAGGAATCATTGGTATTTTCTTTGAACCTCTCTTTGCTCATCGCTCTCTACTTCCGTAAGGTTGCTTAGCCTCAGTCTATCCGCCAAAGGTTAGAAAGGCAAATTGGAGGACCTTTTTCAACAGTCTCGGGAACCAGGTTTGCAGAGGGGGAGGCTGAATGATATAATATGTAATCAACAAGTTATATGAGGGAGAGATGGAGAAGGAGGGGCTCAACCTTAAAATGCAAGAGGTGCGCCAGATGGCCGATGCCAAGGGTTTCTCCGCTGACGAGGAACGCATCTGGGAGATGTTGGCCCTCATCCATAGCGAGATCTCCGAGGCCACCGATGCCTACAAAAAGGGGAAGCCCTATGATGCGGTAGGCGAGGAACTGATAGATGCTATCATCCGCATCCTTCACCTCCTCTCGGCTCTCGATCTGGATGCTGAGGTCCTCTACCAGCGGAAGATGGCCGAAAACTGGGGGCGGCCATATAAATACGGCACCGTGCGAGGAGGTTGATGCAAAGGGAGCGACTCTATCGTGCAGAGGCTATCGTCCTCCGCAGGATGAACCTGGGCGAGGCCGACAGGCTGCTCACCCTCTATACCCCGGAATGGGGGAAGATCAGGGTTCTGGCTAAGGGGGTGCGCAAGCCCACCAGCCGTAAGGCTGGCCACCTGGAACTTCTCACTCACAGCCGACTTCTCATCGCTAAAGGGCGCTCTCTAGATATCGTGACCCAAGCGGAGACGATAACCCCCTTCCTCCCCTTGCGGAAAGACCTGACTCGTACCTCCTACGCCTATTATGTGGCGGAACTGATGGATCGGTTTCTGGAGGAGGGCGAGGAGAGCCCCGCGCTCTTCAGGCTCTTGCTAGAGACTTTGGGCTATCTAAGTGAGGCCCGTGATCCACGCCTAGTGGTGCGGTATTTCGAACTCCATCTTTTGGGGCAGATGGGCTATCGACCTGAACTCTACCGCTGTCTAGGTTGCGGAAGAGAGATCGAAGGCGAGGCCGTTTTCAGCCCGCCTCAAGGGGGGGTGCTTTGCCCGTCCTGCGGCGGGAAGAGAGGAGGGAGCCCTTTATCAGCGGATCTCCTCCACTATCTCCGGCTTCTGCAAAGGGGGGAGTATGCCACCTGTGTAACTCTCCAGCCCAGCCCTGAGGCGCATAGCGGGTTGGAGAGGAGTATGCGCCATTATATCTCTTATATCCTGGAGAGGAGGTTGAGGTCGCTCGATTTCATAGATACTCTAAGACGAGAAGAGCAAAGGCCTCTGGCAGAGGAGAAAGGCGTTTAGATGGTAGATATGGATACCCTGGTGTCCTTGTGTAAAAGGCGGGGTTTTATCTTTCAATCGAGCGAGATCTACGGGGGCTTCGGTAGCGCCTGGGACTACGGCCCTTTGGGAGTGGAGTTGAAGCGGAACATCAAGAACGTCTGGTGGAGGGACCTGGTCCAAAACAGGGAGGATATCGTAGGGCTAGATGCCAGCATCTTGATGTCCCCTCGGGTCTGGATAGCCTCGGGGCATGTGGAGAAATTCACCGACCCCCTGGTGGATTGCAAATCTTGCAAACGGCGCTTCAAAGCCGACCAGGTGGGAGATCGTTGCCCGGAGTGCGATGGCGAACTCACCGAGGCTCGTCAGTTCAACACCATGTTCAAGACCTTCGTGGGCCCCGTGGAGGACGAGGCGTCGGTCGCCTACTTGCGTCCGGAGACGGCTCAGGGGATCTTCGTCAACTTCCTAAACGTGCAGAGCGCCACGCGCCGGAAACTCCCCTTCGGCATCGCCCAGATCGGGAAGGCTTTCCGCAACGAGATCACGCCGGGGAATTTCACCTTCCGCACCCGCGAATTTGAACAGATGGAGCTCGAATATTTTGTCAAGCCGGGGACTGACGAGGAATGGTTCGACTATTGGCTGGAGGAGCGGCTGAGTTGGTATAAGAGGTATGGGATAAGAGAGGGGAACCTCCACTTGCGAGAGCATGGCCCTGAGGAACTCTCTCATTACTCCAAAAGGACTTGTGACATTGAGTATAACTTCCCCTTCGGCTGGTCGGAGTTGGAGGGGATCGCCAACCGTACCGATTTCGACCTCCACCGGCACGCGGAGTTCAGCGGCAAAGATATGACCTATTTCGATGAGGAGACGGGGGAGCGCATCTACCCTTATGTGATTGAGCCCTCCGGCGGGATAGATCGGGCCGCTTTGGCTTTCCTGGTGGACGCCCACCACGAGGAGGAGGTGAGGGGAAGGAAGCGGGTGCTTTTGCGCCTTCACCACGATTTAGCCCCGGTTAAGGTGGCGGTTTTGCCCCTCCTGCGCAACCGTCCGGAGATAGTGGCTCTAGCCAAGGAGATCGCTCGTGACCTACGCCCCCATTTTGTGGTCATGTACGACGATACCGCCTCCATCGGGAGGCTCTACCGGCGGCAGGACGAGATCGGCACCCCCTATTGCGTCACCGTAGATGTCCAATCTTTGGAGGATAGAGCGGTAACGGTGAGAGAACGGGATTCCATGGAGCAAGTCCGACCACCCATCGCCGAATTGAAGGAGATGCTTCTGGACAAACTGGCGTCCTAGTCGAGTAGCAAGAGCAACAGGAGCTAACCATGCCTAAGCGGATTACACCCGAAGAAAGGGCAAAGCAAGAGGTGATAAACCGCTGTTTGGACTTGCTTGAGCGCCTTCGTCAGGCTAGCGAGACTGGTCTCTTACCAGATGAACTTCGTATTGACATAACAGGGGTGTGGTCTTCTGGCGAGAGGGCGACGGTATTCGGAGAGCGAGTTGTCATTCCCAAACCGATTTCCTATATCACACCTGGGCGGTTGAGCGGGAAGGTTCAGGGACATGAGATTTCTGTGTCGAACGACGGTGAGGGACATTTCAGAGCTGTGGTGAACGGGAAGCCACGTCATCCGTTATCATCGACGTTTGTTGAAGAGGAACTGAAGATTCCGGTACATAGGAAAAAGTCGGGAAGTCAGACTGGCTATCCCTCAGAACCAGTGCCACGTGCGGTCTGGCGCCGCCTCATGCAACGATACAACAGTGGCGACCCGACGGTGCACTACGAACGAACTACAGAGTGAAAAAGGTTTTCTTCCGGATAAGTTAGAAGTCTGTTGAAGGGAAAGGAGTGACTGTGACCGCCGAGAAGAAATGGGTTTACATGTTCGAGGAGGGGGACGCGACGATGCGAGACCTCCTAGGAGGCAAGGGCGCCGGCCTGGCGGAGATGGCCAATATCGGTTTACCCGTTCCGCCAGGGTTTACTATAACCACCGAGGCCTGCCTGGCCTACTATGAGGCCGGAGAGAAGTTCCCCCCTGGGATGTGGGAAGAGACCCTCTCGGCGCTCAAGGTGGTTGAGGAAAGGAGTGGTAAACGGTTCGGGGACTCGAAAAACCCCCTTCTAGTATCTGTCCGCTCCGGGGCTAAGGTTTCTATGCCGGGCATGATGCAGACCGTCCTCAACCTGGGTCTCACTGACGAGACGATCAAGGGGCTCATCGAACTCACGGGCAACGAGCGTTTCGCCTATGATGCTTACCGCAGATTGGTGCAGATGTTCGGCCATGTGGTCTTGGAGATAGAGGCCCGCCGTTTCGAGTCGATCTTGGAACAGGTAAAAGAGACTAAGGGTTACGAGGCAGACACCGACCTCACCACTGAAGACCTGAAGGCTATCACCGAGGAGTTTAAGAGGATCATCGAAGAGGAGAAGGGGTTCCCTTTCCCCCAAGACCCCTATGAGCAACTCCGCCTGGCTACCGCGGCGGTCTTTAGGTCCTGGAATATCAAGCGGGCGGTGGATTATCGCGAGTTCCACAAGATCCCCCATGACCTAGGCACCGCGGTGAACCTGGTCACTATGGTCTTCGGCAACATGGGTTTCGACTCCGGGACAGGGGTAGCCTTCACCCGGGATCCGGCTACCGGGGAGAAGAGACTCTATGGGGAGTATCTCCTCAGCGCTCAAGGCGAGGATGTGGTAGCCGGCATCCGAACCCCCAAGCCTATCTCCCAACTGAAGGAGGAGATGCCCCAGATCTACGCCCAGTTTGCAGAGATCTGTGAGCGCTTGGAGGGACATTATCGGGATGTGCAAGATGTGGAGTTTACCATTGAGCAGGGCAAACTCTGGATGCTCCAGACTCGAACCGGCAAGCGAACCGCTCGAGCCGCGGTGAAGATCGCGATGGATATGGTGAATGGGGGGATAATCAGCAAGGAAGAGGCCATTCAGCGGATCGATCCCTCTCAGATCGACCTCTTGCTCCATCCAGCCTTCGATGATAAGGCTAAACTTCAGGCTTTAGAGGATGGCAGGTTCTTGGCCAAAGGGCTCAACGCGTCACCGGGAGCGGCGGTAGGGGTGGCTGCCTTCGACGCGGATACCGCCCAGGAGTGGGGAGCGGCAGGTAGGCCGGTGATCCTGGTTCGGCCGGAGACTAACCCTGACGATGTACATGGGATGTTACAAGCCCAAGGTATCCTCACCCAGCATGGTGGGGCCACCAGCCACGCCGCAGTGGTGGCCCGGGGCCTGGGCAAGCCTTGTGTGGCCGGTTGTGAGGCGCTAAGCATAAACCTGGACGCCAAGGCCTTTTCTGTGAACGAGAAGATGGTCCGGGAGGGTGACTATATCTCCCTCGATGGGGGCACCGGCGAGGTGTTCGTAGGGCAGATACGCAGGGTAGAACCTAAGTGGGAGAAAGAGAAGGAACTTCAAACCCTCCTCTCCTGGGCGGACGGGTTCCGCCGCCTAGGGGTCTGGGCCAATGCCGACTACCCCCGCGACGCCCAGCGAGCCCGGGAGTTCGGCGCCGAAGGGATAGGCCTTTGCCGCACGGAGCATATGTTCTTCGAGGAGGAACGACGGCCCATCGTGGTGAAGATGGTGATGGCCGACGACGAGGAAGAGCGGAAAGCGCTCCTGGATCAAATCCTCCCCTTCCAACGGGAGGATTTCGAAGGGCTCTTCGAGGTGATGGATGGGCTACCGGTCATCATCCGGCTCATCGACCCCCCTATGCATGAGTTCCTCGCCCCTCGGGAGGAGTTGCTGGAGGAGGTGACACGGCTCCGCTGCACCGGCCAAGACCCCAAGCGACTAGCCGAAAAGGAGGAACTCCTTCGGGTGGTGGAGAGCATGTGGGAGGTTAACCCCATGCTCGGCCTCCGGGGCTGTCGGGCGGGGATCATGTACCCCGGCCTCACAGAGATGCAGGTCAGGGCCATCTTCCAAGCCGCTTGCCGCAAGGCGAAAGAGGGGATCGAGGTCCATCCAGAGGTGATGATCCCTTTGGTAGGCCATGTCAACGAACTGAAGGTGGAGCGTGAAAAGTTGGAGAGGGTGGCCAAGGATGTCATGGCTAAGGAGGGGATCGAGGTAGACTATAAGTTCGGCACCATGATCGAGATCCCTCGGGCCGCCCTCACCGCAGACGAGATCGCCAACTACGCTGAATTTTTCTCCTTCGGTACCAACGACCTCACTCAAATGACCTACGGCGTCTCTCGCGATGATGCGGAGGGGAAGTTTCTGCTCCAGTATGTCGAGCGCGGGATCCTGCCGGAGAACCCCTTCCAAGTGTTGGACCGTGAGGGTGTGGGGCAGTTAATGCGTGTGACGGTGGAGAGGGGAAGGAGCACTCGCCCAGATCTGGAGATAGGCATCTGCGGTGAGCACGGAGGGGATCCCAGTTCCATAGAGTTCTGCCACCAGTTAGGGCTGAACTACGTCAGTTGCTCCCCCTTCCGCGTGCCCATCGCTCGTTTGGCCGCCGCTCGAGCGGCCCTGGAGGAGGTGGAGAAGGATAAGTAGAGGACTGAGGCTGAAAAGATTGATGGAGCACGTCATAAACTCGACCTGAACAACGGAGGGGACCCATGGATATCATCAAGGTATCGGCCAAGTCCAGAGCAACGGCGGTGGCGGGTGCCATCGCAGGGGTGGTGCGGGAGAGCAACAAAGCAGATGTGCAAGCCATCGGTGCCTGGGCGGTAAACCAGGCGGTAAAGGCTGTGGCTATCGCTCGTGGGTACTTGGCCCCCGACGGCTTCGACGTGATCTGCATCCCCGCTTTCATAGAAGTGACCATCGATGACCAGACGCGCACCGCTATGAGGCTTACCGTCGAGCCCCGATGAGGTGCGATCTCCATATCCACTCCACCGCCTCCGACGGTGCCTATTCGCCTTCACAGTTGGTAAAGATGGCCCTAGCCAAGGGGCTGGGGGCTATCTCTCTCACCGACCATGATTCGACGGAGGGGATAGACCTAGCCTTACAGGCAGCCGAAGGTACACCCTTGGAGGTGATACCGGGGGTGGAGATAAGCGCTGAGGCAGGATCCCAGGAAGCCCATATCTTGGGGTATTACATCGATCATCATTACGAACCTCTCCAGGAGAGGTTGAGAGCCATACGGGATTTTCGCCGCCATCGCGCTTGGAAGATGATCGAGAGGCTAAAGGATCTAGGTATGCCCCTCAGTCAGAAACGGGTCAAGGAGATAGCAGGGGAGGGTTCCATAGGGAGACCCCACATCGCCCGAGCGATGATGGAGAAAGGGTACGTCTCTTCGACCAGTGAAGCCTTCGTCAACTACATCGGAAGAAACGGTCCCGCCTACGTACCTCGTTACAAGATAACCCCCCCGGAGGCCACGCAGATGATCTTAGAGGCTGGGGGGCTCCCCGTCTTGGCTCACCCCTTGGAGGTCTTGGGGCTTTTGCCTGAACTTGCTTGTGCCGGCCTGATAGGGCTCGAGGCTTACTATGGCCAATACTCTCCAGAACAACGCCAGGATCTGGCCCGCTGGGCAAAGAAGTATGGCCTCATCGCCACGGGGGGAAGCGATTTCCACGGCCCAGGTATCCTAGAGACCCCCGATATAGGAGAGGTCTGGATCCCTGAAGAGGTGGTGCCGCGGCTGCAGGCTCTAAAGCGGTCAAGCGCTTGAAACTCCTCAAACCCGCTCTCTCAATTCCTCGGCCGAGACCTCCACGGTCACCTCGCTCCTCAGTTCCACCTCTACCGTCTCCTTCAAGACGTTTACGCTCTTCACCTTCCCCGCGCCGTAGGGGGTCTCCACCATAACGCCTACTTTGGGGAACCTCTCCTTCAGGGAGCGGTAGGTCTCACTCTCATAGGCCAGGCAGCAAAGTAACCGTCCACAGACCCCGGAAATCTCCGCCGGGCTCAAGGAGACATCCTGTAGTCTAGCCATCTTTATGGAGACAGGCGAGAATTCGCAGAGATGGGTGGCGCAGCAGAGGACCCGACCACACCGCCCCAACCCCCCCAGAAGTTTAGCCTCATCTCGCACCCCCACCTGGCGAAGCTCTACTCTGGTTTTGAGGGCTTGGGCCAGATCTCTTATCAACTCCCGGAAGTCGACCCGTTTCTCAGCGGTGAAAAAGACTACCAGTCGGCTGCCGTCGAAGTTGTATTCGGCCTTGATGATCTTCATCTCCAGGCCATGCTGGGCTACCTTCTCCCCGCATCTCTCCAGCGCCTCTCGCTCCTGTAACCGGTACCTTTCCCTCTCCGATAGGTCGAGAGGGGTGGCTCGGCGCTCTATCGGTTTGAGATGCTCGGAAGGCTCGCTCACCTCTTGCGGAGGCGAGACCACTCTCCCCAGTGCTCGTCCCCGCGCCGTATCCACTACCACATATTCGTCGACTTTCAAATCCTCAAACCCGGTGGCATCAAAATGGTATATCTTCCCTGCTCGCTTGAAACGAACCCCCACTACCTTAGGCATGATATCTTTCCCCCTCACTTATCGCTTGCTTGGCAGATCCAACATCAAGACCTCTAAGGCCAAACGAAGGTTAACATTGCTCTCTAACTCATGTAACGTTTCCCGTATAGAGGAGATGAACTCTTTTATCTCCCCTAACTCATGCTTCTCTGCCTCCTCAAGCAGGGTATTTTTCCGATCGATATTCTCCATCTTATCCCAGCACCCCTCTTTGGCTAAGAGGAGGTCTCTCCACCAGCCAAGCCATAGGGTCAGGATCTCTTTCACCCTTTCGGGCTGGCTTCCCCAGCGCTGGGCAAAGGAGAGCCTCTCCAGCCGCCTGGCACCAGGAAGGGACAAGAGTTCATCTAGTCGCCCGTTCCGCTCCCTCAACAGGGCTTGATTTTGGGCCGCCTCCACCGCCCAGCCCATCCTCCCCGCGGAGAGGGCAGCGATGAGATGAGCCCGCTCCCCCTCGAGGTCCCACCTTCGCCCCAACGCCTCGCGGATGAGAGTTGTAGAGGGGGGTCGCAGGTTGAAGACCTGGCAGCGAGAGACTATGGTGGGGAAGAGGAGGTCGGTATGGAGAGCGGTGAGGAGGAGAACCACATGGGACGGTGGCTCCTCCAGGGTTTTCAACAGGCAGTTAGCGGCCTCAGGGGTCATATTCTCCGCCTGGGGGATGATGAAGACCTTCCATCTCCCCTCGAAGGGCTTCAGGGCTGCATCGCTTTGGATGGAACGGATGGCGTCGATGCCCAGGGCCGTGGAGCCCTCCCGCCCCTCCAGAAGCCCCTTTTGATAGGCCAAGTCCACCATCCGCACATCGGGGTGAATGCCTTGGGAGGTCTTTTGGCAGGAGAGGCACTCCCCGCAAGGTTTATCTTTCCCTGTGCAGTTCAGGGCCTGAGCCAGATTTAAGGCCAGGGTGGTCTTCCCGATGCGAGGGGGGCCGGTGAAAAGGTAGGCATGGGATAACCGGCCCTGCGCCAGCGAGTTTTCAAACAACGTGACGGCCCATTCATGTCCCACAACTTGCCACATTTCGCAACCCTCATACATTCTACCACATCATCCTTTGAGGCTCCAAACTCGCTAGTCATCTTTTCAAATCGTTTAGTGGCGTCAGATGTTACCATCTGACGCTTCCAGCCTTGGCCGTCAGCCTGCCCCAAGGCGTACCAGGCCGGGGGAGGAAACTCCTGACGGCACTTAAAAACCGGCTGAAGCCTCGATTCCCCCTGCAGCACCAGGATTGGAGCCTTCAGGCGGTATGCGGTTGTGCGTTCGGCATCCTGAGGATGCCTCAGCATCCGAAGGAGAGGTGATAGAGGGGTTAGTATATCGAGGCCGGGATGAGGCTGCTCGTAGTGATAGTAGATCCGACCTGGATGGGGCAGGTATGGAAACCCGCCCTACTTACTCCAAACTCGGTAGCCATCTTTTCAAATCGTTGCTTCTGTGCTATAATGATTAAGTGAGGGCGGTTAGCTCAGTTGGCTAGAGCGCTACGTTGACATCGTAGAGGTCACAAGTTCAAGTCTTGTACCGCCCATGTTACGAATCTCAACGATAAATGACCAATGACCAAGTAGGTAGGTTATTGGATAGATAAAGGCTGTGACGGGGACGAGTATCCGAGGCACCGCTGCAGGGAGGAGGAGGCCGCGACTGGAAGCCTCTCCAGCATAGGGCCTGGGGGAAAACCACCCCTGAGCCTGCCCCAGAAAGGTTATCGAGTATGGGGCTACGGGAGCGCCCGTTACCGCGCTGCGAGGGCACGATTTACGTGCTGAAATTGGGTGGAACTGCGGCAGAGCCCGCCCCAAGGCGGGCTCTCTTCTTTAGGGTGGAAAGATGAGGCGTCTGACAAAGGTAGATTTGTTGCTATTCGCGGTGGTACTGATCTGGGGCTCGGTCTTCAGCGTCATCAAACATAGCCTCCAGGAGATTGACCCTCTCGCCTTCGCCACCGCCCGCTTCGGCGGGGCTACCCTCTTCCTTTTGATCACCCTGTGGCTGCTGGAGGGGAAACCAACCATCCGGAGGGAAGATTGGCTGCGGGTAGGGGTGGTAGGCATCATCGGCATCGGTTTCTACCAGATCCTCTTCACCTTGGGTCTCTACTACACCACGGCCTCCAACTCCTCCCTGCTCATAGCCACCGGGCCCATCTTCACCCTCCTCTTCGCCGTCCTCTTGCGGGAGGAACGGATCGTCCCCCTCCAGATTGTGGGCATCTTAGTCTCCTTCCTGGGAGTGGCCATGATCGTGGGAGCCCAATCAGGGGGGTTGACCCTCAGCGTGGAACACCTGAAAGGGGACCTCTTCACCCTCACCTGCGCAGCCATCAACGGCCTATGCGCGGTGGTAGCCAGGCGCCCATTGGAGCGGTACTCTTCCCTGCGCCTCATGACCGCATCCTTTCTCCTGGGGACCGCTTCCATGCTCCTCTTCACTTGGAGGGCGCTACTCTATCAGCCATGGGCCCACCTCTCGCTGAACGGCTGGCTAGGGCTGGGTTACAGTTCCTTCATCGCCGGGGGGTTGGGCTACGTCCTTTGGTTCTGGGCCATCGGGGAGATAGGAGCCACCCGCACCATGGTCTATAACTATCTGATACCGGTGGTGGCGGTGGGGGTAGCCGTCTTGACTTTGAAAGAGCATCTCACCCCCTTACAGGCCCTGGGAGCGCTCATCGTCTTCGTGGGCATCGCCTTGGCTCGCTTAACACCTCCTTACAGGATCCCGGGGAAAAGGAGAGAGGAAACAGGGTTGATAAAAGGGGGTAGTGATGATGACTGAGGATGAGAGCCTTAGGCAGTCAATCGAGCCAGAAGGGAAGGAGAAAATGATGTCCGTAAAGGATCCCGAGGGAAAAGAGAACGATCTGGAAACCATGCGCCACTCGGCCTCTCATATCATGGCCGACGCGGTGACCCAACTCTTCCCCGGGGCCAAACTGGGCATTGGCCCGGCCATCGAGGAGGGGTTCTACTACGACTTCGACCTCCCCCGCCCCCTCACCCCTGAGGACTTGGAGATCATCGAGGCCCGGATGAGGGAGATAATCAAGGCCCGCTACCCCTTCGAGCGCAAGGAGATCTCTCGAAAGGGAGCGCAAGTCCTCTTCTCCGACCAGCCCTTCAAACTGGAACTGATCGCTCGCCTGCCGGAGGAGGAGACCATCTCCATCTATACTCACGGCGACTTCACCGATCTCTGCCGGGGGCCTCATGTGGAGCATACCGGCCAGGTGAAAGGAGAAGGGCTGAAACTTCTGAGCGTGGCCGGGGCCTACTGGCTAGGCAGTGAGACCCGCCCCATGTTGCAGCGGATCTACGGCACCGCCTGGCCCACGGCCCAAGAGTTGGAAGCCCACCTAAGGAGGCGGGAGGAGGCGGAGAGAAGGGACCATCGCCGCCTGGGCAAGGATTTAGATCTATATAGCCTCCACGAGGAAGCAGGGGCGGGGCTCGTCCACTGGCACCCTAAAGGGGGGATGGTCAGGACTTTGATCGAGGACTTCTGGCGCCAGGAGCACCTGAAGGCCGGCTATGAGATCGTCTACTCGCCTCATATCGGGAAGAGCGAACTTTGGGAGAGGAGCGGTCACCTGGAGTTCTACCGGGACCTGATGTACTCGCCTATGGATATCGAGGGGCAAGATTATTTCCTCAAGCCCATGAACTGCCCCTTCCATATCATGATGTATAAGAGCAGGCTGCACAGTTACCGGGACCTCCCCTTGCGCTGGGCGGAGTTAGGCACGGTCTATCGGTACGAGCGCTCTGGCGTCCTCCACGGGCTTATGCGAGTGCGAGGCTTCACCCAAGACGATGCCCACATCTTTGCCACCCCCAAGCAGATGGAGGGCGAGATAGTGAGGCTCTTAGATTTCACCCTGCACATCTTGGGCTCCTTTGGCTTCAGGGAGTATAACTTCTTGCTCTCCACGCGCCCCGAGAAATATGTGGGACGGGTTGAGGATTGGGAGAAGGCGGAGAACTCCTTGCGTCGAGCCTTGGAGAGGGAAGGGGTAGCCTACGAGGCGGATGAGGGGGCAGGAGCCTTCTACGGCCCCAAGATAGATATCGACATCAAGGACGCTTTGGGGCGGGCCTGGCAACTGACCACTATCCAGTTCGACTTCAACCTACCGGAGCGGTTCGATATGACCTACATAGGGCAGGATGGGAAGGAGCACCGGCCTTACATGGTCCACCGGGCGCTCCTGGGCTCTATGGAGCGGTTCTTCGGCATCCTGATCGAGCACTACGCAGGGGCCTTCCCCGTCTGGCTGGCCCCCACACAAGCCATGCTCATCCCCATCACCGATGAGCATGTGAAATATGCTAACCAGGTGGCAGAGCGGCTACGAGACGAGGGTTTCCGAGTGCAGGTGGACGACAGAAGCGAGCGGATGCAGGCCAAAATCCGGGATGCCCAACTGCAGAAGATACCCTACATGCTGGTCATAGGCGACAGGGAGGTGAAAGAGGGGGCCGTTTCCGTGCGGTTGCGCACAGAGGAGGACCTGGGGGCAGAGCCGGTGGAGGAGTTCATAGAGATGGCGAAGGAGGCGGTGGAGGAGAAGAGAGGGAACTGAACGAGGCATACTCTGTACTACGGGCTTGCCGTGATAAGAAGTTCATGATCTCTTTCCCAAAAGCCAAAGCCGAAGTGCTGGAACACAGCCTCTCGCCCAAGAAGCCCGTGATAGAACGAACTGGGGGGCAGTTCTTGAAGGTAAACAGGGCACTCGAGGACTTTACCAAGCACTTCGAGGCGTGCTGCAAACTTATATGCGGTGAACTCCCCGCCTGCCGTCGCGACACTTACCGGCTCACCCTCGGTCCACGTTGCAGCGCCCAGAAAGGGCGCGAACTCAGCCCTCAAAGTAGTGGTTGTAGCCCCTGTGTCAAAGATCATTGGGATGGCTAGGCGATTTCCCTCGCCATATATGAGCTCGACTGTAATGAGCGGGAGCCAAAGCGAACCCTTGGGCGTTTGAAACTCATGGAAACGAAGGATCTGTTCAAAGGTTTTGCTAACCATAAGCCATATCCCAAGTGGTCTCCTGCTCACTTATGAAAGTGACAAAAGGTCGCTCAATGCCTGCTATCTCCGCAGCCTCCACCAGCTCAGGAAGACTTGAGGCTGAAGCGATGACTTTTCCCTCAGCGATCGCAATCCACTGTCCAGCATAGTGATGACGTAACTCTTCCAGATTTGAGCTCAGCCAATCAAGATTTTCTACATACTGAGGTTCAGGTTGTCTAACACGGATCTCGGCTGCTCTGTCCAGACTAACAAATCTGTCTGCGACCGCTTGCCAAGAGCGGATAAATAGAGTGCCCTCACCCGAAATGTACCATTCGATGCCATAACGGTCGAGGGCCTCGAGGGTTTCCTCTGGGGACTTGCCCGCGACTGCCGAGATGATCTCGTCTATTTGCTTAATGGCGGGATCTCCTACAGACCCATTTACTCTTTCGATCACCATCTTTATTCTCCCTGCTCCGCTTTCAAGAGGAGTTTGCCAATCGTTGTCGCCTGTTTGGGTAAAACCATAACAGTTGCCCGCAGCCTCGTTCTCACCATCTCGACCCGTCCTTCAGGTCCCGGAGACCCAGGAATTGTCTCATAGAACTGCAATAACACCTCGTTTCCGGTCCCTAGTACTTGTGCAAAGTCCGAGTAAAACGATATCGCATCGGTAGGCTGCTCAAAGACCCTGTGGGCTTCGTGTCCTTCCTGTTGTGGCATATTTCACCTCCCGTGATAGCCTTTGGAATCACCCCGGATGAAAACGGAGAAAACCCGCCATCCGTACTTATTATAGCATGTGACGGTAGATAGGTCAATGATTCTAATGTGCTGGCAGAAGGTAACTTCCCCGGCCTGACGATGCAGGGACAGGCTGCCAGCCAGAGGCTCAGCGCACCACCACCTCCGCGCTAAAGGTCTGAATTGGCTCCGCCTCCTCCCAGGAGTGTCGATACTTCTGGGTAAAACATAGCGGCCCCACTACACAGGGCCGCTTCTACATCAAAAAAGTTCCCCAGGCAACGACCTACTCTCCCAGGGGGTTGCCCCCCAAGTACCATCGGCGCTGGAGGGCTTAACTTCCGGGTTCGGGATGGGACCGGGTGTTTCCCCTCCGCTAAAGTCACCTGAGGAACCAATCTTAATATTAAAACAACTGAATCAATCGAGCCCAGATTCTGCCGCGCCACCGTTAAGCCCTCGACCATTAGTACGGCTTAGCTGAACCCCTCGCGGGGCTTACACATGCCGCCTATCAAGCAGGTGGTCTACCTGCGGTCTTACCCCCTTAACGGGGTGGGTGACCTCATCTTGGGGTGGGCTTCCCACTTAGATGCTTTCAGCGGTTATCCCTTCCAGACATAGCTACCCAGCGATGCCCCTGGCGGGACAACTGGCACACCAGCGGTCTGTTCACTCTGGTCCTCTCGTATTGAGAGCAACTCCCCTCAAGTCACCTGCGCCCACAGCGGATAGAGACCGACCTGTCTCACGACGGTCTGAACCCAGCTCGCGTACCGCTTTAATGGGCGAACAGCCCAACCCTTGGGACCTACTCCAGCCCCAGGATGCGACGAGCCGACATCGAGGTGCCGAGCCTGGCCGTCGATGTGAACTCTTGGGCCAGACTAGCCTGTTATCCCCGGGGTAGCTTTTATCCGTTAAGCCACGGCCCTTCCACTCGGTACCGTGGGATCACTAAGCCCGACTTTCGTCTCTGCTCGACTTGTAGGTCTCGCAGTCAGGCCCCCTTATGCCTTTACACTCTGCGGCTGGTTTCCATTCAGCCTGAGGGGACCTTTGGGCGCCTCCGTTACCTTTTGGGAGGCGACCGCCCCAGTCAAACTGCCCACCAGGCACTGTCCCCCTGCCGGATTACGGCTAGGGGTTAGGGTCAAAACTTAATCAGGGAGGTATTTCAACGGCGACTCCACCGAGGCTAGCGCCCCAGTTTCCCAGTCTCCCTCCTATTCTACACAGACTAAGCCCTAACTCAATGCCAAGCTGCAGTAAAGCTCCACGGGGTCTTTTTGTCCTGCTGCGGGTAGTGCGTATCTTCACGCACACTTCAATTTCGCCGGGTCCCTCGTTGAGACAGTGCCCCAGTCGTTACGCCATTCGTGCGCGTCGGAACTTACCCGACAAGGAATTTCGCTACCTTAGGACCGTTATAGTTACGGCCGCCGTTCACCGGGGCTTCGGTTCAAGGCTTCTCCTTCGGCCGAAGCCTCAGGATAACCCTTCCCCTTAACCTTCCGGCACTGGGCAGGCGTCAGCCCCTATACTTCCCCTTACGGGTTAGCAGAGACCTGTGTTTTTGTTAAACAGTCGCCAGGGCCTTTTCTCTGCAACCCCCCAGGGCTCCCCCTGTACAGGGTTTACCCCAGAGGGCACTCCTTCTCCCGAAGTTACGGAGTCAATTTGCCTAGTTCCTTAACGAGGGTTCTCCCGATCGCCTTGGTATGCTCTACCTACCTACCAGTGTCGGTTTGCGGTACGGGCACGCGAATCTCGCTAGAGGCTTTTCTTGGCAGTATGGGCTCAGCCACTTCTGGCCACAAGGGCACCGCCATCACCCCTCAGGCTCCGGGAGCGGATTTACCTACCCCCATCATCGCCCTACGGGCTTAGCACCTGAATCCAGTAACAGGCTGGCCTACCCTCCTGCGTCCCCCCTTCGCGTCTTTATCGATTCGACGTGGTACGGGGATATTAACCCGTTGTCCATCGCCTACGCCTTTCGGCCTCGGCTTAGGCCCGACTAACCCGACGCGGATTAACCTTCCGTCGGAAACCTTAGGTATACGGCGTCCCGGTTTCTCGCCGGGATTGCGCTACTCATGCCGGCATTCTCACTTCTGCACGCTCCAGCGGTCCTCACGGTCCGCCTTCTCAGCGGTGCAGAACGCTCCCCTACCGATCTCGACGACGAATCGTCGAAACCCCGTGGCTTCGGTGCTAGGCTTGAGCCCCGTTACATTTTCGGCGCAGAATCGCTTGACCAGTGAGCTATTACGCACTCTTTAAAGGGTGGCTGCTTCTAAGCCAACCTCCTGGCTGTCCCAGCAACTCTACATCCTTTCCCACTTAGCCTAGACTTAGGGACCTTAGCCGACGGTCTGGGCTCTTTCCCTCTCGACCATGAAGCTCATCCCCCACGGTCCGACTCCCAGGCTCTTAAATGATGGCATTCGGAGTTTGGTTCGGTTTGGTAAGCGTTATGCCCCCTAGCCGATTCAGTGCTCTACCTCCACCACTCAACACCTGAGGCTAGCCCTAAAGCTATTTCGGGGAAAACAAGCTATCTCCAGGTTCGTTTGGCATTTCACCTCTACCCACAGCTCATCCCTCAGATTTGCAACTCTGAAAGGTTCGGGCCTCCACGATGCATTACTATCGCTTCACCCTGGCCATGGGTAGCTCACCTGGTTTCGTGTCTAATCCCTGCGACTGAACGCCCTATTCAGACTCGCTTTCGCTACGGCTTCGGGTGTAACTCCCTTAACCTGGCCACAGAGATTAACTCGCCGGCTCATTCTCCAAAAGGCACGCGGTCAGGCCTTGCACAAATGTGCCATAGCCCTCCCACCGATTGTAGGCGTACGGTTTCAGGTTCTATTTCACTCCCCTTACCGGGGTTCTTTTCACCTTTCCCTCACGGTACTTGTTCACTATCGGTCGCCAAGGGTATTTAGCCTTGGGAAGTGGGCTTCCCGGCTTCCCACAGGGTTAGCGTGTCCCGTGGTACTCAAGGTCACCGGCAGGAGCCTCACCCCTTTCGCCTACGGGACCATCACCCTCTACGGCAGACCTTTCCAGTATCTTTCGGCTAGAGATGAGGTTTGTAACTCCTTTGGGCCTCTCAAGCGACCCGGCCAGGCCTTACAACCCCCGTCTCGCAACGGCTTGAGCCTTGACACGAGACGGGTTTGGGCTCTTCCCCTTTCGCTCGCCACTACTCAGGGAATGTTCTCTCTTCCTCGGGGTACTAAGATGTTTCAGTTCCCCCGGTTCCCCCCAACTGGCCTATGTATTCAGCCAGCGGTACCTGGACATTCCTCCAGGTGGGTTCCCCCATTCGGGCATCCCCGGATATAATGCCTACTTGCGGCTCCCCGGGGCTTATCGCAGCAAGCCACGCCCTTCTTCGGCCCTTGACGCCTAGGCATCCACCATACGCCCTTAGTAGCTTAACATGCGTGACGCGGCAGAATCTAGACTCGACCTATTCAGTTGTTAAAGTGCAACTCTTGTGGCTCTCGTTTGCCACAAGCCAGGGACTTCAACTCTTTGAGGCCTCTGGCCTGAGGCAAACCTTTCGGGGACAAGCAAAACGGCCTGGGACATAGACCCAAGCCGCCCGATCGCCTCGGCTATATGCCCCTCGCTACACTATCCTGGCACTCCGCTTGTCATATCTGCTCCTTCACCGAGAAGAGTATACTACATCTTGTGCTATTTGTCAAGTGGCCGGTATCTCTCATGTCAAAACCCGCCCTACTTAGGGCGGGTTTCCCTGGCCTGAGCCACGCCGAAGGATACCTGCCCATTTAGCCTAAACGTAGGGGAGGCCCTTGTGGCCTCCCGCTTCTCGCAGTACGTAGCGTCGGCCTGTCCTGGCATCAACGGACCAGGGGGCAGGCTGGCTGTTGTGGGCCAGGGACAATCGAAACCTGGTGGCGAGTGCTAGCGAGGGCGATTCAGAAGTCGAAACCTACTAATATCTATTGCTTTGTCTCGATAGGACAGAGTGACTTTGGCAGGGTCGAACTTCACATATACATCGATAGTATTCTGCTTGAATGCGCTTGGGGGAATCACGACCTTCTTGATCTCGGACATAGGAATAAGCAAGACACCATTTCTGGGGACCAGAAGGAAGCCCTCGCCGGCTTCGAGTGCCTCCTTGAAACGGTTACGGAAGGTTACTTGCCAGCCCTTGGGTTTCAGGCTTCCTTTTCTTATGAATGCAAGCTGGCCGTCAATTATAGCCTCATACGCTGACCAATCGCCAATGGTTAGCCCAGACTTCCGAAGAATGGCTTGAACCTCATCGGGAAAGACCTCTCGCTCACTCTCTGGCGCGAGCGGCCTCTCTATATATCCCTTCTTGATTAGGAGATGATCTAGTTCCGGAAGGAGTCGTGATACGATGGCCTGTTGGGTGGCGTTCATGTCTTGTTGCTGACCTTGGGCAAGGACAGTGTATTGGTTGGCGCGGAAGAGAAGTATGGTGTGGTGCTCGAGGGCTCTTCTAACAACCGTGTCCGTGAAATCTGACTGCTTGGCGGACCTACCATCGTTAAAGAGGAATGCTCTCTGCCATTTCGCAAACCTTTTGTCGGGTCGTGAGAAGTGGGTATGTAGACGGCCAATCAAGTCTTTAGCCTCGCCAACGTATACCCGCTTTGAGTCTGGTAAAACCAGGATATAGTTCCCCGGATAAGGTTGGCTTCCCCATTCGGATTCAATGTGAGCTAGTGCGGCATCAGTACGAGGGAACTCCCACGCACGCAGGGCTCCGGTAGTTCGAGCGCGAACAATACCGTGTGAGTTCGGGGGGTTCTCTGTGTATCCGAACGGCTCCTCAGCTTGCATGTACAACCTCAAGGCTTTAGAAGCGTAACAATGGTCTCTCGCAGTCGGTAACTACGAACCTGGCCTGAAGCTCTATGACGAGCTTTCTCTATAGACTCCAGTTGCAGGCCAATTTCCGGCTCCATCCCGATACGCGCCAGCATTAGATCAGTAGGTACGTATGTATCCGCAATAAGACTGTCGCCCACCACTAGAAGGAACCTACCCCCAGGGTGGATCGATCTGGCTACGTGCCGCATCACCCTATACATATCGTCGAAATACTTGTTCACGATGTTAGGCATGTCTGGCCGACGGTAATTACCGCGTCGTGCTATGTTGCTAGCCATCTCATCTTTGATCTGCTCCAACCAGTCGTTGGTATATTTGCCATCGGAGGATGCGAAGTCATTGATTAGTCCCCGTGACACATTATCACAAACTACCATGTCGTCCTTTATCGACTTTAGTTCCCTCATATAAGTAACGAAGCCTAGCCATGCCATTTCGATCTTGTAATTCATTACATAGTCCAACCCATTCATGTACGGGGGGGAAGTGATGACAAGATCGAACTGGGTTTGGTGATCCCAAGTCATCGCGTTGGCGAGGACAATATTGCTTGGAGTATGTAGCGTCCAAGGGAAATGATTTTGGAGGCTCGATAGGTCGGTCGCGATCTGAAGAACCTTGGCCCGCATGAGTGTCCAGGGGGCATCATCGGCAACCCGCTTTTTCCGATCGTAGCCAAGACAGGGGGTCCGTTTGAGGTTGCTGGCATCCACCAATATCGAAGCGAAGGCCAGGCGCATGAGGTCCTTTAGATGTCTCTGGCGGTCCTCCTTGTCTGGTAGGCTATCGATGGCGCCTCTCAGTAGCTCGAGATTGCGTAACACCGGGGGGTTGAAATGTCTATCCGACTTCAGAAACTCGGGGGCCCTCTTTGGAAGGTTCTTCGGGAGCCGGTCGAAAGTTTCGACAACTGTGTCGGGTAGTACATGCCAGGAGTTCAACTTTGTTTCCGCAAGGAACTGGAGCAATGGATTCAACTCCGTTCCTGATGACCTGAATCCGTTCAATTTGGCCTGGACGAGGGCTGTCCCTGAGCCTGCAAAGGGATCCAGGATAGCTGGATCTTTGTATATTGGACGATATTTATCGATCACGTATTGGACGAAGGCAGAAGAGAATCCTTGAATATAAGGCGACCAGCGATGTACGAGTTGTGCGCGGTTAGATGTGAACTGGATGGGCAAGTGATTCTCAGTGATCTCGATCCCCATCTCTCGAAGATAGGGTGTTGAGTCTGCCTCGCAAGATCCGTTTCGCTTTGGGGATCGTAAAATGTTCTTCTCTCGAGCAGTCAGCTTAGTCACTAGATTCCTACTCAGCGACCCACTGTTCCCGACTAGGATACCATTCCTTGGCCGTAAGGCCATTGATGTGCTTGAGCCTGCGATCGCAACTCTGGGCATATCCCATTCTAATAGTCTTGGAGGTGACCGCCCCAGTTACGGTCTCGCCCACCACATCATAGCCTCCTATGAACCCAGTCTAGCATTCCTTGAATACCAAGTCAAGAGGGAGATCATTACCCCTCGCCAATGCGTTCAGCCACTTGTATTATAGAACAATTGTGCTGCATTGTCAACCCTTTGTGCCAGATCCCCTTTCTCCTCCCCTTGACAATCTAGAACATCTGTGCTATAATTCTCATTGGGATTTGGTCATTTGCCATTCCCCATTCCGCCCAGGTGGTCGTTTCCCATTTTTTATTCAACTACCTCCCCTGTGCCTAGAGGGAAGCGAAGCAAAGCAAAACCCCCTCCGACGACGGTAGGGGGCCTGTCCCCGCAAGGGGGCTCACCTTCAGTAGGCGGGTGTCTCAAGAAAAAAACCTGCCAGTCACCTTTTCACCTTCCAGCCCGCCACGAGTGGATAGCGCCTTTAACGGCGGCCCTCTACCTCTTCCTCTAGCCGGGCGAAGAACTCGGCCATGAACCGATGGCGCTCCTCGGCGATCTTCTTGGCCGTCTCGGTGAAAAGGCTCTCTTTCACTTTCTTCAGTTTCACTTCGAACTCGATAGGTGCGCTATGCTCGGCGGTCAAAGGGTCCTTTTCCGCCGAGGCATCCTCTGGGACCCCCGTCCAGAGCCTCTGCCCCAACTTTCCAGCCATCATATAGGCTCGGGCTGTGCCGATAGCGCCGATGGAGTCCAACTTGTCGGCGTCATAGAGGACCTGGGCCTCTAGGGTCTTGGGCCTGATACTACTTCGGAAACGATGAGCCTCTACGGCGTGAGCCACAGCCTCCACTTTCTCGAACGGCCAGCCTGAAAGGATCTGCCGCACCCCCTCCGCTCCCGCCTGAGGAGCACCACCAACTTGTCCTTACCCCAGCGAGGGTACTTTCCCCGCAGATCTAGCACTGCCTGGGCCAACTCGGCGCTCCAGGTGGGCTGACGGAGGTTTTTAGGCCTCCGGCTCTTCTCTTCCAGTCCCTTGGGTCCTTCCTCTTTGAGCCTCTTCTGCCAACGGTAGTGCGTTCGCATCCTGAGGATGCTCAGCATCCGAAGGAAGGGTGGAGCGGGGGATGAAGAGGATCTGGCTGGCTTGGGTGCTGGAGAGCCCCTGCTTTCTGAGGGCCTCGAAGCAGCGGAGCCAGCGCAGCCTTTCCTGGGCCTTGGGACTCAGGACGATGGGCCTATGACGGGAGAGGTAGTAAAATGCTCTGGGTAGTCCAACCACCCGCATGGGGGCTACCTCCTTCTTGGAAGTCTCACCCATCCGTCAAGGATCCCTGTAGGAGAAGGATGGCCCCTTTTGCTTATCCTTGCAACTGTCTCACATGTTTCTGAACGAGATCACTTCTTTCAGCCTGTCATGCGCCTTACAGAGAAAACCTTGGCCTCTGCCGATGGCCAACCTTCACGGATCAAACGCCGCTTCGACCAGGCTCGAATCCCTCGGGATCCTGTAAGGACGCCTTTTGACCGCCTATCTGAAACCGGTGTGATCTCTGAGGAACAAAAGGAGCAGCTTCGAACTCTTCGGGACCA
>Ga0209121_10001938_pt1 | contig 21483 bp, 23 predicted proteins | sample Cruoilmetagenom3_FD_187292 | JGI IMG/M metagenome (GOLD analysis project Ga0209121, IMG submission 187292) | Oil polluted marine microbial communities from Coal Oil Point, Santa Barbara, California, USA - Sample 3 (SPAdes) (version 2) | ecosystem: Environmental > Aquatic > Marine > Oil seeps ...
CGTCTCTCATCTGGGAGAACACGGGCAACCGATCGTTGTTTGGCGAGAAGGGTATCGCGGGTCTCGTGGGGATCGACATCACGCCGGAGCGCGCTATGAGGGCTGCGCAGGCATTTGGAACGTTGCTACCCAAGGGTTCTCATGTGATTGTCAGTCGCGACACGAGTCGGGCGTCCCGCATGGTCAAGCGTGCTATGGTCGCTGGACTCAACGCGACAGGATGTCATGTGCGGGATCTACGCGTCGCATCTCAGGCGGTCAATCGGTTCACCACGCGTGACACCCGTTGTGTCGGAGGCGTGCATATTTGCGCATCACAACAGGAACACCAGTCACTCGAGATCCATTTCTACGACAAGAATGGGCTCGATATCGCTCCGTGGTACGAGAAGAAGGTCGAGAGAATCTACTTCCGCGAGGAGTTCAGGAGGGCGTTCTTCAAGGAGATCGGAGACATCATCTATCCGCCGCGTGCACTTGAGTACTACGCGGCTGGTCTCAACGAGGCCATGTACGGAATACCCCTGAAGGATGGTTGGTGCAAGGTTGTTGCTGACTTTGACCATGGCGTCGCATCGATCGTGCTGCCGCAGGTTCTGGAGGGTTCGCATATCAACCTCCTCTCCCTGAATCCTTTCATGGATGCCGAGACCTCCTGGACAGCGTCTGCATGCGCGGGGGACGGGTACGAGGAAATGGTCCACGCCATGAATCTCTTTGCTGCGGATTTCGGAGTGCGTTTCGAGCGATGCGGTGAGCGTATCACCTTGGTGACGCCCGGTGGGCGCGTGCTCGATGGAGACACGGCGCTTCATGCGGTGCTCGATCTTTGGTGCACTACGGACCCAACCGACAAGTCCGTCGCAGTTCCCCTGTGTGCATCGGGCGCATGCGAGATGATCGCGTCGCGTTCAGGGCGAAAGGTCATCAGGCCGGGCCGCTCCAGGCGTTCGTTGGCGAGTCTTGCCCGGTCGGGAGAGGTTGGCTTCGCGGGTTCAGTCACCGGAGGCTATGTGTTTCCCCAGTTCCTCGCTTCATACGACGGTGTCATGTCAATGACTATGATCGCCAGGATGCTGGACACGTCCGGCCGGGATCTCGACAGTGTCGTCGATGCGCTTCCGGCATTTCACAAGATCGAGGAGGATGTGTTCTGTCCTGTGAAGCGCAAGGGCGCAGTAATGCGGGCGGTCACCGAGGCGACACAGGAGATGGATCCGGATCTCACCGAGGGTGTGAGGGTGCAGGATGGCGGGGGCTGGGTCCTCATACTCCCGCACATGAGTGAGCCCCACGTCACCGTTACCGCCGAGGGTCCTGATACGGAGTCGATGACGGCGATATCCAAGCGATGGATTGAGCTCGTAAGGAATGCCGCAACCGTGTAGTAACGACTCGTCAACAGGAGCTCAATACCTTACGAAACCCCTCCTGACCTGCTATAATTCGCAACTCATAGACACTGCCACAGCTGGGTGTTCCTGAATGAAGAATCCTCTCCGTCAACCGGCGCTCGTAGTCGTCATAGGCATACTCGGGTTCATGCTGGCCATGGCCTTCAATACGACGACGCGCCTGCAAGGTGCTCAGCCGGAGAGGGCGTCGGATCTCGCTTCGGTCGTCCAAGACATGGAGGCGCAGCGTGACAGTCTCGAGATCCGGCTCGCCGGACTTCGCGATGAAGTGACGGCGCTCGAAGAGATCGCCGCCACTGAACAGGGCATCCGTGACTCCTTCACCCAGCAGATCGAGGTTGCACGGCTCGCCGCTGGGCTGACTGGGGTCAAAGGCCCGGGGGTATCGGTCGTATTGGGCGACGGGAGCGACGTGATTCCGGGCACCGATCCCAATCTCTACTTGATCCACGACTCCGACATAGCGGCGGTCGTGAACGCGCTCTTCGTCGGAGGGGCGGAGGCGGTCGATGTCAACGGTGAGCGTGTCGTGGCAACGACTCCCATTCGCTGCGCGGGTTCCACGGTGCTCGTGAATGCGCGTCGGCTGGGCGGGCCCTACACCGTGAATGCGGTGGGGGATTCCGATGCCCTCTATGAGTCCGTTGTCGATGATCCGGCTGCTGGACTTCTGTTCGAGGCGTACAGGACCCAGTTCGGGCTCGATGTGAGCGTGACCAGACTGGACGAGGTCGAGGTCTCTGCCTATCGGGGCAGCTTCAGGCCCACGTACGCCGTTCAGGCCGAGGAGGAGGATGTCTGATGGGGGTCCTGGTCCTCGCTCTCGCGCTTGGAGTCACCCTCGGACTGCTGACTGATATCGGCGTGCCGCCTGAGATGCTCACGTACGTCGGGGTGGCCGTGCTCGCCGCGCTCGACTCGTGCACCGGTGGTGTTCGAGCGAGCCTTGAAGAGACATTCACGGACAAGGCATTTGTCTTTGGCTTTCTGACCAACATGCTCATGGCTGGATTCATCGTGTTCGTTGGAGACAGGATCGGCGTGAGCGAGCTCTATCTCGCGGCAGTCGTCGCATTCGGCGTCCGGGTGTTCGACAACCTCGGTGTGGTGCGAGCGCTGTTGTTCAAGCGGCGGGGGTGGGAGTAGTGCCGCAAGAGGTCAACGAGGAGCATGGCGGCACCCTTCTGCACCTGCGTGAGGAATCGATGCGTGCACTGCACGCGTCAGAGCGGGTCGTGGGTCGCAGTTTTCACGACGCGCGGTTGACCGCGAGCTTGGTGATCGGGCTTCTCTTGGTCGGGTTCTTGCTCGTAGCACAGTGGCGTGGCAATGACACGGTCACTCAGAGCCTTGAAGGACAGTCAGATCAGGACTTGGCGATCATCATTCAGGAGATCACCGTGGAGAACGTTTCCCTGCGAGATGAGGTCATGAGGCTGCAAGCCCGTGTCCTGGATGCGGAACGAGATACTGCCAGTCGTACCGAGGTCCTCAATGAGGCGACGCGTGAGCTGAATGCACTGAGACTGATTGCTGGCCTCGAAGTGGCGACCGGACCCGGGATCATCGTAGAAATCGGTGATCCCGATCGTGTTCTGCTTCCGCAGGACTTTGTGGCTTTGATACACGAACTTCGAACCGGCGGGGCTGAAGCGATCGCGGTCAACGGCGTGCGTTTGGATGCGCGTTCCGGTTTTGGCGGTGGCAATGGTCGCGTGTCGGTCGAAGGGCGGTCGTTCTCAAAGGTGTATGAAGTTGAGGCGATCGGGCTTCCTAGTGATCTCGAACAGGCGCTCACTTTGCCCGGCGGCATTCGAACGACTCTGACCACGTTTCCTGGCGTGACCGTAGAGATCAAAGTTTCCGACAGCGTTACCGTACCCGCAAAAGAGGCGCCCGTGCTGGTGTATGGCGAGGCGATTCAGTGATGGTGAGCGAGAACATGGAACAAGAGCAGATAAGTGAAAACCACAGCCACCGGAACCGCAGTCGCGGAGTTCGGGGCTTGATTGACTCTGGCTTATGCACAGTACGTGGATGGTCGGTCTGGAAGCGATGGGTTATCGGGGTGCCAACGGCCGTCGTGGTCGTTGTGCTCGGGGTCGTGGTCGCGGATGTCGCTCTGGCCTCCGGCAGGGTCCACCCGGGTGTTTCGGTAGCCGGAATCTCCGTCGGTCGAATGTCCACGCAAGAAGCCCAAGAGACTCTGGAGCAGGTGCTGCTCGACCGCGCGAGTGAATCGATCACGCTCACGTTCGAAGACCACGAGTGGATCGTGGCCTCGGATGACATCGGCTACGCGCCTGATAGCGTTGAGATGGCGTCGGCGGCCATGGCCGTGGGCCGAACCGGAGGAATCTCCGATTGGGTTTCAGAGCGGTTTGACGCGTGGACCGAGGGCATCGATCTTCCCGTCATAGCTGCGTCGGACAAGGGATTGACCGACGGGTTTCTCACGCGGATTGCCAGGGAGATCGACATCGAGGCACAGGATGCCTCGATCGAGATCACCGGGGCGCGAGCACGGCTGATTCCCGCAGTGGTTGGGGTGTCCCTCCGACCACAAGCCGTGGAGGCTGACATGATCGCAGCCTTCGGTTCCATGGATATTCGTGAGGTGGGAGTGCAGATCGACTTCACTCCCGTTGCCGTCACAGATGAGGACGCTGAGCAGGCATTGCTCGATGCTCAGACATTGATGTCCGATGATATCACCATCGTCTTCGAGGACACTGTTTGGGAGTTCTCTGCCGAGGAGGTTGCTTCATGGATCGCGTTCCGCACAGAGCCGGTTTCCGAGCCATATGGCACGACTGGCTCTTCCGGTGTCGCGGCGTCTGATACGGCGACGGGAACCGAATACGCTACCGCGGATTCAACGGACGCGAGGCTTCAACTTGTAGCATTCATCTCAGCCGACGAGGCATCAGACACAATCAGTCCTCGGGTTGGGACTGCGGGCAAGGATCCGGTTGATGCGCATTTCGCGGTGGATGGTGACCAGGTTCGGGTCGTACCCGCTGAGGACGGGACAGGTCCTGATCTCGAGGCTCTCGCTCGCGAGATGACTAGACGGCTTCTTTCGGATGGTGAACGGGACGTGGAGTTGCGCACCATGCGCAGGGCCCCTGAGATCACCACCGAGATGGCGCAAGAGATGGGCATCGAAACGCGGATCGGCACGTACTCCACCACGTACTCAGCCTCGAACAGGCCTCGAGTCAACAACATTCACACGCTCGCTGACGCGCTGGACGGCACATTGGTCGCTCCGGGTGAGGTCTTTTCGTTCAATGACACCATCGGTCCCCGTACTGCCGACAAGGGTTATCAGGCGGCGCCCGCGATCGTTGACGGAGAGTTGGTCCCTCAGTTGGGGGGAGGCATCTGCCAGGTTGCGACGACTATCTTCAATGCCGTCTTCGAGTCCGGTCTGCCGGTTGTGGAACGCAGCCCCCACTCGCTCTACATCTCTCACTATCCAACGGGTCGTGACGCTGCGGTGTCCTGGGGCAATCCGGACTTCCAGTTCAAGAACGATACCGATGACTGGGTGCTGATTCGCGCCTTCTATACGAACTCAAGCATCCGACTCAGTCTCTTTGGGCCTGAGCTGGGATATGATGTCACCTCCGCCGTGGGATCTTGGAGTGTTGCGCGGGCGTACACGGTACGAGAAGTTGAGGATCCCACGCTGCCTGTGGGGAGTATGGTCGTTGAGGATCCGGGCGTCGATGGGAAGAGGATCAGCGTCACGCGCATAGTGATGAAGTCTGGCAACGAGATCAGGCGTGATGTGTTCACCTCTGTGTATAGGTCACAGGAGGAAGTCGTGCGTGTGGGGACCATGCCGGTGTCGGAACCGGAGACTCAGACGCCGGCATCTGCATTCTAGTCGGAATCGTGTGTTCGTTGGCTATACGGGGAAGGGGTTCGAATGTACCAGCCTGAATTCGAGGCCATGGCACGTGAAGAATTGAACGACCTGCAACTCCAGCGCCTGCAGGCTTTGCTCAAAAGAGTGTATGAGAACGTTCCGTTGTATCGAGACAAGTTCGATGCTGCGGGTGTGTCTCCGGATATCACGTCACTGGAGGATCTCAGCAAGTTCCCGTTCACCGTCAAGGACGACATGCGTTCTGCGTATCCCTATGGGATGTTCGCAGTGCCGCTCAAGGATATTGTTCGTGTGCACTCGTCGTCGGGGACAACGGGACAGATCACGGTTGTCGGTTACACCAAGGGAGACATCGAGCGCTGGTCGGATCTCATGGCACGTACCCTCGCATGTGCTGGTGCTGGTCCCGAGGACATCGTTCAGGTCACCTACGGGTACGGCCTGTTCACTGGTGGGCTTGGCGTGCACTACGGTTCTGAACGGTTGGGTGCGACCACAATCCCCATCTCGGGCGGCAATACGAAGCGTCAGGTGCAGGTGATGAAGGATTTCGGCACCACGATCTTGGCGTGCACCCCGTCGTACGCGTTGCTCATCGCAGAGACCGCTCTGGAGATGGGTATCGATCTGCACGATCTGCCGCTGAAAGCGGGGATCTTTGGTGCGGAACCCTGGAGCGAGAACATGCGTCTACAGGTCGAGGAGATCATGGGCTGCAAGGCCATCGACATCTACGGACTCTCGGAGATCATGGGGCCCGGAGTTGCCTCTGAATGCTCGGAGCAGCATGGACTGCACGTCAACGAGGATCATTTCCTCGTTGAGATCATCGATCCTGAGACACTGCAGCCCGTACCCGACGGAGAGTCCGGCGAGGTCGTCTTCACCACCCTCACCAAGGAGGGTATTCCGGTCATTCGGTATCGAACGCGTGACATCTCTCGGATCATTCCCGGCGAGTGTCCCTGCGGACGTGGATTCAGGCGCATGGAGCGCGTGACCGGTCGAAGCGATGACATGCTCATCATTCGCGGCGTGAACGTGTTCCCCAGTCAGATCGAGCAGGTTCTCGCGGGAATACCCGGCGTTGCACCTCACTATCAGGTCATCTTGGACAAGCGCGGATCCATGGACACCGTCGAGGTGAATGTCGAGGTCGCACCAGACATGTCGTTCGATGAGATCAGGGAACTCGAAGCATTGCAGAATCGTGTGCGTGGCGAGATCCAATCGGCGCTCGCAGTATCGATCGCGGTCAAGCTCGTGGAGCCCAAGTCCATCGAGCGAAGCCAGGGCAAGGCCGTACGAGTCATCGACAAGCGTTCATAGGGGAGGGCACACGATGATCGACCAACTATCCGTATTCATCGAGAACAAAGCCGGCAGACTGGCGGAGCTCACCCGTACGCTGTCGGGAGCTCAAGTGAATATGCGCGCGTTGATTCTGGCGGACACCGCTGAGTTTGGCGTGGTGCGCATCATCTGCGATCGTCCTCATGAGGCCAAGCGTGCTCTGGAGGCAGAAGGCTTCGGTGTTTCGCTCACTCAGGTTATTGCCGTGCAGGTGCCCGATACGCCCGGTGGCCTCGCCGATGTACTCGAGGTATTCGGCGCCGAGGGGATCAACGTGGAGTACGCCTACTGTTTCGTGGAGCCAGGGTCAGCGTATGCCGTGGACATCTTCAAGGTGGACGATGAGCGAGCCATCTCCGTTCTTCGGGACGCCGGTCTCACCGTGATCGCAGCAGAACAGCTCTACGCCAAAGACTGAGAGTCGCTCGACCTGCGATCCAACTGGATGTCTGCCTCGGGCGTTTCTTCGGGGCGGAGTTCATTCAGTATGGCGTCGATCTCGTCGACGTTCTCCGGAGCGGATAGTGCGACTACGGTGATCGACTCGCACTTAGCGGCCAACGTGTCGCGCACTCCTTGGCCTAGGCGATCTGCGACCACAGCGCCGCCGTCGCGTGGTGTCTGGGGAAGCATGACGAGAAAGCGCCCGTCATCGAGCCTGCCCACCTCGTCGACCATGCGGATGTCGTTGCGGATGTGGTCGGCCACCTTGCGGACCAAGTACTTCTGGCGCGAGACACGCAGCTCCGCGAAGATCTGCGGGGCCATCGACACAACTACGATCGAGAACGGTGTTTGATAGCGTTTGTGCTGGCCCATAAGGCTATCGAGTGACTTGGATATGAACTTCTGGTTGTAGACACGGCTCCACTCATCGGTGCTGTTGGCGTCTTCCAGGTTCGCGAACACGTACATGATCCGTCCGCAGAGCTCGCCACCCACGATGCCGATGAGGCCATAGGCGATCACTCTGGTCGCGATGAGCAGAACGATATCAGTGGTCAGGCCTACATCGTTCGCGACAAGCGGTATCCGCATCACGATGTAGATGATCGATGCGGCGACTGCAGCGATGAAACCGCCGTTGCGGCCCCAGTGGACGGCCCCAACGAGCACGACGATCAACAGCACCTGCCCGAGAATCTCGGCGAGGGTGGAGGTGGACTTGAAAGAGAAGGCTACGGTAGCGAGTATGGCTGCCCCGCCCACCGCGAGTACCAGTTGTTCAAATCGCGAGTACTTCATTTGGCCTCCATGTTCATGAGCAGGTGGTCTACCTCGGATGGTTTATGCAGGTGATGTCCACGCCGTTTTCGGTCTTGGTGTACTGCAGAAGTACTTCATCATCTTGTGGGCAGGGAATCACGGTGTGGTAGTTCGCGATGTAAGGCTGGAGTTCCTCGATGGCATCAGGGTACTCACCGTTGTGGTCCAGTGCGTAAGTGGCACAGGAATCCTCAAGGATCTTCTGGTTTGAGAAGCAGGCGATCTTAGACGCCTGGCGATCCGCATAGAAGAACGACGCCATGGCGATGCCGAGCAGGACGCCGATGATGAGAACAACAATCGACAGTTCAGCTAGGGTGAAACCCGAGTCTTTGGTGTCGCCGCGTTGGCGCACGTAAGTCATCTCCTAGCGTCGGAACGGATGCTGTGGTTCACTGACAACGCCATTGTGACACATGATGAATTCCCTACATTTTGTCACTTACCAGAGTGTAAATCCATCTGAACGGAGAAACACCCCCGCATGAAGCTCCTTCGCGAATCTCCGACGGTGATCCGTCTCCTTGTTCTGGCCATTCTTGTGTCCGCCTCTCTGGCACTCTCAGGCGGCAACGCCCGGGCTGTCGATCGTGTTGGCGGTGTGGAGATCGGGACTGCCGAAACCCCCGTGGTTGAACTTCCGGATCTCTCCATGCCTGCGGGGATGTTGGTTACGGCTGACGGTCGAGAGTTGTGGGCACGCGAAGCGGAACAGCAGCGGGCCATGGCGAGTACCACCAAGATCATGACGGCGGTGGTGGTTCTGGAATCGGCCGAGCTGGATGAACCGGTCAAGATCAGCGCTGGGGCGGCCAGCACCGGTGAGTCGGCAGCGGGGATCAGGGCGGGCGACACCATGACTGTCGGTCAGTTGCTCGAGGCGATGCTGGTCAAGTCGGGAAACGATGCCGCAGTCGCACTCGCTGAGCATGTGGCAGGTGGGGAAGAGTCTTTCGTCGGCCGTATGAACCAGAAGGCTGCTGAACTCGACCTGCAGCACACCCACTTCACGAATCCGCATGGATTGGACGCTTCGGAGCACTACACCACCGCGAGTGACTTGGCGACGCTGGCTCGTTACGCGATGCGCTTTGACGAATTCGCCCGAGTCGTTGGACTCGAGGAGACGACGGTGAACGGCAGCAATGGCTCAACGACACTCCAGAACTCCAACGAACTCATCGGCAGTTATCCGGGCGCGACGGGCATCAAGACCGGCTGGACGAATAAGGCCGGATACTGCCTTGCGGCTGCGGCCGAGCGTGATGGCGTAGAGCTCACTGCGGTCGTTCTGGGCACTGACTCGGAGGATCTACGCTTCATTGAGGCGCGACGACTGCTGGATTGGGGCTTCGAGCACTACTCGATGCGTACGGTGGCCGAGGATAATGACACGGCAGGAGTGGTGGCTGTCTCGGACTATCTTGACCGCACCGTGCTCGCTGTCATCGCCGAGGATGCAGAATTCGCCGTATTTGATATCGATGGGGAGATCGTGAGTCGAATAGATCTCTCCAATGAGATCAAAGCGCCCGTGGTCAGTGGCGATCGTCTCGGAACATTGACGGTGACGCAGGACGACCTGTTGCTGGGGCAGGTGCCGATCGTCTCGGCGTACGATGTCGACAAGCCTGGACTATTCGCGCGGGCACGCATTGCGGTTGTCCGAGCGTGGCGTTTCGTGTTCGGTGGTCCCATGACGGCCGAGACTGCGGTATCGTACTGACGTTGCATCGAAGGAAGAGTACGTCGAAGGAGAGATCATGGATCAGGAGCTCAAGCGAACACCGCTCTACGATGAACACAAAGCCCTCGGCGCTCGGTTGGTGCCGTACGCCGGTTATGCGATGCCCGTTCAGTATTCGGGGATTATCGATGAGCACAAGGCCACGCGTTCGTCGGCAGGCGCATTTGACGTCTCTCATATGGCCGAATTCCGTGTATTCGGAATGGGTGCGTTTGATTTCCTGCAAGGATTGCTTACCAACGACCTGCACAAGATCGATGACCTGACCGCCGCACAGTACACGCTCATGTGTGATGAGGACGGCGGGATCATCGATGACCTCATCGTGTACCACAGTGGAGACATCGAGTATCTCGTGATCGCCAACGCTGCCAATCACGAGGTCGACTTCGAGTGGATGAGCGCTCACTGTCCCGAGGATGTCGAATTAGTGGATGAGTCCGACCGCACGGCATTGATCGCATTGCAGGGTCCCAAGGCCCTCGAGGTCCTTGGCGAGCTTGCTGGCGAGGATTTCGAGTTGCCCAAGCGTTTCCATATCGGGGCGGCGAGCCTCGATGGCGTGCCCGCACTCATTGCTCGTACGGGATACACCGGCGAGGATGGCGTTGAGATCGTATGTCATTCGGAGAACGCGGTGGGGATCTGGCGTCTTCTCATGAGTTTCTCCGAGGTCACTCCTTGCGGATTGGGTTCGCGCGATACTCTGCGGCTCGAGATGGGCTACCCCCTCTACGGTAATGATATGAATCGGGATATAGACCCGATCAGCGCTGGATTGGGCTGGACGGTAGGCAAGGCCAAGGGCGATTTCATCGGATCCAAGGCGATTGCGAAGGTGAGAGAGTCGGGTCCGGAACGCAAGCTCGTCGGCATGATCGTTGAGGGTGGTATTCCTCGGCCGGGATTTCCTGTGTTGCGCGACGACACTGAGGTGGGTAAGGTGGCAAGCGGCACCTTCTCTCCGACCCTCGATAAGGGTATCGCCACGGCCTATGTGCCCGTGGAGCACGCTGTCGAGGGTACGGAGTTCGAAGTCGTCATTCGCAAGAAGACAGCCAAGGCGGTCGTAGCGCGTCCGCCGTTCGTCAAGAAGACATCACTGTAAGTATGGCTAGCTGGTTCTTTGAGAGGAGCGTCAACTGATGTATCCGAACGATCTCAAGTACGACAGGGAGCACGAGTGGGTACGCGTCGAGGGTGACGTTGCCGTGCTCGGCATCACGCATTTCGCGCAGGATCAGCTGGGCGAGGTCGTGTACGTGGATCTTCCCGATCAGGGCGACTCCGTTTCTCCAGGCGAGACCTTTGGTGAGATTGAGTCGGTCAAGTCGGTTTCTGAGCTGTTCTCGCCGGTAGCCGGTGAGATCGTCGAGGTCAACGACGCTCTGGATGACACCCCTGAGACGGTCAACGAGGACCCGTACGGTGAGGGTTGGATGATCAAGGTCAAGCTCGCCGACACCTCCGGACTCGATGGACTCATGTCCTCTGAGGACTACGAGGCGTTCATCAACGAGGCATAGAGCGCATGGGCTATATACCTATCACATGCGAACAGCGCGAAGAGATGCTTCGCGCTGTTGGCGTTTCCAGTACCCGCGAACTCTTCGTCGACGTACCCGCAGAGGCCGTGTTGGATCGCGACATGGACATGCCGGGGCCGATGAGCGAAATGGAACTCGCCACGCACCTACGAGAACTCGCCGATGCCAATTCGCCGGCGGGCCGGATGGCCAACTTCGCCGGAGCCGGCTGCTACGACCACTACGTCCCGTCGATTGTGGATCACGTGCTCCGTAAGCCCGAATTCTTCACGGCGTACACGCCATATCAGCCGGAAGTGAGCCAAGGCACGCTTCAGGCCATATATGAGTTCCAATCCATGATCTGTGAACTCACCGGTATGGAAGTCGCCAACGCGAGCATGTACGACGGGGCGACGGCCATGGTCGAGGCCGCCTTCATGGGCGCGCGCGTCACCAAGCGTTCCAAGATCGTGGTCTCCGATGCCGTGCATCCGCAGTGGCTTGAAACTCTGGACACGTATGCGACCGCAGGTACGGTCGAGGTCGTGCGCGTGCCGTTCGAGTCCGGTGTCACCGTCGCCGACGGCGAAGCCGGTCTGCGTGCAGTGGTCGAGGGTGCTGCAGTTGTGGTCATCGCTTCACCTAACTACTTCGGTTCGCTCGAGGACCTGGAGCTCATCAGTGGGATCGCGCACGATGCAGGTGCACTGCTGGTCGTCGCGACCAACCCCATGCTTCTTGGTGTCATGGAGCCGCCTTCATCCTGGGGTGCGGACATCGTGGTGGGAGAGGGCCAGCCGTTGGGCAACGCCATGAGCCTGGGCGGTCCGGCATTCGGCTTCTTCGCCTGCACGCAGAAGAATATCCGTCAGATGCCAGGTCGCGTTGTGGGCCGTACGGTCGATGTGGACGGCAAAGACGCGTTCGTTCTCACTTTCTCAACTCGAGAGCAGCACATCCGACGCGAGCGGGCGACGAGTAACATCTGCAGTAACCAGGCTTTGTGCGCGCTCGCGGCTGCTGTCTACATGTCCGCCGTCGGGCGTCATGGCCTTGCGGACACTGCGCGCGCGTGCGTGTCCAAGGCACATTATCTACGCGAGCAGCTTCTGGCGACCGGCCGATTCACCTCGCCGTGGGAGACGCCGTTCGGCTATGAGTTCGCATTGGAGTATCAAGGCGACGTGGGGGAGATGCAGCGCGCGATGCTGGATCGAGGGATCCTCGCCGGAGTCGACTTGAGTCCGGTCGCTCCGCAACTTGCCGCGCATGTGTTGTTCGCGGTCACTGAGAGGCGCACACGCGCCGAACTCGATGATTTTGTACGGGAGGTGGTGTCGCTGTGAGCGAGAATACGACACATACTCCCGATGTGGGTCCTGACCGCGGGCCTCGCGGTCTGATCTTTGAAGTGGGCTCGGATGATGCTCGCTGTGTGGCTCCGCCGGAGTTGGATGTGCCCGCGGTCGATCTCGGCGAGATTTTGGGCACGGCGACTCGTGAGTCCCTAGCGCAGTTGCCGCAGGTGACTGAGGTCGAGATCGCTCGCCACTACGCGCATCTGGCATCCATGAACTTTGGAGTCGATTCGGGCATGTACCCCCTCGGCTCATGCACCATGAAGTACAACCCGCGCATCAATGAGGACGCAGCACGTCTCGAGGGCTTTGCCGCTCTTCATCCGGCTCAGCCCGATGACACGGTGCAGGGCGCACTGGAGCTCATGGTCACGCTCGCGGATGCATTGGGTGAGATATCGGGTCTTCCCGCAGTCACCCTGCAGCCCGCAGCGGGAGCTCACGGCGAGTACACGGGCCTCATGTGTTTTCGCGCCTATCACACAGCTCAGGGAGACCCTCGTTCGCGGGTTCTCATCCCCGATGCTGCGCACGGTACCAACCCGGCCACGGTGGCAATGTGCGGCTACGAGGTGACCACCATTCCCAGCGACGACAAGGGGAGGGTGGACATTGCCGCCCTGCGCGAGGCGCTCGACACCGACGTGGCTGCGCTCATGCTCACCAACCCCAACACGCTCGGTCTCTTTGATGATCAGATTCTTGAGATCACCGCAGCTGTCCATGAGGTGGGTGCGCTGGCGTACTGCGACGGCGCGAATCTGAACGCCATCATGGGCGTTACGCGTCCCGGAGACATGGGATTCGATGCGCTGCACATCAACCTGCACAAGACATTCTCCACTCCTCACGGAGGCGGAGGTCCCGGCGCTGGCCCTGTGTGCGTCACCTCCGCACTGGGCGAGTTCCTGCCCGGTCCCATTCCGGTCAAGCTGGAGGATGGCTCATATGCGTGCAAGACGCCGGCACAGAGCATAGGGCGCGTCAGGTCCTTCTACGGCAACTTCGGCGTGCTGGTTCGCGCATATGCCTACATCCGCGCGCTCGGCGGTTCGGGGATCAAGGAGTCGGCCGAGCAGGCGGTGCTTTCGGCGAACTACCTCAAGGAACGCCTCAAGGATGCCTTCGATCTGCCCTTCGAAAGAATCTGCATGCATGAGTTCGTCCTCTCGGGACGTCGCCAGAAGAAGGAGCATGGCGTACGCACGCTCGATATGGCGAAACGACTGCTGGACTATGGCTTTCACCCGCCAACCGTCTACTTCCCGCTGATCGTCGAGGAGTCTCTCATGATCGAGCCGACGGAGACTGAGCCCCTGAAGGATCTCGATCGTTTTGCCGATGCGATGATCGCCATCGCCGAGGAGGCAGCGGTCGATCCCGAAATGGTGAAGGGTGCACCGTACAGCACGCCGGTGCGTCGAGTCGATGAGGCTCGCGCGGTCAAGCAGCCGGATCTCAGATGGAGTCACGGAGAGTAGTAGGCAGTATGTCGCATGAGTGGCGATTGATCCTGGACGGCTCGGAGGACGGCCTGTGGAATATGGCCGTTGACCGGGCCGTTCAGCTTTCTTGTGAGCAGGGGACCGTTCCGCCAACCGTGCGGCTGTACACGTGGGCACGCCCGACGGTCACTCTGGGGCGCTTCCAGGACGCGGCCGACGTCGATGCTTCCGTCATCGAGCGTGAGGGAATGGACGTCGTTCGCCGGTTCACCGGTGGCCGCGGCGTGCTCCACGACGACGAGCTCACATACTCGGTCGTGGCGTCGACTACCGACGGCGTACCTCGCGGGGTCTCCGCCAGCTACCGACATCTGTGCGTCGCATTGGTTGAGGCATACCGTGCGCTTGGGGTGGAGGCTGAACTGACCGCACGGCCTCGAGGCGAACGTGGTTCATCGGCGTGCTATCTGCATGCGACTCAGGCGGACCTCTCCATAGGCGCGGCTAAACTCTCAGGATCCGCGCAGGTCTGGAGCGGGAACACGGTCATGCAGCATGGATCTTTCGTGATCACTCGGGACATCGATTCAGAGTCTGACGTGTTTCGACTCCAGGAGAACGGGAAATCGGCATTCGCGCGCGGAACAGCCACCCTCATGGACCGCTTGGCGACGAGACCCTCCGATTCCGAACTCAGGTCGGCGGTGATCGAGGGGTTCGAGAGTGGACTGGGTATCCAACTCTGTGAAGGTTCTCTCACTGCAGCGGAGAGAGAGTTGGCGGAAACCCTCATTCCCGACGTGAGGGTCAGTCTTGTCTGATACAATCTGAGTGTGTTCGACTTGCAGTCGGACTGGTGACTTGGAGGGGAAATGAGCGATAAGAATGAGCGTGTGGAGCAGGCCTTACTCGACTTGGGTAGCAAGAGTAACGAGGAGCTCAGAGAGCTGCTCGATGAGCTCTACGACGAGGAACAGAAGGTCTCATATCGTCGCAGAGTACTTCACGGCAAGATCGACATCCTGCGAGCAGAACTCGTTCGTCGGCTCAAGACACAGCGTGAGTCGGGCGGGGATGTGATATCGGGCGGAGATGTTGAGCGCCTGATCGATATTCTGGCCAACGATCTGCGCGGTGTGTCCCGCTATGACGTATCCGCGTCCGATCAAGATACCGAAGAGTAGTCAGCAGCTCGCGCTGCTACCCGCAAAGGAGGATTCGTGTCCATAACAGATAAACTTCGTGACTTCATGGAGGATCTCGCCACTGACGCCGTCGAGGAGCGTGTGCTCGAGTACGTCATTCGTGAGGTGCACAACGGGCGTAAGCTCACTGAGGCCCTCAGCGATCCGTATGTGAAGAACCGTCTGAGCGAGGACAAGCTCGCTCATGTGCTGGAGAACCCGGAGATCGCAATGGCTCTTGAGGAGCAGATTGCCTCTTCTTTTGAAAAGCGTGATTTCGGCTTCAAGAACTAGAAGCACCACCCAGACGTACGTCGCCACCAGGAGGTTGCGATGAAGGAGTGTCCAGCATGTGGAGCTGCGGTCGGGCCTGAGGATCTTTCGTGCCCCACCTGCGGCACGCGTATCGAGGGTGCGACGCTCAAGTTCGCGCCCGTTTCCGTCCCCGAGGTTCAGTCGGGGACGCCGGTGGCCTCGTCCCAGGACGGGCCGGTACTTGTGGTTCGCAAGGGCCCTGAAGTTGGCGAGAGGTTCTATCTTGAGGCGCCCGAGTACTCGCTCGGCCGTGATCCTCACTGCGACATCTTCCTCAACGATGTCACCGTGTCTCGCAAGCATGCGTCTGTTCGTGTCGACGGAGGCATGGCGACCGTGCGAGATACAGGATCCCTCAATGGTACGTACGTCAACGGAGTTCGCGTCGATTCCGCACCTCTGGACAACGGGGATACGGTTCAGATCGGCACATTCCAGATGATCTTCATGTCCGGAGCGTCTCGGTGAGCGGCCGCAACTATATGACTATCGGTGAGGTCGTTGAGGGCCTCATGAGCATTCATCCGGACCTCTCTATCTCAAAGGTCCGCTTCCTTGAGGAAGAGGGGCTGATCGCTCCTGAGCGCACAGCCGGGGGGTATCGGAAGTTCTCCAAGGATGACGTCACGCGCATCGAACTCGTATTGCGTTTGCAGAAGGAACACTTTCTGCCGCTTGCGGTGATCAGAGAGAAACTCAAGGACTACGACAAGGGAAAGATTCCGCCCGAGTTGCGCGGGAGTATGGGTGCGCGTGCCGAGAAGGTGGCCCTTCCGCTCGACAAGGCGGAGACGGTCTTGGTCACAGACGCACCGACTCAGCTGGGTCTTCCTGTGTCGTTCGTACAGGAGCTCGAAGAGTTCCACCTGATCGAGCTTGTCGACGGACCGCATGGTCAGGAGATCACTCGAGCCGATGTGAACATTCTCCATGCGGCATGGGATCTGCGGAAGTTCGGCGTGGAGCCTCGGCATCTGCGCATGTATGAGACGTTCGCCGAGCGCGAAGCGACGTTCTTTGCCCAGATCCTCACCCCGGCATTTCGCCATCGCACGCCGGAGACTCGTCAGAAACTCATTGAGGCGCTCTCAGGGCTATCGGAGCTCACCGAGCAACTCAAGGGCGACCTGCTCCGCAAAGCGCTGGGCGCACACTTCGAGGATCTTGTGTGATCCCGATGGCAGTCGCGCCGGACAGCGTGGACAGGAATTGGGTCAGGCAAGAGCCCGGTGAAGACGCGTACACCCACGATCTCGACGGTATCGACTTCGCTCATCCGAGCGAGCGCGTAGCTGCCGATATCCTTGAGTACTACCGGTTGCGCTGGGCGTATGAGCCGACCACATTCCCGATAGAGTGGGATGGTGCCGGCAACGTCATCGCATCGTTCTCTCCCGACTTCTATCTGCCCGATTTCAATCTCTATATCGAGCTCACTACGATGAACCAGAAGCTCGTGACCAAAAAGAACCGGAAGGTTCGTCGGCTGAGGGAACTCTACCCGGACGTGAACGTCAAAATCTTCTACCAGAAGGACTTTCGTAGATTGCTGTTGCGATTCGGCATGCCCGTACAGGAGCAAGCGCACGGTTCCGGAGGTGGCCTGGTGGCAGGCACCTCTGCCGAGGATGGGGACGAATGAGCCGCCCACTTCCCGATGTCTGTGACGGCATTCTCATTGACGCTGATGCGCTCGTATCGCGCGTACAGGAGCTTGGCGAGTCCATCGCGCGTGATCACGCCGGAGAAGACCTGAGACTGATCACGATCCTGCGCGGCGGTCTGTTCTTCCTTTCGGATGTGTGCCGCGCCGTGGATATGCCCCTGTCGCTGGACTTCATGGCCGTTTCTTCGTATGGGCCATCTGCAACGGGCTCTGTTCGCATCACCAAGGATCTGGATGACTCGATCAAAGGTGCTTCGGTCGTCGTCGTGGAGGACATCATCGACACGGGGCTCACACTTCACTATGTTCTCGAGGTCCTGCGTGAGCGCGAGCCGGCCAGCCTGGAGGTATGCACTTTCATGGACAAGGACGTCCGGAGGATCGTTGATCTGCCCATCAAATACCGCGGTTTCGAGGTACCGGATAGGTTCCTCGTCGGCTACGGCCTCGATCTCGACGGGCTGTATCGCAATCTTCCGTTCGTGGCGACACTGCGCGATGAGGTGATGTTCTGATGTACAAACGATTGGCCATCGCTATCGGGTCGCTTCTGCTCGTGTTGGTCATGGGTACCCTTGGGTATGCGATTGTGGAGGGCTGGACTCTCTTTGATTCGCTCTACATGACCGTCATCACCATCGCCACTGTTGGTTTTCAGGAAGTCCGCGAACTCAGTGACCAGGGCAGGATCCTCACCATAGTGCTGATCCTCGCGGGTGTGGGCGCGTTGGGATTCACGTTCGGTACATTCATCGACTTCATAGTCGAAGGACATCTCAGGGGTCTCTTGGAGGGGCGTCGTATGCAAAAGACAGTCGAACACCTACGCGAGCATCACATTGTTGCCGGACTGGGACGTGTAGGCTCAGCGGTCGCTCGTCAACTTGCTCACGAGGGCGTGTCCTTCGTGGTCATCGATCGTTCAGAGGATTGCCTGGCGGAGGCCACCGACTGCGGATGGCCGCGAATCGTAGGCGACGCCACTGACGAGGATGTTCTCATGGCGGCGGGGATCGATCGTGCGCGAAGTCTTATAACCGCGCTCGACACCGATGCCGACAATGTCTTCGTCGCACTCACTGCTCGCACGATCAGCCCCGATCTCTTCATCGTGGCTCGCTCCGCTCATGAGTCGAGTGAGGCGAAGTTGCTGCGAGCTGGAGCGGATCGCGTGATGACTCCCAATCTCATCGGCGGCCGCCGTATGGCGGATATGGTCCTGCATCCTCTGGTTTCCGACTATCTCGATCTTGTTACGCACGGCGATGCAGTAGAATTCAAGCTGCAGCAGGTCGATATCGTTGAGAACTCCTCGTATGCCGATACGAGCATCAGAGATGCACAGGTGCGCGGACGTACGGGCGCGTACATTCTTGCGGTCATGGCCAGTGACGGGAACGTGAACACCAATCCTTCACCTGACACGGTCATGCACGTGGGAGATCGTCTTGTCGTCATGGGTACGACGGCCCAACTGCAGAGTCTGTCATCCGTGGTTCGGTGATTCCATCGGCAACGCAGATTCTACTGGCATCCACGGTCGGTAATGGCTACCCTTGTTGAGTCCGAAACAAGTTGAGGAGGCAATGCACGTGAACTTGGATTCCTATATTCGTGACATTCCTGACTTTCCCAAGGAGGGCATCGTCTTCAAGGACATCACGCCGCTCCTTGCAAGCCCGGAGGGTTTCAAGCAGACCATCGATGTCCTTGCCGACGAGTACGCCGACGCCGGCGTGACCAAGGTGATGGGTGCGGAAGCACGCGGTTTCATCTTTGGTGGCGCACTCGCGTATCGTTTGGGCGCTGGTTTCGTCCCTGCTCGCAAGCCGGGCAAGTTGCCCGCTGCGATCACGAGCGCGCAGTATTCGCTTGAATACGGGACTGATACGCTCGAGATGCATATGGATGCCATTACATCCGACGACGTGGTACTCATCGTTGACGATGTTCTCGCCACGGGTGGAACGGCGTCCGCTAAGGCTGAACTCGTGAACTCAGTCGGAGCACGCGTCGCAGGTTTCGCGTTCCTGATCGAACTCGATTTCCTGAGCGGTCGCGATAAGCTCGGAGACGAGCGGATCGTGTCTCTGATACACGTCGACTAAGAGGACTTTTTCACGGGTCTTGTCGATCTTGTGTAGCGGATCATGAGTAGTGGATAACCATCAGGGGCCCCGGAGTATCGGGGCTCTTGTCCGTTTCAGAGGGTCAGTTTGCGCCTGCTACGGAGACGAACTCGGCGTGTACGGGCTGCACACCTGAGAATCCGAGAGCGGTCGCCGCTGCTTTGGAGAGATCGATGTCGCGACCAGCGATGAATGGACCGCGATCGTTCACGACGACTATGATTCGGCGCTCACCACGCGTGAGGGCGAGGCGAGTGCCGAAGGGGAGCGTGCGGGATGCACAGGTGAGGTCATCCTGGTTGAATATCTGACCTGATGCGGTCTGTCGCCCGTTGAACCCCGGCCCGTACCACGAGCAGACTGCGGTGAACGCCTGGCCCGTAACCACGTAGCTCTGTGGCTGATGCGCGGGAACGATGAAAGTCCGGTCGGTGTAGGGCGCCACGGTCGCCGTCCCCATGGGGATAGGCGTGCCGATAGGGATGGAGCCGTTCATCCATTCGCGACGCGTCATCGCCGTGCTGGAGCGACGCGCCGCTAGGATCCGTAGAGAGTTCTCACCCAGTCGCGCCACCAAGCTCCGTTGTTCCTTGAGGGCCGTCTCGAGTTCATCAACGCTCACACGCTGGATGTTCTTGAGTTCGACCAGCTGTGCTTTGAGATCATCGAGTACGGATGCTTGATACTCGGCCTCGGCGGCAGCGATGATTGCGTGCTTGTACGCGATCTCGTCCTGCTCAGCGATACGGGTGAGCAGGAGCGCCCAGTTCACGAAGTCTGAGATTGACTCTGCCTCGAGCAATATCTGTATCGGATTCTGTATACGGCTCTTGTATATGCGTATCAGGCGACCCTGGTAGGCGACCTTGGCGCGGGAGAGTTCCAGCCGAGTGGCCGCCAAGATGTCCTGCTGCTCGAACATGCGAATATTGACGACGTCGATTCGTTCGGTCAACGCCACGTCATCGGACCTGTGTGCGTCGATGAGGTCCTCGAGTTCGAGGACACGTGCTGTGGCGGCGTCGAGTGCTTCGGTGTTGGGAACGATAGGCGCCGCGGTGGAGGTTGTCGGGGTAGACGACGTCTCACTGCCTGGTGCAGCGAATGCTGTAACGGGGATCGATATGACGAGCCATGCCGCGAGGGCGACACTCAGAACTCTCTGTAGGGTACCTTGCACCCAAGTCTCCCGTGACGGGGGTCATGTCATCCTAAGCTCGTCCAGCGAATGAGCCGAGACTGATTATGGTATCATTTTCACGTGAATCAATGCTGATTCGCGCATGACGGTCCTCTTCGTAGAACCACATCGCAGCCGGAGGTATCGTGCAGTTCCGCTCACCAAAAGCGGTTCACTCGCTCACACGACTCATCGTGTGTTCCATTCTCGTATTTTCATCGACCGGTTACGCGATAGCCGAACCCGGCGATGTTTCCACGCCTGAGATCGAGGCCATGCGTGCCGAGGCCGATGCTGCCCAGGCGCAACTCTCCGAACTCGCCGCCCAGGTCGAACTCCGTACGGAGGAGTTCGCAGAGATCCAAGCGGCGCTCGATGCCACGGACGTGGAACTCAAGGTCACCGCTGAGGAGCTCAGGCAAGCACGAGTTGCACTTGCGGCCGCTCAGAGGGTTCTGGCGGAGCGGGCAACGCGCATGTACCGAGCGGGAAGCGTCAATGTTATAGAGGTGCTGCTCGATACCGTTTCCTTCAATGACCTCATTTCTCGTTTGGACTTCCTCTCGCGCATAGGACGCAGTGACGCGACTGCAGTTGAAGTGGTCAAGGAAACTCAGCGACGCGTGGAGCTCGCTCAGGCGAGTCTTGAGGCGCGACGTACTGAGCAGGCCACGTTGCGGGACAACGCAGCGGCCAAGAAGACGCAGGTCGAGCAGGCGCTGGAGCGTCAGGCACAGTACATCGCCCGACTCGACGGTGAGATCACGGCGCTCGTCGAAGCTGAGCGCGAACGACAGAGGATCGAGGCTGAAGCGGCTGCTGCACGGGCCGCAGAGGCGGCTAAAGCGGCTGCTGAACGGGCTGCCGCGGTTGAGAGGTACACGGATATCGAGGGATTGGGTATCGGTCGTCCTGAAGCGGTCACGGGGGGGTTGCAATACATTGGCGTTCCCTACGTGTGGGGCGGGTCGACTCCGGCCGGTTTCGACTGCTCGGGG
>Ga0209121_10001942_pt1 | contig 21460 bp, 23 predicted proteins | sample Cruoilmetagenom3_FD_187292 | JGI IMG/M metagenome (GOLD analysis project Ga0209121, IMG submission 187292) | Oil polluted marine microbial communities from Coal Oil Point, Santa Barbara, California, USA - Sample 3 (SPAdes) (version 2) | ecosystem: Environmental > Aquatic > Marine > Oil seeps ...
TTTTTTTCTCCCTTTAATGTGGGTAAGCTCTTCCGCGTTTTCAACACCGCTTGCCATTACTGCGGCTCTAAATGCTTCATCATCGAATTTAATATCAGCTATTTTCATTACGCTCACCTTTTATCTTGTATAAACTTAACGTTACATAATGTCTTCAAGTGCAGCTTCAAACTGTGGTTTCATCATTGCTACCCAACGATCCAAACGAGATTCGGTATCAATTTTTTGTGACTTATTATCAAGAGCCAAGCCGACAAATTTATTATCCACTACCGCATCTGATGAGGTGAATGTATAGCCATCGGTATCCCAGCTGCCAATAATCGTTGCTCCCTTGGCTTTAAAAATATCAAACAGTTTTCCCATACCATTAACGAAGCGGTCTCCATATTTTTCCTGATTGCCCACCCCATAGAGGGCAATCATTTTCCCGGAAAAATCCACACCCTCCAGTTGAGGTATAAAGTCTAACCAGCTACCAGACTTGACATCATTTTCAGTGCCAGGAAGGTCACCTTCACCGTAAGTAGCAGTTCCCAGAATAAGCACCTGGTACTTCAATAGATCATCCACCGTGACACGATTGATGTTTAGGGGTTTATCTACAAGCTCCGCCCCTAACTTGGTGGCAATTTTTTTACCAATAAGGCGGGTGGTGCCGCTGTCTGTTCCAAAAAAAAGACCAATTTTTGTCATGCTGATTTCACTCCTAAATAACTAACTCAATAATTCAGGCAACTATCTCCGCAACCTCCGCAACCTCCGCAACGCATCCTGTTGCCCTCTTCCAGGTATCGGCGACTCTTAAACTGGATTCAGCAAAATTCGAACCACACCTGCAATTTAATCAAAACGACTAATCAATAACTTACGCAAGTGTTTTTAAATAAAGTTGTACCAATGTATGAAGGAGTTCTGTTTGCTTGTGGTTTTGCAGTAAATACGACAAAACCTGCTTCTATATATTCAACTGTATTTGATAGCGTCTACCTCCTAAACTGAGGTTTTTAGGTTTAGCCATCCATGGTATAGGTTCCAGCCTCAATCATTCCATCCAAAATACTTTTTAATTTCTGGGGGCTAATTAGGCAACCCACTTCTGATTGGCGTGGCATTACTTCCAGCATCGCGTTTTCTTCTATCAGCGCCATGATCGTATTTTGTAGAAATTCTTCTAGGGATTCTGCCTGTGGCTGAAAACCGCCCCAGTGGCCCACTGCAGATTCGGAAGCAAATTTTTTATAGGGCCAAACCGGCATGCTGGCTTGTGCGCCTTGTTCACGCATAATCCATTCTGCTCCGTCATCCAGACCCCAAACCTCTTCGGTTTCAAACACTCGCGTTAGGAAATATTCTAATAGCTCACTTTCCGTCATACTAATAACGGCTTCATATTCATGCTCGTAGGGGCTGTATCGCATGGTTGCTCACCTTTTTTGGCTAGTTAGTTAGAGCACTGCTTTAAACCCTTCAAATTGGGGTGGCCCCAAATACATTTCTTTTCGGCTGCCTGCATTGGCATGCGCCCTGCGGAACGCCTCGGATTTTGTCCAGGTGTTAAAGTGTTCCTCCGACTCCCAAATTACGTGGGAAGCGAACAGGGTAAACTCCTTGTTGGTGCCCCCCTGCAAGAGCTTAAATTCTCTAAACCCGGGCGTTTCTTTCAGCTGCGAATCCCGGTTTTTCCAAACGTCAATAAATTCCTGCTCCTTACCCGGTACAATTCGAAATCGATTCATTGCAACGTACATTGTTTCTCCCTAGGGTTTAGCATCTGAAATATACACTTGGCCACCTCAAACAGATGATGCCTTCTGCGCGTAATCAAGGAGCGACTCTGCTATGGCTTCGTGGGCATATTGATCGATTGCGGTCACGCCAATTGCCTTTAGTTTTTCTCTTGGCCCATCTCCGATTTTGGCAACAAAAACAGCCTCACAGTCATTGATTGTTTGTAAAATTATCGCCATTGCCGACTGGCTAGAAGAATTACCTAAACAATAATTCTCAACATCTCGCATTTCCAGAAGTTCACAGCTTGATTCTTGCACGCTATAAATCCCGAATTTTTTTGCATGGCCAAAATGCTGGCTGATTGATATCCCCTCTTTACTGGCAACGGCGACTTTCACTATGCTTACACAGCGCCTCGGATGGCCATCTTCGCTTCGATGGTTTGCCCTAGCGCATCTTCGTAAACGAGCGCGGGATATTTATGCTTAAAATCACCCAGTTCTTTATAGATGGTTACAATTTTTTCCTCGGCGCTTTGACGCTTAATATCGCTTTTTTCGATACAGAGTACTTCTAATATTTCATTCCAGATCATTCCGTCATCAAGCGGTATTAAAATATAGTTCGCGCTGCCGAGCGCGATTGTCATAGCACTTTTAATGTTGTGGACGAAGAACAAACAAATACAATTTTCGGCCAAGTCATCGTTGTAATTTTCAACGACCATTGCCAAATCTGACAGTTGATCCAACCCGCCAGCTAGCAGTGCTATTTTATCGTCGACAATGAGTAACACTGATTGTTTAGCGACAACTTTTGGTGGGGGAAGATCACCTCGTTCATTTCTTTCTCCAATTTCTAGCACTAAATCACCACGGTACACTTCACCGATATTCGCAGTTCCAGTGAGGTTGACGTTAAATAAGCACCCTGTTTCTTTGTACTGATCTAATAACATAACTTTCGCCCTTTAGGATTGAATACACCTTGCTTGTTTCCACCTACACTGCGCAACTTCTATGCCTAAAAAATTGTTGCGTAATATCCATTTAATTACTCGAAATTTCAAAGGCTTACTCTAATCATTTATTAAAGGGGATTATGCTCTGTACGAAATGTTACAGATTTAGCTAACATTTGTTTTGTTATAAAACCGACAAAAATGCAATGCCGATCGATATAGGAAAAACCCAGTTAGCATGGGCAGGCATTGATTCTCGAGCCAAAATACTCACATAAAAATATACAATGCAGGTTGTGCATAAGAACTTCGTGGAGGGGCGCGCGACCAAGGCGGTGGGGTGTAAATAGAAATTATTGCGCTGAAATCTTACTGGTTTTTTTCTTCGGCGAGGCGTTCGTTCACTCGTAGTTTTACCTCTTCATCAGGGTCTTCTTGCAAGTCTACCAGAGCTTGCAAAGGTGCCCGCTCGACTGCGCTTAAACGCACCATCCAGTCGCTATCTTTTAGCAAAGTCAGCAACTCCTCCTGCTCACATCGATTGGCGATAACGCAACGTATTTCTGGCTCGGGGTCATCTATCATCATGCCTAAGCTGGCTTCTGGCAAACGCTTGGCGACGAGTTTTCTTACTTGACGATCTTCATCACGAATTAGGCGAAACAAACGCCCTGGCGGTATTCGCTGTGCTACATAAGCCCTTACGAGGTAGTCTTTATCATTCGCCAGTTGTTCTATTTGGTTTAGCGGTATCCGGTCTGCAACTGTTATGCGCACTTCACGATCGGGGTCTTGAATCATGTTAATTAATTCATCCCTCGGCAAACGATATGCAATCGCCCTGCGAACCGCTTCATCGGAGTCAGTCAGTATCGTTTTTAGCTTATCTGCGGGTACATAACGTACCGCTATGGCGCGACGCTCCCAAAAATCGTCATTGAGATAATTAACCGCCAACTGGGGGTTGTTGCGAAAAAAACGGTCAATCTGACGACCGCTTTCAGCTGCTACGCAGGCATCTCCCGGCATGCACCGCCCCATCAACAATAACTTCTGGCGATAGGGACAGGCGCGGCAGTCGGCGATAGGCGTCATATCAAACGGGCTACCGTCCACCTCATTCATCTATGATTTCGGCAAAAACAAAGCCAGAACCCTGCTCGGGATCGCGAGTGAGTTTGGCACAGTGGTCAGCGGAATCTACAAAGTAGAGATTAAACCCGCTACGCTCTACCGCGGGAACGTGGGCGTCCATATCGTCTTCCATACAATAGGTAAAGTGATAGTTTTGGTATTCTTTCCGCAGTTCAGAGATTGCGGCGTCAGATAAACCACCTGTTTCCACCTGCTTAATAATCGTTTCAACATCGTTTGCTGCTATCATCCGGATGCCTCCTCTCGAAATCGTACGCGCTCTTCAGGTTCTTGCCCCATCACTTTAGCAAGCCAGGGGGGCGGCGAACCAGCCAGTGTTTCTTGTAGCCGCTCTAGCACCTCTACCGCCTTTCCACCCTGGGGTAATTTAATCGGGTGCAAACCTGCACGCACAACTTTTGCGGCTGCTGGGCCACCCACTGAGATGGTATACAATACCTGGCTATCGTTAATGAGTTGCGCCCGCAAGGCATTTTTATCTGCATCATCGGGTACAGTGCCTGGCACTCGAATATCAACCAGTTTTATTTCATCGGCAGAGATTTGGTAAATTAAAAAGCGGGCACAGGAGCCAAAGTGGCCATTGATGTTATCGCCACTGTTAGATGCACAGGCGACTCGAATTGAACCCGGCATTGAGCCTTCGGTGTAGGCATCAATACTCGGTAGTGACTCTGGCTCACACTGGATATTTCGACCCTTTAAATATGCCAGTGCTTCTTTGAGATAAACCTCGTCTATCTCCGATAAAATTTCTATTTTTTTGAGCTTTCCAAGACGTAGCTTATTTAACTTGCCTGTAGAGACCGGATCACCAAGCAGTACAATTAGCCCTTGCACAAGGTCGCCAACTCCTACGTCCGGAAGTGCTCGTGCCGCCAAGGCAACGCGCAATGCTATTTCTTCTGATATACCCATAATATCTAGCCCTCAGCACGGCGGGCGCGCAACGTTATGGGCAGTTTGGGCTCTTCATCAAGAGGGTCTAAATAATAGCTGCTGCCATCGGCAAGCTCTACTGTACCACCCCACCCCTCATCGCCCTCACCTTCCTTTTCTAGTGAAACAATGACATCTTCCAAATCTCTTTTGGGTACATATAACGTTAACTGACCTGCTTCATTACGACGTATCATCACGTTCGGCATACACCTTCTCCATAAAAAGAGTCATTCGGGGTGGCTTAGGTGCCACCCCGAAATGGTTACAATAACGATTATCGAACTAAATCGTAGTTGTAGTCGGTGGTTTGCATTCCGCGAGTTTCATCATCCAGACGTTCAAGCACGGCGTTCACTATGGTGGTAAGCATTTGCATTGCACCTTCGTAACCCAAAGTGGTTTGACGATGCAAATGGTGCCGATCAAAGATCGGGAAACCAATACGAATTAGTGGAACTTCGTGCTCTTCACCTTTATATAAGGTATCCCTTTGGATAAATTTACCGTAGGAATTACCAATCATAAAGTCAGGCTTATTGGTAAATACTAATGAGCGCATATGCCACAGATCCTTGCCGATATGCACTTCACAGCAGTTATCCATTTTTGCCTCGACTAATATGGCATCCATGGCTTTCCTCCAACGTTTATTACCATTGTTACTCAGGATATGCGTAGGTTCGGCCCCAAGTTCTAATAAAAACTTGGTCATTCCCATAACATAATCTGGGTCACCCCAGAGGGCAAACTTTTTGCCATGCAACCATGTGTGGGAGTCCGTCATCATATCAACAAGACGACCACGCTCTTTCGCCAAGTTGGCCGGAATGGGTTTACCTGTTGCCTTACTCACCGCCATTAAAAACTCGTCTGTCCAATCGAGTCCCATTGGGATATTGATAGCAGCTGCGTCATGCTTCCAATTATTTTTTACGAGTTTTTTAGTTTTGGTTAGCTGCCATGGTTGCAGCAAAAATGTTTCAAGGGCATTTGGGGCATCCTTTATTTCGTCCTGGGTGGTACCGCCAGAGTACATACGGAATTCACCATCTGCTGGGGTATCCAGAACTTCTTCAGGGTCAGACAACAGCGTGTAATCCACACCCATGTCGTCCATCATACGTTTGATGACCCGGAAATTTCCCAAGTAGGTTTCAAACCCTGGTACGAGGTTTATTTTTCCGTTAGTACCGACTTCATATCTACCCTCGGGGGTAACACCCTTTTCGAGGGTAAAATAACGGGCAATACCTTCAAACATATTATCCCAACCCGTTACATGGCTCCCCACAAAGCTCGGGGTGTGTGCATAGGGTGTTGGATACTCGTCGGGAACATGCCCGTCTTTCTTCGAGTTATTGATAAATGCATTAAGGTCGTCACCAATTACTTCTGCCATACACGTAGTAGACACTGCGATCATGTCTGGTTTGTATGTGGCTTTACAGTTTTCCAAACCGTCTTTCATATTTTGTTGGCCGCCGAATACCGCCGCATCTTCTGTCATCGAATCAGAAACACATGCGATAGGCTCTTTAAAATGGCGATTAAAGTAGGTTCGAAAATAGGCCACACAACCCTGACTGCCATGAACATAGGGCATGGTTTTTTCAAAGCCCAAAGAACAGAGAACAGCACCCAGAGGCTGGCAAGCTTTCGCCGGATTAACGGTTAAGGCTTCGCGACTGAAGTTCAAATCTTTGTATTCTTGCGTGGTAGTCCACTCGAAAACTTCATCTATTTTTTCCTGGGGATGAACATCTTCAAAAAGTTCACGCTTATTTTTTAGCGACTCTTTGTATTCATCTTCTCGGAAAAGAGGATAACTCGGTTTGATATCTTCAACATCTTGACTCATGACGATCTCTCCTTTCAGGCCACTAATCTGTGGACACTGATTTCAGGGTTGAGGATGCTGCGGTAATTATTACCGCAGCACTAGACTAGCAATTCACTGGATTTAGCTTATGCCGAGGCAGCCAGAGATTCTTCTTTCTCGTCAACTATCCACGGGGCTTTTAATTTACTCCAGCAAGGATTATTCAGTGTCATATCCATATCGCGGGCGAAAATGGCAAAACCATCAAAGCCGTGATATGGGCCTGAGTAATCCCAAGAATGCATTTGACGGAAAGGCACACCCATTTTCTGAAAGATATATTTTTCTTTAATTCCAGAACCGATCAGATCAGGTTTGACTTTCTTAACGAACTCTTCAAATTCGTAGCCAGTAACATCGTCATATAATAAAGTGGCATCCCCCATTTCATTCAAGGTGCGATCATAATCATCGTTATGACCAAATTCATACCCGGTGCCGACTACTTCCATTCCCAAATCTTCATAAGAGCCGATAACGTGGCGAGGGCGCAAACCACCCACGTACAACATAACGCGCTTACCTTCCAGGCGAGGGCGAAATTTAGCAATTACGGCATCCCATTCAGGTTTGTATTTGGCGATCACCTCTTCACATTTCTGCTGAACGCTCTCATCAAAATAAGAGGCTATTTTTCGCAGCGACTCAACCGTTTTGGTGGGGCCAAAAAAGTTGTACTCAATCCATGGAATATTGTACTTCTCTTCCATATGACGTGAGATATAATTCATCGAGCGGTAGCAATGCACTAAATTCAATTTAACTTTTGGTGTTAATTCGATTTCAGATATAGAACCATCACCTGACCACTGCGCCACTACACGCAAGCCCATTTCTTCCAGTAAAATTCGTGATGACCAAGCATCACCACCAATGTTGTAGTCACCAATAATGGCTACGTCATAGGGGGTCGTTTCAAAACTGTCATCGTCATCGCGAGCACTTAAAGCCCAATCACGTACTGCATCATTGGCAATGTGGTGACCCAGTGATTGCGACACACCGCGAAATCCTTCACAGCGAACTGGCACCACAACTTTGTCGTGTTCTGCTTGTTTCTTCTTGGCGACCGCTTCAATATCGTCACCAATCAAACCGATAGGACATTCTGATTGAATGGTGACACCTTTGTTCAATGGGAACAGGGTTTCAATTTCATCAATCATTTTATCCAGCTTTTTGTCACCGCCAAATACAATGTCTTTCTCCTGAAAATCAGAAGTAAAGTTCATGGTAACAAACGTGTTAACGCCCGTAGTGCCGATGTAGTAGTTACGGCGACCGGCACGGGAGTACTGGCCGCAGCCAACTGGGCCGTGGGAAATATGAATCATGTCCTTGATCGGACCCCAGACAACCCCTTTTGAGCCCGCGTAAGCACAACCACGAATCGTCATTACACCAGGTAATGATTTTTTATTGGAAGTGATACATTTTTTGGACTGCTCTAATTCAGGGTTATTTATTGCCAAATGTTTGGCACGGTCTTTTTTGGCTTTCTCAGGATATACTTCAAGTACTTCCTGAATAAGCGCATCTGTTTCTTCACGTGTCATGACAGTCATTGTCTGTCTCCTCATTCATTTTGAGTTGAGGGCAGGGGCTAATCTGCCCCATACCCGTCCGAGCCAGAATCGGTTAACTTAAGCGTCTACTGCGGCCGTTTGACCTACAATGCTTTCGTCTTCCTCATCCATAACGCCAAAATCCATCAGCAGCTCTTCAAGTTGATCCATCGTAATCGGCTCAGGGATAACCAACATTTTATTGTCGATAACTTTCTGAGCTAACTGACGATATTGATCCGCTTGCGCCGCGTTTGGATCGTATTCAATAACTGTCATGCGACGAATTTCTGCACGCTGTACAGCGTTGTCACGCGGGATGAAGTGAATCATCTGAGTGCCGATGGCTTCTGCCAAAGCAACAATCAACTCGTCTTCTTTGTCAGTGTTACGGCTGTTACAAATCAAACCGGCCAAGCGCACACTGCCAGAGTTGGCATACTTCACGATACCTTTACAGATATTGTTTGCGGCATACATCGCCATCATTTCACCTGAAACGACGATATAAATTTCCTGTGCCTTATTTTCACGAATAGGCATTGCGAAACCACCACACACCACATCACCCAACACATCGTAGAAGACAAAATCCATGTCATCTTCATAGGCACCTTCTTCTTCAAGAAAGTTAATCGCAGTAATTACACCACGACCGGCACAACCTACGCCTGGCTCAGGGCCGCCAGATTCAACACATTTGATATCGCCATAACCGGTTTTTAATACATCTTCCAGCTCCAGGTCTTCAACAGTGCCAGCTTCAGCCGCCATTTCCATGATTGTGTTTTGGGCTTTCGAGTGAAGGATGAGACGAGTAGAATCCGCTTTGGGGTCACAACCAACAATCATTACTTTTTTTCCCAGTTCTGCCATCGCAGCAACAAGGTTTTGTGTGGTGGTAGACTTTCCGATGCCACCTTTTCCGTAAATCGCACATTGACGCATAGCCATGATAAATTTCTCCTGATTAATTTTTAGCTGATAACTGCACTGGACTGGCCACATTGCTTCTCATACAACTTGATTAGCAGCCTAGCTAGTGCAGAGTTCGTACCAAGAGCGAAAAAGAAAGCTATCCGATTGTTTTTATTAGACTTAATATCAAAGGAGGTTTTAATTTGTTCGTTGCTAACACTACAAAATCATGTCTCGCCCTGTCGTATTGAGAATTTGTAAACAATTCCTACAAATTATTAATACGGGTAAATTAATTTACAAAGAGGGATTGTGGCTACGTGACTAGTCTGTTTTTTCGATTTTAATTTTAAATCAGGAATAATTAGCGTCTCTAAAAATTTTATTTTTTTCGAGCGCAAATAGGCACCGCACGGAAACCTAAACAACTTCATAAATGGAAGGGGTACGGTTCCATGGACGGAACCGGTAGAGCCGAGTCGGGAACAGAGGCCGAGAGCGACGCAGGAAGCCAAAGCCGAATGCACAAGGACTATATGAGGAGTTGAGTATGGAGCTGACGCCGCTATCGCGGTAAAAGGAAATTTATAGAGATGCTCGAATGTAGAGAAACCAACAAATATGTTTGAAAATCAGATTAGCGTCGAGACATAACGTCGGCAACGACATCATAAGCATCTGAAAATAATAATATTATTATTAAAACCGAGTTGGTTTGTTTATTGCTCTTATTAATTATTAGAAATTACAATGCGGCGAATTGAAAGGTTCGCCCGCTTATACTGTTAAATTGTACGTACACACTGAACAATCGTTTTTTGTACACACCTAATATTTAATTATTTTGGAGAGTAAGCAATATGTCCGATTCAGACTCAGTCATTGAAATAATTAGCGGACTTAAAGATGGGAGCATTGTCCCCTACCTTGGGCCAGGGGTGCTTAGTGACGTAAGTAGCATTGATGGCACAGAAAAGATTCCTGCTGACAGCGATAGCCTTATTCTAGCAATGAATAATGGCCAACCCATGGCACCCCGCTTAATGTACGAATTTCCTCGTGCAGCCATGAATATGGAATTGAAAAAGGGTCGTAGTTTCGTCGAAAGATTTTTAACTGATACGTATGGCAACAAAAAATGGAGTCGCTCACTATTTCATGACTGGCTGGCAAAAATAGCCCCCCCTTATGTGATTGATATAAACCGTGATACCCAACTACAAGACAGTTATAAAAATATTCCCCACACCTTGATAGTGGGCACATCCAGAATTGCGGCAGACTACCGTTTCAAACTCTATCATTACGACGGCGAACACTACGCCACCATCGATCTGGAAAAAGCAAATAAGGAATTACCGATTCTATTCAAGCCCATGGGTACGCCCACGCCAGAACCCACTTACGTGGCTGCCGATGCAGATTATGTAGACTACATTAGTGAATTAATGGGTGGTTTTGCTATTCCAGGATTTTTAAAAGAATACCGAAAAGACAAGCGATACCTGCTGCTGGGGATGAAGCTAACTAGAGACACAGAGCGCATGGTATTGAGTGACATAATTTACGCCGCGAATACACCAGCGGGGTGGGCATTAATACCCGAACCAACGGACAAGGAGCGCCGCTTTTGCGCCAATCAGAACATTGAACTTGTTGAGTTCGACTGGCAGAAACTTATCAGCGCCAGCAATATTAGTTCTAAGGATGTTGCTTAGCTGCAATCAGACTTAGTGGAAAACATGCAGATCAGGTGCATCCTCAATTGGCCTGATCCTGCACCAATCAGGCAATATAAACCACCTGGTTCCGACCACCCATTTTTGCCTGATATAAGGCCTTATCGGCTCTTGCAATAACCTCCTCGACAGTTTCTCGGTGCTGATAATGGGTTGTACCAATGGATACAGTTACCCCAAAGCCCTTTTCAATATTATCGAAAACTTCTGAAGCAACAAACGTTCTTATGCGTTCCGCGATATGCTCCAAGGTGGGGAGATCCGTATTCGGTAATAAAACAACAAATTCTTCACCGCCATAACGGGCAATAAAGTCAGTCTTCCTCAGGCAGTTTTCTGGAATTATTTTAAACGAACGCAATATCTCATCTCCAGCCAGGTGGCCATGGGTATCGTTAACCTGCTTAAAGTTGTCGACATCCATCATCATTACCCCTAGCGGGCTCCCAGGCGTTTGCGTAATGGCAATGTAAGAGTGCATGGTTTCAGAAAACTGGTGCCGATTATACAAACCCGTTAATTCATCACGCACGGCCTTTTCAGACATTTGCCTTAAAGCTGAGTTAAGCTCTCTATGTGTCACCTCAAGTTGGTCTTTCTGCTGGTGTAATTGCGCTTTGTTAGCGCGTAAATTTTTACGTAAACCTGACAGGTATGAACCAATAAAAGAAAACGAAACAAGTAGAAAAAGACTCACTATCCATTCCGAAAGAAACACCGGCATTTTGTCTTTATTGAGCCCTTGGGAGAAATCCAGAACGAGCAACACAGTGAAGATGGAGAAGGGAACTGCTGCCAGTATATAAAAATGCCGACGCTCTAAAGCGAATATGCCAAACAATAGACCTACAAGCGCCACATTGACCAAGGTCGCCCGAAGATCAGGGACAACAAAAATCATAAAATACGCGAGCGCCGTAAAACCAAATAGGATTTGATAAAATACAAACGTGGAATTACGCCAGCGTTCGTAATAACCTGTTCGCACAATCATATAAAAAAATATTTGTACGACAAATATCAAAGAAAATGAAAAAAGATAGCTCTGTAAGGGGAACTGTAAAAGCCCCGCATCAACTGCAAGCAGACCGAGAACAAAGTAAGCGATATAGCTTGCGATGGCCCAGCCCGTTCGCCGTAGAACGACACTTTGCTTTCTGTTATCGGTTTTGAACAAACCCATAGAATCTATCTTCTTTTATCATTTACACCTTCTTCAGTGACCGTAGACAATGCAAACGCTGTTCCCAAAATAAGAAAGCCAGATTGCTACTACGGCTCTTGCGGCGCGACCGATGCAATGCGTATCTGCACAAATCCTAGCTTACCAGCAACATCCATTGTTGTAACGACAGACTGATGTGGCGCCCTGCCATCCGCAACAATTACCAGGGGTGGCAAAGTATCAAATTCGGCAGCGGCTTTGCTTAAAGCCGACGATAGCGTCTTGGCCTCTCTGTCTACCAAGTATTTTCCGTTGATGCCGAAGCGCCCCGAGGGGGAGATCGAAACCTCTAATAATTCCGCTTGCGCACCCACCCGCTCACCACTGGCTTCAGGCAACTCCAAGGCAAGGCGCGACTCCTTTGTGAAAGTGGTAGAAACCATAAAAAAAATGAGCAGAAGAAATACGACATCAATCATCGGGGTGATATTAACGTCAACAGTACTAGATTTAGGGCGCTGGAACTTCACTTGATTTCCGCCCCGCTAATGTCTACCTCACGCTCTCCATGAAGCACATCCACGAGCTTGATCGCCTCCTGCTCCATGCTCACGGTAAGTTCTTCTACACGGCGCATAAAAAAGCGATGGAAGAACAGGCTTGGAATTGCAACGGACATGCCAGCCGCTGTGGTGATCAGTGCCTCAGATATACCGCCAGCAAGTACTGCTGGATCACCAGTACCCATCATTACAATCGCATTAAATACTTTAATCATGCCTAAAACGGTGCCGAGCAGCCCCAAAAGTGGCGTGATTGCAGCGATGGTTCCGAGACTACTAAGGTAACGCTCCAAATCATGGATAACGTGATCACCTACCTCCTGAATGCTTTCCTTCATGATATCCCGGCCATGTTTGGAGTTTACCAATCCAACCGCCAATATTTCACCAAGGGGGGAGTCAGACCTGAGCTCCTTAATTTTCTGGCCATCCATCTCGTTTCTTTTTATCCACGACCAGACCTTCGCAACCAGATTTGAGGGGGCAATCCGAGATGTGCGCAATACCAGCGCCCGCTCAATAGTAATGGCCACGGCCGCAACCGAACACATTATTATTGGAATCATTAACCAACCACCAGATTTAATAATCTCAAACACCTAACAGAACCCCTCTTCGTTTCGTTAAAAATCTTACTCTAAACTTAGCTACTGGAAGCGTTTCTCGCCAATATATTTACAGAACCTTGCCGGCTTTCTCACTTAAGTGCCAAAAGCGCCTATTTGAAACGCGATATCGCTCAGGCATTAAACGATGCCCTTGGTTTCGGCCCTTTTGCTCACTGGAAAATTCATAGCTGAGCGCGCCACTTGAAGCAGTGTTCCAGTAGAGGGCCTCGTTGTCTTGGTAGCGCTTAACAATATCAGCATGAGGATGCCCGAAACGGCTACGATAAGCACTTGAAAAAATTACTTGATCGGGCTGAACTGCGCGAATAAACATACTGGAAGAAGAAGATTTACTTCCATGATGGGGTGCTATCAGTATATCGGCCCTCAAATCAAAGCCCAGACACTGGTATTTCTGGTAATTAGCTATTCGACTAAGCAAGCTATATTCCGTTCTCTTTTCGATATCGCCAGGCACCAGGATACTAAAACCCTGCCCCCATACTTTCAAAATACAGGAATAGTTATTGTCCCGTTTTGCGCTACCACCGAAACTCATCCAGGAAAACAACGCGAAATTAACCCCATCCCATTGCCATGCACGGTATTCACGGCATTCATCCGTTTCATTAACGCTACTTAATATCGGCTCTCCAACACGCCTCATGGTATCCGGCCAAGCGATAAATGTGTTGATGGGATGTTGTTCCACCATAGTTTTCGCGCCACCAGCATGGTCAATGTCGTCATGGCTCACAACGAGCATATCAATACGATGTCGCCCCTGACTTTTTAGAAAGGGGGAAATAACGGCTTTGCCTGCATCCAGATTGGTACCCAAAGCTGGGCCAGTGTCATAAACCAACACATGGTTCGCAGTTTCAAATACCGCCGACAAACCCTGTCCCACATCCAAAACGGTAAAATTCAGACGGCCTTCATCAACAGGACCTCCAGAGATTACAGCTCCAAAAAAGGGTTTCGCCTCGCCTGAGTCAGCAAACAACTCAAGGCCAGGAGGGAGTATTAAGAATACGGAGAGCCAACGAAAGTGCAGGCTTTTTGGCAACAGTAAAAGAACGCACAGCACCACCAAGCATAATTTACTCAATGTTGCGTCGATTGACGGCAAGGTTAAGGAAATCCACGACAGATTAGAGATAACATCTAGGGCAAACCAAAACCAATCCACAGCCTGACTCGCAACAGAAAAGAAAAAATTACTCTCGGCAGAAGCCCAGGGTGACACCAGCACGCCAAGCAGTGCTGGCGGAACGACAAACCACCCAACAAAGGGTACTGCGAACAGGTTTATAAGGGGAGAAAAGCATCGGAAGCTGCCCATAGAATATGATCACCAGCGGCAATAAGCCGATAAATATTCCCAGCTGGCTGCGCCATACCTCCCTCACTGCCCACAGATATTTATGTAACGTTGACACCAATGGAGTCACCGCTGCTTGCTCTGCTGAAGCACGTTTTCTGACTCTTCCCGTGACAACAAAAAGTATCACCGCGACGGCGATATAAGACAGCCAAAACCCCATTTCCAACACTGCAAAGGGTTGCACCAAACATACTAAAAATAAAGAAATGACATAACTATCCCAAGAAGACTGAGGGCTTTCTTTCAGTACACCCCAAGCAAAACAGGAAATCATGATCCACGCACGCAATGTAGGCAAAGAGAAACCCGCTAAAGCGCAGTAAAACGTGGCGACCGCCAAACTTAAGGTAATAGCGACTTTCTGCGCACTGGCATATTGGTTTAAAGTTGTCAGGTAGCGAAAAGCGGTATGAGAGATTAGATAAATAAAACCGAATACCAAACCGATATGCAGCCCCGATACGGCAAGTAAGTGCGAGGTGCCAGTCGCTGCAAGGGAGGCATGCTGAACGGGTGTGATATCACGCTTATCTCCGATGGTTAAGGCCTTAAGAAAGGCAAGTGCTACTGAAGAGTGCCCAGAGGCATCGATATTCTCGGCAATGGATTGGCGCAAGGCATTCACCTTGCCCATTCCCGCCACAAGAACACCTGAGTCCAGGTTCTTTGAAGCCCCAAGCCTATGGTGTTCGCCTTTGTTTAAAACATAACCCGTTGCTCCGATATTTTGGGCAAACAGCCATTTTTCGTAATCGAAACCACCTGGGTTAGCGAAACCTTTAGGGCGTTTCAGTTTCACATCTAACTGCCAGGCCTGCCCTGCACGCAGCTCTTTTCGTGAAAAACCGTACCAACTTAAACGCAGTCTTTTCGGGCCTTTAATACAATCAGCTTTCTCTTCAACACCTTCCTTTAAGTCGGAGGGTATGCGCTCTATGCAGGAGGTATCGAATAAAAAGGAGCTACTCATTTCCCCTTGTTTGGGTAAATTGCTGACAACACCCGATACCCTTAACGGAACTCCCTCTAACTCTGCATCGATTCGCTGCTCCAACCTGAATTGACCATTCATCAGACCCCAGGCAAGCCCAGCACACAAAAAGCATAGGGGAATCAGTCTGCGGAGACGCAAGGAAAAAATAATGAGTATGGCGATAACAGCAAGGCAAGCAGAATAGGTGATCCAGGGCTTGTCAGGCAATGAGGGCAAAAAATTTAATAAGGCCAACCCGCCGCAAAACAACAGGATGTTACATCTCATATAGCCTCAGTCATAAATACAATGCATAATTAACAGCCTCATTCACGGGATATGGTCGCAGTACTTATCGTATGCCTAAAAAACGTCTAAAAAAGTATATACCTTCACCCGGCAAGCTAAAGCGCATGGGGCTCGTACATATATTGGGTGACCAGATACATAATCCCAATTTATGGCACCTTAATCGCCATTCAGCTGCTGGCGCGGCCTTTATTGGTGTCTTTTGCGCCTTCCTTCCTATGCCGTTTCAAATGTTCCTTTCCGCACTTCTGGCCCTATGGTTTCACAAAAACCTGCCTTTAAGCATCGCCTTTGTGTGGATCAGCAATCCTTTTACCTATGCCCCAATGTTTTACTTAAACTACCGCGTTGGCGCCTTGCTTATTGGTGAAAGTGATCGTCCATTTTCCATTCGCTTGACCGTGGAATGGCTAACCAACGATATGCTATATTACTGGCAGCCACTTATATTGGGGTCTGTGATTGTAGGAACAATCGCTGGTGCACTCAGTTTCGCGTTAATGAAAGGCTATTGGCGCTGGAAGGTAACAAAAAACTGGCAGAAGCGCATTGAAAAACGACAACAACAATTTACTGCTGAGGAAGCCTCCTCCCCCGCCACCAAAAGCGATGATTAGACGGCACCTCTAAAAATTAGAGTTTTTATTCGAAAGTAAGAAAGCATCGTATGCAAACTCGCATAACCCCAAGGATGGAGAAGGTACGGTTCCATGGACGGAACCGGTAGAGCCGAGTCGGGAACAGAGGCCGAGAGCGACGCAGGAAGCCAAAGCCGAGGGTACAAGGGCTACATGAGGAGTTGAGTACGGAGCTGACTCCGCTATCGGGTAAAAAGGCAATTTTTAGAGATGCCCTAGAGGGCTCCTGGCTCTATTTCCTTAAGCCTGCCGTCCTCCATTTTCAAAATTTTTTTCGCCATAACTGCCAGCGCATGAGAATGAGTCACGGTCACAAAGCTGATATTAAAACGCTGGTTAAGCTCATTCATCATATCCAGAATAGTTTGTGCCGTATGGCTATCCAGGTTGCCCGTAGGTTCATCAGCCAGCACGCAAGAGGGCCTGGTCACCAGTGCTCGCGCTATGGCGACGCGCTGTCTCTCACCCCCTGATAGCTCAGAAGGTTTATGTTGTAATCTGTGTTCTAGCCCCACTGCCTCTAATAATTCTTCCGCCTGCCCTTTGCTTGTTGAGCGCGATTCACCACGAATAAGCAAGGGCATAGAAACGTTTTCTAAGGCACTAAACTCAGGTAGAAGGTGATGAAACTGATAGATAAAACCAATATGCCGGTTTCTGAGTTGCCCCCGTTGATTCCCGCTCATGTCATTCAAATTTTTTCCGGCCACTTTCACATAACCGGAACTCGGCAAATCAAGCCCCCCCAAGAGGTTCAACAAGGTTGTTTTACCTGAACCAGAGTTGCCAACAATAGCCACGCGCTCGCCCTGCTTAACCTGCATATTGATATCTTTTAATACTCTGACCGGCTCCGGCCCTTCAACAAACTCTTTATTTAACGCCACGCATTCAAGCACCACAGGTTCAGTCATAATGAAAGGCCTCAATCGGTTCTATTTCTGCGGCCTTTCGGGCCGGGTATAAGGTCGCCAACAAGGCCATAAGGATGGCGCTGATTGATATGACAATGACATCCAGCCACTCCACTTGCGTTGGCAGGTAGCTCAAAAAATAGGCATCAAAGAAATCGATATGAAAATTATTCTCCAGAACTTTCACCCACTGAGCAAGGTTTTGGGAAACCACCACGCCAATTGCCGTCCCGAATAGCGCACCTATCAAGCCAACGATCATGCCTTGAATAATAAATACCTGCACGATAACCCGGTCACTTGCCCCCAGGGTCCTCAGAATAGCGATATCTACGGTTTTATCCGACACCAGCATGACCAAACTGGAGACAATGTTAAAGGCTGCAATTGCCACGATAAGAAGCAATAAAAAGCCCATCATACTTTTTTCAAGGCTAACCGCCCGGAAAAAATTTCCGTGCGTAACAGACCAGTCTTCAACAACGTAATGCTTACCCAGCATTTGTTGAATCTCGCGCTTTACCAGCGGGGCACGATACAAATCATCCAACTTGAGTCTTATACCGGACACCAGTCCAGGCTGGTTTAAAAACTGTCCTGCCGTATCGATATGCGTAGCAACAAAAAGCTGATCGTATTCAGAGCCCACCGAAAATATTCCGCTGACCTCGAACTGTTTAAAGCGTGGGATAACACCCGCTCCTTTTTCAGTGGCCTGGGGGTAAACGAAAGTAACCTTGTCGCCCATATTAAGCGCCAGTTTCTGCGCTAAAGTCGCTCCAACAATCAATCCATTTTCATTGTACTGAAGGTGCTCTACCTCGCCCCGGACCATGTGATCGGGAAACACAGAAACGCCCTTTTCTTTGTCAGGCAGAATGCCATTAAGCTCCACCCCGCCTACAGCGCCACGGGAGCTTAACATCCCCTGCATTTTCACCACGGGTGCAACTGCCAGCACTTCGGGCATGGCACCGAGCTTTTGAGTGAGAGCTTCCCAGTTTTCAATATGGGCATTCTGATCAGGCGATTTTTTTACCGTAACATGAGTCACCATACCCAAGATGCGCGTGTGTAGCTCAGATTCAAAGCCATTCATAACAGACATAACAATAATTAAAACCGCAACGCCCAAGGTAATCCCTAAACCAGAGAAAAGGGAAAGAAAGGAAACAAAACCATTCCCTCGACGCGTACTCGCATAACGAGCGCCAATAAATAAGGCCAAGCTAAAATCCCTAGACTTACTCATGGCGCAACTCATCGGCCGGTTCGGTTTTAGATGCCCGCCAGGCTGGATAGATAGACGCCAACACCGTTAGAAAAAGCCCCATCACCGCTGTTCCCACAACATCTGAAAGTCGTATTTCGGTGGGTAAGTAATGAATAAAGTAGGATTCCAGTAAATTCAAATTAAACAAGGCTTCCAGGCCGGCATGCAGGTCGCTCAACACAGAGGAAAACACCAGCCCCAGCAACACACCAATAACACTACCGATAACACCAATAAAAAAACCCTGCACGATAAAGATTCGCATAACGCCAAATGAGCTGAGACCCAAAGTACGCAAAATGGCGATATCCGCCTTTTTATCATTCACCAGCATCACCAAACTTGCCACAATATTAAACACAGCGACCGCGACAATTAACAGCAACAATAAGGCAATCATGCCCTTCTGCATCCGAATCGCCTGATAAAGGGAACCGTGGCTACGGGTCCAGTCGCTCGGGTAAAAGTTTCCTGGCAAAGCATGACTTAAACGCCAAGCTACTTCGGGGGCAATAAAAAGGTCTTTTACCTTCAGTCGAAAACCATGCACCTTGCCCACTTGCCGTAATACCCGCGCCGCATCCTGATAGTGAATGAGCACCATATACTTCCCTACATCAGCTCCGGTTGAAAAGGTGGCTTTTAGGGTAAAACGTTTAAAGCGCGGCAATAAGCCCGCAGGGGATATCGATGCTTCTGGCAGTATCAAGGTAACTTTGTCACCTACTATAAGACCAAGCTCTCTGGCTGTAACGGCATCCATAATAATGCCGTAAGCGCCCGGTGTGAGCAGACCCAGAGAACCATTATTGATAAAACCTTCCAGGATAGAAACATCCTTTTCATAAGCTGGATCGATGCCCGTAACAAATGCAGGCTTAACGTGTTTGTTCGCACTTAACATGCCCTGTAGCTCGTTAAAGGGCGCGACACCTTGAACCTCTTCGTCTGTGATAAGCTGGCTAGCAGTAAACTCCCAGTCAGCCATCGGCTCATAACTGTACAGTTTGGCCTGGGGAATAAGTCCTAAAATGCGCTGCTCCAACTCTCTTTGAAAACCATTGATAACGGACAACACAGTAATCAAAACCGCAATACTTAATGCCAGGCCAAAGATGGACGAAAGGGAAATAAACGAAATAAAATGGCTACGTCGTTTTGCGCGTAAATAGCGCCGACCGATATAGATAGACAGGGGTTTAAACATGCCGCGCATTAAAGCACAAACTCCATTTAAAAAGAAATGACCCACATTCCCCGTCGACAAAATGCACTTTACCTTAAGGGCATCTCTAAAAATTAGAGTTTTTATTCGAGAGCAAGGAAGCACCGCACGGAAACCCGCACAAGGTAGAGCGACGCAGGAAGCCAAAGCCGAGTGTGCAAGGGCTACATGAGGAGTTGAGTACGGAGCTGACTCCGCTACCGGGTAAAAAGGCAATTTTTAGAGATGCCCTTTACCCACAGCATGCTAGATTTAAGTAATGGCTATGACAAATGACCCTCATCAAAACACACCCAACACCCGCCTCGTTTCGAATAGCGCTGTTCGCCTCATTCTGCTAGCGACAGGAAGCATTTCCATCGCGTTAGGGGTTCTGGGTATTTTTTTACCCGTATTGCCTACTACACCTTTTCTGCTGCTTGCCGCTGCGTGCTATGTGCGTAGCTCAGAAAGTTTTTACGCTTGGCTAATCAGCCACCCCGTTTTAAGCAAGTACATCCTCGCCTACCTAGATGGCCGTGGCATTCCTCGCAAGGCTAAGCGTTATACCCTGATGACGATGTGGCTAACAATGGGGCTATCCATGCTTATTGTGCCTTTATGGCAGGTGAGAATTTTATTGCTTTGCACTGGGCTTGCCGTTTCCACCTATATATGGCGGCTACCAGAACCTGACTTATAGGCTGTTTTTTTACTCACCACGGCCAACCAAGGCTGCTGCTCTCTCGGCTTATCCTTCGGTCGATAGTAATGAGATAAAACAGAAAAACCCGCCTGAGTAAGATATTCCTGATATTGTTCAAACTCCATAAAACAACCGTAACGGCTACCGTTCCAACCTTCCGAGCTTCCCCGAGGGCTGGATGTAAACAAAACACCCCCAGGACGAAGCGCCTGATTAAATTCCTTCAATACCCTTGGTAGTTCTTCCGAGGGCACATGAAATAAAGATGCGTTGGCAAATATCCCATCAAAGCGCTCACTTTCTAGGTCAAGCGCAAAAAAACTCTGCTCAAGAACCTCGCAACCACTATAGACCCGCGCCCTTTCACAAAATGGCTTACATCCATCCAAACCAACAGGCTTATGCCCTTGCTTCGAAAAGTAGTACAGATCACGACCTGGGCCACACCCAAAATCCAGTATATCCAAGCCCTTCTTGTCCGGCATTGCTGACAAAAAGGCCTGATAGTTTTGGCTAACGTCATGATCCCTGGTTCCCAGCCAGAACTGCTCAGCACGCTGGGCATAATCATCCAGAGTAATACTTTCAATCGTTTGATAAGAAGTGCTATCTTTTGTCATAGTATAAGTATTTTCCATCAGTGACTTCTAAACTCGAGCCATGTACCGGCTCAACTCAGAAACGAGCGAACTTAACTTTTGGCCTACAAAGATTCCTACATCTGGCAACTTCGACAGCATCTTGGCCAGAAAAAACTCTTAATGCCCGCCGCCGCCATCGTGGTGGAAAACTCCGACGGCCATCTTTTATTACAACAGCGAGCAGAC
>Ga0209121_10001943_pt1 | contig 21458 bp, 21 predicted proteins | sample Cruoilmetagenom3_FD_187292 | JGI IMG/M metagenome (GOLD analysis project Ga0209121, IMG submission 187292) | Oil polluted marine microbial communities from Coal Oil Point, Santa Barbara, California, USA - Sample 3 (SPAdes) (version 2) | ecosystem: Environmental > Aquatic > Marine > Oil seeps ...
GGTTATCTCATAGCCGAGCTTCCGCAGGACCGAGACAAGCCTCTCCCTGTCGTCCAGGTTGACCAGCTGGCTGACCATCGCGGCTATGCTGTACGGGACGCGCTCCTCATGCTTCTTGGGCGGTTTGCCCGTCAGCACCATCTCGTACAATCGCTTCAGGTGCGCCTCATTCTTGTCGTCCCCCACCTTCTCAAGGCCGTAGTAAACCCTCCCCAGCTCGTCGAGCTCGTCCATCAGGCGGGGCACATCCCCCCACTTGAAGTCGCGCGTCTTGTTTATTCTCTTCAGGAAGAGCAAGCGCAGCGCCTCCGCCGGCGCCACCTCCAGCCAATCCTTTGGGTACACAACGTTGCCCACAGAGGCTGACATCTTGTCCCCACCGCCTATGGTGATGTACTCATAGAATATCGGGGTTGTGGCCGGATAGCCAAAGACCTTCTCGCTTATGTGCGCGTTGACGAAGAAGGCGGAATTTGGGACGATGTATTCCTTGCCGGCACCCTCGCCGACGACGTCCCACCTGCGCCACTGGGCGGCCCATTCGCTCTTCCAGACCAGCTTGCCGTTCTTGCCCTTGGGCTCCACAAGACCCTCGTGGCCGCAGCCCTTGGCAGTCTCCGACTTGAACTTGTAATCCCTACAGGCATACTTTATCTTGCCGTCGATGATGTCTGAGGCGACGGTCGTCATAATCTTGCCGCAGTTCTCGCAGACCACCTGGTATGGCACCCAGTCCTCCTTGAGTGGGTGCTCCTTAAAGCTGTTGATGATTTCCCTGGTCTGGTCGGCTTTCTCCAGGGCAATCTTGATCGCATCGTCAAAGTTGCCCTTCTTATACTCCTCGCGCATCGAGAACCTCTTGGGCTCGTCCTCGACAAACTCACTGAACACCTGGAAGAAATCGTTCACATGATGCTGGCCGTAGTTCTTGTGGCATCCATGCGGGTCGGGTATGTCCGTTACTGGCATCCCTATATACTCGCGATACTCCTGTGGCACTCCCTTGGGTACCTTTCTGAGCGGGTCCATGTCCTCGGCGACATAGATGAACTCAGCTGGAACTCCCCTATCCTTCAGCGCGCGGTAGACGGCCTCGCCGCGGATTATGTCGGTCAGCCGGCCGATGTGCAGGACGCCGGAGAGCGAAGAGGAGGTCTTGATGGTCGGTTTCTTGGGCAGGACGTACTCTTCGTCCAAATAGGTATATTTCTCCCTATTGACTATCTCTTCAGCGAACTGGTCTGCCCAGAACAAAGAGTCTTCCATACTTTATTTAGCTGGGTTTAAGGAAAAAATGAAAAAGAAAGGGCTTTACAAGTAGCCCTTCGCCTTCAACAGCTCGGCGTTGAGTATGCCGCCGCCCGCAGCCCCCCTCACCGTATTGTGCGACAGCCCGACGAACCTCCAGTCGAAGACGTTGCACTCGCGCAGCCTTCCGCAGGTCACAGCCATGCCCTTGTCCACATCCCTGTCTAACCTCGGTTGTGGCCGGTTCGGTTCGTCCCTGTAAATAATGGGTTTCTCGGGAGCCGTAGGTAACCTAAGCCTCTGCGGTTCTGCTGTGAATGCCCTCCATATCCTTATGATTTCATCCTTCTCAGGCTTCTTGTCGAATTTCACAGACACACAAGCAGTGTGCCCGTCCAGGACCGCAATCCGGTTGCAGTGAGCGCTCACCTTCGGCTTCTCTGCGTACTCAAACTTGCCATCACCGATCTTGCCCCAGATTTTGAGCGGCTCCAACTCGGACTTCTTCTCTTCACCACTGATATATGGAATCATATTATCGATGACGTCCCAGCTGGATACCCCAGGGTGTCCCGCCCCTGAAACTGCCTGAAGTGTTGTAATAATCAGTTCTTCGACGTTGTACCCCTCCTGCAGTAGCGCGTGTAAGGGTGCCATGTAAGACTGGACAGAGCAATTGGGCTTCACAACGATGAAACCCTTTTCCCAGCCGCGGTTCTTCTGCTGTATTGGAATGATGTCTGCATGATCTGGATTTATCTCAGGGATTATCATCGGGACATCATCGGTGTGCCTGTGCGCTGAAGCGTTCGACACCACAGGTATCCCAACCTCGGCGTACTTCTCTTCAAGCTCCTTTGCGGTCTTGGAATCAAGTGCCGAAAAGACAAAATCACAATCCTCACCTTTTTTTATGTCTCTGGCATTCTCGACCATGAGGTCTCTGACATTGGCGGGGATGTCCTTATCCATGTGCCACCGGTTCGCAACCGCTTCTTTATAGCTCTTGCCCGCACTACGTTCACTTGCAGCCAGATAGCTGACATCGAACCAAGGGTGCTTCTCCAGAAGCGCTATGTACTTCTGCCCGACCATTCCGGTGGCGCCCAAAACGCCAACCCTCAATTTGTTCATGTTTACACTACACCCTATTTTGAACCCGACATAAGAAAAGGCCCTTTATTTCTTCTCGAAGATGAGGGACATTATCTCATAGACTGCGTCCAGGTTCTTGTGGTCCACAAAGACCATTATCTGGCTCTTCGAGGTTGTTACTTCCTTTATGTTCAGGCCTGCGTCGCCCAGGGCGCCTGTCAGCTTGCCCAAGGCACCCGGTTCGTCTAAAAAGTCTGGCGATGTGACATACGCCAGCCCTATCCCCTTCGAGGAAGTCACGGACACCACGCTCTCGCTCTTCAGCACGAACTCGTGGAGCAGTTTGGTCGCCATCTCCACCTCATCCTCGTTGATGAAATATGTCATCGAATCCGGCGCTACAGTGATTCCCCAGATGTTTACCTTCTCGCCCCCCATGATCTTGGACGTCTTGGCTAGAAGTCCTGCTTGCTCTACGAGGTTCTTCCCCACCAGAGTAACACTGCCCAGCGGGTCCTCCATCTTCTTGACTGATGTTTCCATAAACTCACCCTTTATTTCGGTCCCCTTGGCACTCAGGTTCCCGTACCTGTTGTTTACGATTTTGAGAGTCTGATGTTTGCCCTTGTATATGAGCGAGTCCCACTTCATGACCTTGGCTCCACCTACAGCTAGGTCCCACAGGACTGCCACGTCTATCTCCTCGATGAGGGCTGCGTTGTCCACAACCCTCGGGTCGCCGCTGTACACTCCATCCACGTCCGTTACAATGATGACCTCCTGCGCGTTGATGCAGTTGCCCAGGATGACCGCAGTCGTGTCGCTCCCGCCCCTGCCCATGGTCGTTACGCTGCCCTTCGCGTCCACCCCAAGGAAGCCGCAAACTACGGGGACTATACCCCTCTTGAGCAGCGGCACCAGGTGCTTCTGGGCCCGCTCTTTGGTCTTCTCCAGGTCGACGGTCGCGTTGGTGAACTTTGAGTTTGTGATGACTGGCCAGTCGCTCCTAGTAGGCTCCATGTAGACTGACTTCACACCCAGAGAGTTTATCGCGGCTGACACCACCCTGACCGACGTCCGCTCGCCCATGGCGGCGACGTCGTCCTTCTGCTGGGGCGTGAACGTGCCGTCAGTGCAGCTGTCGAGTGCCTCAAGGAGCGCGTTGGTCGTCTTGCCTATGGCTGAGACCACTACCACTACCTCATGGCCCTTCTTGGCCTCCTTGACGATGCTCCTGGCCGCGTTTCTAATCTTCTCACCGTCCGCGACGGAGGAACCACCGAACTTTACCACTATCCTAGCCATAGAATCCTCTAAATTTGTATCAAGGCATTTAAAAACCATTCGTTTTTAGTTCTTCTGCCAATAATTAGGATATGAGGACCATCCAGATATCTAACCACGCGGCCGAGCCCCAGAGGTTCTCGGTAGCGATGAAGGTCAAGGGCTGCATCACCAAATACGTTTATCATAACATAGATGGGATAAAGAAATGGACGAAGCAGACGCATTAGCTATTGAGGTCCATGTCCTTCGCCTCTCCCACAGGGCTGCGCGCGACAAGAGGGTGACCACCCATCTGGGCCTGGTGGCGCGCGCGTTCGGGGCGCGTAGGATGCTGGTCACTGGCGCAAAAGATGAGCACTTAGCGAATTCCATCCAACGGGTGGTGGACTCATGGGGCGGACCGTTCGAGGTCGAGTTCGTCAGCAGTTGGATGGAATTGCTTGAGGATTATAAAAGCAAAGGTTTCACCATAGTCCACCTGACGATGTACGGGCTCCCAGTCCGGGAGCACGTCGGTAAAATCCGCGAAAGCGAAAAAATCTTAATCATACTCGGCGGGGAGAAAGTCCCCTCGGAGGTCTACCAACTCGCGGATTACAACATCGCTGTCACGTCGCAGCCACACTCCGAAATCTCAGCGCTTGCCGTCTTTTTGGACCGCCTATTCGCAGGGGGGGAGCTTTCGAAAAGGTTTCAGAACGCCAGGCAAGAGATCATCCCACAGACCCGCAGCAAGCAGGTTTTGAAGAAGTGAGGGGATTCCTCCAAAACATTTTAATTAACTGAATTTCTAATCTACTAACATGGGGGACAAGGACGACCTCATCTCTGAGATTCTTTACGAGATGGTCGGGAATGATGGGATTAAAATCATCAACTCATTGTCAAAGCCCGCCACTGACCTCCAGCTACACGACGTCACGCAGATATCAATAACAAAGGTCCGTTCGACCCTCAATGCCCTCCACAAGTTCAACATAGTCTCATACTATTCATCGCGCGACGAGCGCAAGGGCTGGTTCAAGTACACATGGGAGCTCAAGCATTACTGTATCGAGCCGAGCATCAGGAACTTTCTCATCTCAAAAGTCATGAAGCTCAAGCGCGACTTCCAGGAGATAAACCAGGTGGATTTCTTCAAGTGCGAGAACGGGTGTATAAGGGTCAACTTCACAGAGGCCTACGACGAGAACTTCCGTTGCCCCCGATGCAACGGCGTCCTTAAGCCCGTCGACTCCATCGCTGAGAGCCGGCAGATAAAGATGGAGATATCCCAAATCAAGAAGATGGTGAAGCTGCTCGGCCCACTGCCTGTTTCTTTGCAAAATGTTGGATGAGAAGGCTGCGCGGGACCTGCTCAAGACCCTCAAGGTTCCGAAGGAGGTCGTTGACCACGTAGAGGTCGTGCACGACACTTGCATGAACTTGGTTGAGGTTCTCAGAGAAGTCAACCCCGCCCTCAGGATAAACAAGCGCCTGGTGTCGGTGGGCTCACTACTCCATGACCTAGGGCGGTCGAAGAGCCAGGGAGTGGACCATGGCCTTGCGGGCGCGCAGATACTTCGCGACCTGAACGTCAAGAGCGACCCGGACATTGAGAAGCTCGCTAAGATATGCGAGCGGCATGTCGGGGCGGGCATAAGCAGGAAGGAGGCAGCGAAGCTGGGCCTGCCACCCGGTGACTACATCCCCAAGACCATCGAGGAGAAGATAATCTCCTACTGCGATAACATGGTGGACGACTCGAGCGGCACATCAGTCGTCCGCGACCCGACCTGGGCAGCCGTTGATTACGAGAGGAAGCACGGCAAGAACAGCGAGCCAGCCAAGCGAGTCAGGGAGCTGAACGGATTCTTCGAGAAGATGCTGAGCAAATAGTCACATTATCAGCACCAGCCCAAGCAGGCACGCGAACCCGAAGCTGGACGTCCACACAGTCGGGTTCCACTCCATGACTGATGCCCCGTCCAATGGGCCAACCGGCAAGAGGTTGAAGATTGCCAGGAGGACATTGACGTAGGCTGCGGATATCGCCCACGCCCCGCCGATGAGTAGGAAGAGCGTCGCCAGGATTATGTTCGCGCCCGGGGCAGAAAGGGATATCCACCCCCGCTCCCTGCGGTCGGCCATGCCCTCCGTCACGACAAAGCCGGGCGCAGCGAAAATGAACTTGCCCCTGCTTATTATCGCGAAGGCGATGACGAGCACAATCCCTATCTCCCAGAGCTTGTACTTCGACTCGAAGCCCATGGACTGGGCGACGAACTTGTGGGCTATCTCGTGCCCGATTATTCCCAAGATTACCCCAAAGATTATCCCCTGGTCTGAGATGCCGAACATGTTGAAGGCAAGGGCGATGGTGACCATGGAGACGAGTATCGACGCCAGCTCTACAGTGCTGAAGTGGATGTGTGCCCACTGTCTCACCGGCTTGCGCATGGTAGGCCTCATGCTAGGCGGCATAGGTCGCTTCATAACTAATTAAGGCTGGAAACAAGAAAAAGGCTTAATCGTTCCTCTTCGAGGTCTTGCCGTATCCACACTTGACGCAGTATTTCTTGCTGACGTTAAAGCTCTTGCTGCCGCAACGCGGACACTTCTTGTGGCCGTGCGTCTTTCTCGGCTTCCTCTGCTCTGGCATCTCCCCCATTTTGCGTGGCTAATTTGACAGGAAGGGTTTAAAAACTATCTCCCCCCTCTGATGTACTCTCTATGCTGAACCCGCTGGGTTTGTTCGACTCCATCATCGCTGCGTCGGGCATCGAATTCATGGTCTTCTCCCACATGTCTCCTTACGAATGCATCCACACCAGCATCGATAGCCTCCCTGAAGACCTGATCCCTACGCGGGATAGGCCATGCTCTGTCCGGATGCTTGACGATAGCTAGCATTCTCCCCTCCCTGGACAACATGACCTGCACATTGGTCTCTGTGCTGCCACCATGGGCCTCATCATGCGTCACCCTCAATTCATGGCCTTCCATAGGCCCCATCACACTCTTCGGACCATTATATCGGACCTCAATCCCAGCGCGGTGGTGGAGAACGTCCCCAGCCCTCAGCGGCACCCCTCTGTGTCTTGCCATGTTATTATATTAAAACTATGATTATATAATCTGGTCCACAAAGCCCTTCGCGTCGAATCTCTCCAAATCGTCGTAACCCTGCCCCATCCCCAGGAAGACTATGGGCTTCTTGGTGACATAGCTGACGGATAGCGCCGCCCCACCCTTGGACGCGTCGCACTTGGCGAGTATCGCGGCGTCGATGCCGATACGCTCGTTGAAGACCTTGGCCTGCTCGATTGCGTCGTTGCCCGTGAGGGCGTCACCCACGAAGACGCGCATGTCTGGTTCATTGACCCGGACTATCTTCTCCATCTCCCCCATCAGGTCTGCATCGGACTGCATCCGCCCAGAGGTGTCGGCGAGTATGACATCTATGTTGTTGGCCTCAGCGTGCTTGACGGCGTCGAAGACCACAGCCGCCGCGTCGCCGCCCCTCTGGTGGTGGACCATCTTGACACCCACCCTCTCCGCGTGCTTGCCAAGCTGCTCCTGCGCGCCGGCGCGGAAGGTGTCGCCTGCCGCCACCACGACGGAGAGGCCTTCCTTCTTGAGCATGTGCGCGATTTTCGCGATGGTCGTTGTCTTGCCGCAGCCGTTGATGCCGAAGAATACTATCTTGACGGGCTTCTCATGCTTCCTGACGAACTCCACGAAGTCCAGCCTGCCGCCCGCCTCCAAGATGTCGACCAGAGTCTCCTTGAATATACTTTTGACCTGTTCCCTCGGGTCGGTGAACTCGACCGAGGCGAACTTCTCCCTGAGTTCTCTATTGATTGCCTCCGCGACCTCCATCGCGACATCGCTCTGCATCAGGCCCATCTGGAGGTTCCAGGTGATGCCGTCAATCTCGGACTCCCCAAGCTTAGCCTTCCTGTGGATGGCTGTCTTGAAGCGCGTCTTAAAGCCGACCTTTATCTTCTTCTCGACGCGCTCTTCGGCCTCGGTTTTCTCCCTGGGTTTTTCAACCGGTTTTTCTTTTGGGGGCTTCACAACCTCTTTTGGGGGCTCTTTCACTTCCTCAACTTTTTCTTCAGCCTCCTTGGGGGCTTCCTCGACGACCTCTTCGGGAACCTCTTCAGCCTCTTCCGGCATTTCCTCAATGTGGACCTCCTCAACTTCCTCGGCCGGAGCCTCCCCTACCTTCTCCTCGACCTCTTCCTCAGCCTTCCTGAACAGCTTCTTGAGGCGCCCGAACATGGTGAAATTAGAAAGGGGAGGAATTAAAGAAGGAAACTCTCCACGACATCATACCTCGGCCCCTCTCTTGTCAGCTCGCTTTTCATGAGGTCAAAGGACTTGACCCCGAACTCGCCGAACTCAGTGTCTTTGTTCTCTTCCACGAAACCGACCAGACCCCTCTTGTCCTTCGGGAACTTGACCCTTGCCAGCGTGGCATGCGGGTGGAAGTCCCTGTCCTTCTTGAAGCTGGGCAGGGCCTTCTCAACCTTCTCATGTAGTGTAACCACGTCCTGCGCACCCCTATCACATCCAGCCCAGACCACGCGGATGTAACTCAGGCTTGGAAAGACACCGACGCCTTTGAGCGATACCCCAAAGGGCTCATGCTTCACGGACTTGAGCGCTTTTATTATAGGTTCTGGCTCTGTCTCGCCGAGGAACTTGAGGGTCAAGTGGATGTTTTCCTCCTCGACTAGCTTGAGCTTGCCCAGGGGCTTCAGACCCTGCGCCAGCTCGGAAAGCCTTTTTTTCATCTGGTCCGGCAAATTAACGGCTAGAAAGAGTCTCATTTTTATCGTTGTTGACTATAAGCAAAACCGATAAAAAGTCCCTTCAGCTTCGCTGAAGGTCTCATATTGTTTTTGTTATACTTCTTACAAATAAATAAAAAGGTGCAAAAATGTTTCCAGGGGGCATGAATCCAAAGCAGATGCAGAAGATGCTCAAGAGGATGGGCATCAAGGTGGACGAGATAGAGGCGCAGCGCGTGGTCATCGAGGGCGCGGACAAGGACATCGTAATCGAGAACCCGCAGGTGATGCTCACGAAGATGCCAAACCAGGAGATGTTCCAGATATCGGGCGACGTGACTGAGGTGGACAAGGACGAGGCCGTTGGGACCGAGCCGGAGATAACCGACGAGGACATCGCCATGGTCGCGGAGCAGGCGGGCGTAGGCAATGAGCAGGCGGAAGAAGCGCTCCTGGAGACGCGCGGCGACATCGCCGAGGCCATCCTCAAGCTGAAAGGCCAGGACATGGACTCGGACGCTGGGGACTGATTCTAACCGAGGGTTGATTATGTGCGGAATAGCAGGCTACGTGGGGAGGGAGGGAGCCGCGGAGAAAATCTTCGACATGCTCAAGCGGCTTGAGTACCGGGGGTACGACTCGGCGGGCATAGCCCTCCTCGACGGCGGGCTCGAGGTAATCAAAGACAAGGGAAAGGTGGACGAGGTCCGGAAGAAGGCCCCTATAAATAAGGGCCCGAAGACAGCCTTGGGCCACTCCCGCTGGGCGACCCACGGAGACCCTTCCTACGAGAATGCCCATCCACACACGGACTGTAAAGGCGAAGTGGCGATAGTCCACAATGGGATAATCGAGAACTACGTCGAACTGGGTGCCGAGTTAAGGGCAAAGGGACACGAACTGAGGTCTGAGACCGATTCGGAGGTGATTGCGCACCTCATAGAAGAAGGACTGGATACCAGTGACTTTGAATCCGCCTTCGCCGATTCCGTGAAGAAACTTGAGGGCAGTTTCGCTGTTTTGGCCATATATGAAAAAGAGCCAGACAAGATCCTGTTCGCGCGCAACGAGAGCCCGCTGCTGGTGGGCCTGGGCAAGGGCGAGAACTTCCTGGCGTCGGACATGCCCGCAATCATAAACGAGACACGCAAGTTCATCATACTGGATGACATGGAGTATGGGGTGCTGACTAAAGACAGCGTCACGGTGAGAGATATAAAAACGGACAGGGAGATGAAGAAGCCCGTGCACCTGAGCGACCTGAGCGTGGAGGCCGCCGAGAAGGGCGGCTACGAGCATTTCATGCTGAAGGAGATACTCGAGGAGTCTGCGGCCGTCAAGAACGCTTTGAGGTCTATGGATGCCGCCAAAGAGGTGGCCCAGATGATAAAGGACTGTGAATCCATCTATCTTATCGCCTGCGGCACGGCCTGGCACGCGGGTGTGGCAGCGAGATACATGCTGCAGGAATATGGCGTCCCCGCGCTCGCCGAAGTGGCTTCGGAATTTAGGTATTCCACGGTTAATGCGGTGGGCGAGAATGATGTCGTATTACTCATATCACAGAGCGGGGAGACCGCGGACACCCTCGCGGCGGCAAAGGCTGCCAAGAAGCAGGGCGCCAAGGTGGTCTCAGTTGTCAACGTCGTGGGCTCATCCCTGACGCGAGTCTCCGACGCCAACATCTACACCTATTCAGGGCCCGAGATAGCCGTCGCTTCGACCAAGGTTTATCTAGGGCAGCTGACCGCGCTTACACTCTTGGTCCTGGAGCTCCTCAGGCTGAAGGGAAAGCTTTCACAGGCAGAGCTCGACTCCAAGGTGAAAGAGCTGGAGGACATACCGGCCAAGATAGACACCATACTGGACAACAGGGAGCGGCTCAAGGAGTTGGCCGAGATGCTGGAAAAGACGGAGGACTACTTCTACATCGCGCGCAGGCTGAACTACCCGACCGCCATGGAGGGTGCGCTCAAGCTGAAGGAGATATCCTACCTGCACGCAGAGGCTTATCCGGGCGGCGAGCTGAAGCACGGGCCCTTGGCGCTCATGGAGGACAAGGTCTGTGTGGTCGCCATAAACCCGGACGATGAGCTCAAGAAGAAGATGGCCTCTAACATACAGGAGGTCCGCTCTAGGAAGGCTAAGATATTAGAACTGACGGAAGGCGAGAACTTCGCGATAAGCAACGGGGCAGACATAAAGCTGACGCTGCCGAAGACCGATCCCCTGCTGACGCCCCTGACTCTTGTGGTACCGCTCCACCTCCTGGCGTACTATGTGGCCCTTTCCAAGGGGCTGGACATAGACAAGCCCAGGAACCTGGCCAAGAGTGTTACCGTGGAATGATGGACACATCCAAAATCGAGAGCATCCTGCCCGGCAGCGAGCTGGGCGAGATAAGGCCGTGCACAACAGCCGGCAGGGTGCAGTTCCATCTTCTGGTGAGCAGAGAAAAGAATCCGACTTCCAAGATAGTCGATATCTCAAAACTTGTCGAAGTGCTCAAGGGCGATGACCGCTTCCATGGCCTTAAATCGTCCACGGACCTTGGCGTAGTCAAAGCAGATTACGGGTCTGCAGACGTATCAATATTGGCCGGCGGCAGGGTGGTGGTCAAGAAGTGTGCCGATGAAAAAGAGGTCCAGAGAATCTTGGAGGCTCTAGCACCGTTATTGAAACAGTCCTTTTTTTAATTAGAAATTCAAAAACAAACATGGATTTGGCTGAAGACATCTTGCGTCTTAAGAAGGAGAAGAACGCAGTCATCCTGGCCCACAACTACCAGGTGCCAGAAATCCAAGACGTGGCGGACTTCATAGGCGACTCCTTGGAGCTGGCCCGAAAAGCCACCCAGACGGACGCAGACATCATACTCTTCTCTGGCGTGGACTTCATGGCAGAGACCGCCAAAATCCTGAATCCTGAAAAAAGGGTAATCGTTCCCGACTCGGACGCCTGTTGCCCCATGGCAGACATGCTCAGAATAGACTATCTGCGTGAGTTGAAGAGAAGGCATGCCGACGCCGATGTCGTGCTCTATGTCAACACAAAGGCCAGCGAGAAGGCGGAATGCGATTGTGTCTGCACTTCGGCCAATGCGGACAGGATAGTCAACGCGATGCAGTCTGACAAAGTCATTTTCGGCCCCGACCAGAATCTCGGCTACTACGTCCAGAAAAGAACGGACAAGGAGGTAATTATAGCCCCGCCGAGCGGCATGTGTGTCACCCACCATGGCATGAACATGGCCGACCTGATGGACGCGAAGGAGGCGCACCCGGAGGCGAAGGTGGTTGTCCACCCGGAGTGCACACCCGAGGTGCAGGAAGCAGCCGACGAGATAGCCTCGACTTCCGGGATTTTGAGGTACTGCAGGGAATCGGATGCTGAAGAATTCATAATCGGGACCGAGAACGGGATGCTCTACAGGCTGGAGAATGAAATTCCCGGAAAAAGCTTCTACCCACTCTCCGAGGGCGCTATCTGCCAGAACATGAAGAAGAACACCCTGGAAAAGGTGCTCCATGCGCTCAGGAACGAAGGGCCGGAGATAACCGTTCCCGAGAAAATCCGGCTCGCTTCTGAGAAGGCAATCCAAAGGATGCTCGAATTATCCTAACTAATTCCGGAAATTCTGTTGATTTTAATTTGGGGTTTCCATAATATAGGGGGAAAAGTTTTGTTCTAAACGGAATTTCCTCGATTACTCTGGACATGGAGGAGTTAGTCCGGCACTCGGAGGATGCCGGATACACTGATAGATGGACATACTAATGGTGGGGTGGGAGTTTCCGCCCTTTTACACTGGAGGGTTGGGCATCCATTGCTACCACCTGACGAGGAACTTGAGCTCGCAGGGAGTCAATATAACATTCTTGATGCCGAAGAACCGTTTTCATCCTAAGTGTGATTACATGAAAATCGTCGAGGTGGACTCTTCCTTCGTGCCCGGCCCATACGCCAGCCTTGCGAAGGTGGGTGAGAACTACGACGGCAAGCTCTTCGACAACATCTGGAAGTACAATCAACTCTGTCTTGCCTATGCCCTGCAGGAGAAGTTCGACCTCATACATTGCCATGACTGGATGACTGCCATAGCAGGCATAACGATAAAACAGGCCACCGGCAAGCCGCTGGTAGTCACAATCCACTCTACCGAGTACGACCGGACGGGAAGCCTCTCCCCCAACCCATGGGTGCTCGACAGGGAGCGCAACATGGTGCAGATTGCGGATGTCATCATAACCGTGAGCGATGCCATGAAGAAGCAACTCATCGAGAGGTTCAACGCCGACCCGAATAAAATAGTTGTGATATACAACGCCATAGACCACGAGAACTGGACGATACAGCAGGTGAAAGGCAGGTTCCCGAACGAGAAGATTGTGCTGTTCCTGGGGCGCCTCACGCTGCAGAAGGGCCCTGATTTCTTCCTGAAGGCGGCCAAGAGGGTCCTTGAGAAGGAGAAGGACGTCACCTTCGTCATAGGCGGCAAGGGCGACATGCTGCCACAGTTGATACGCCAAGCGATAGAGCTGGGCATCTCCGACAAGGTCATGTTCCTGGGCTATGTCCCCGACGACGAGCTTCCCCGACTTTATTCCGCCGCGGACGTCTTCGTCCTCTCCTCCGTCTCCGAGCCCTTCGGCATAACAGTCCTGGAGGCGATAGCCTCGGGAACCCCCACCATAATAACAAAGCAGAGCGGTGTCCGCGAAGTCGTGAAGCATGCCTTCGCCGTGGACTTCTGGGACATCGATGAGATGGCCAACAAGATATTGGCCCTCATAACCTACTCCCCACTCTACAAGTCCATGAGGGAGAACGGGAAGAGGGAGATCTCCAGCTACACCTGGGACAAGGTCGCTGGGAGGACCATAGAAAAAGCCTATCGCCAGGTGGCTCATTTATGAGCCTTTTCTCTCTAACAAACACGATGACATCCATATGCATGTATTTCCAAGTGCATCAGCCACACCGCCTTGACAAGTACAGCTTCTTCGATGTTGGAAGCGGCAAGTCCTACTTCAACGATGCCAGAAACAAGGAGATATTCGAGAGGGTGGCCCGCAAGTGCTACTACCCGACCAATGAGACTCTTAAGCGCCTCATACGCGAGACGGACGGCGCATTCAAGGCCTCCTTCAGCATAACCGGGATCTTCATCGAGCAATGTTTGAAATACGACCCCGGGGTCTTAGAGAGCTTCCAGCAGCTGGTGGACACGGGCTGCGTCGACATACTGGACGAGACCTATTACCATTCTCTGGCCTACCTCATTTCCAAGGACGAGTTCAAGGCCCAGGTGAAGGAGCACAGGAAGGCTATCAAGGAGCACTTCGGCTACAAGCCCACAGTGTTCCGCAACACGGAGGCCATGTACAATAATGAGCTGGCCATGAACGTCGAGGCCATGGGCTACAAGGGCATCCTCGCCGAGGGGTGGGACCACCACCTTGGCTGGAGGAGCCCCAATTACGTCTACACTCCCGTCGGCTGTAGCAAGCTGAAGCTCATGATGCGCAACTACCAGCTGAGCGATGACATCTCCTTCCGCTTCTCGACCTACACATGGTCGGAGTTCCCGCTCACCGCCGACAAATACGCCTCATGGCTAGCGGCCAACCAGGGCCAGATAATCAACCTCTTCATGGATTATGAGACCTTCGGCGAACACCAGTGGGTGGAGACGGGCATCTTCAACTTCCTGGACCACCTGCCCAGGGAGATTTCAAGGTATCCGCACCTCGACTTCAAGACGATTCAGGAGGTCGTGGATAGCTACGATTCTGTGGGTGTGATAGACATACACAACTTCTCCTCCTGGGCGGATGTCGACCGCGATTTGAGCGCGTGGCTGGGCAACGAGATGCAGTGTGATGCTTTCAATAAGCTGAAGTCACTCGAAGAGATGGTAAAATCAACGGCTAACAAGGAGCTGTTGAAAATCTGGCGCAAGCTGCAGACCTCGGACCATCTCTATTACATGTGCACAAAGTGGTTTGCCGACGGCGACATACACAAATACTTCAACGATTATGAGACCCCCTACGACGCGTTCACGAACTTCATGAATATCCTCTCAGATTTCAAAAGGCGGCTGGAGCCCAAGGCGGCCGTGGCAACAGCCTGACCTACTTCCGCTTCTTTATCCTTTCTAGGGCCATCCCATAAGCTGATACGTAGTTGGTTATCAGGTTCCCCCAGTCTGCGACCTCTGAGAGCCTCTTGGCTTTTATCTTCTTCCGGACCCTCTCCTTTTTTGTAGTGTTCAGCATGAGGTGCATGTGCTCCACCAAATCGTTTATGACCTTCGCTTCCTCTTGTTTCCTGTCCAGAACCACTATGGCGGACTTTTCCTCCTTGATATAATCCTCTATGAACCTGCCGAAGCCCGACAGGTTGGTTGTCACGGACGGGACGGCCAGTGCAGCGGTCTCTAAGGGGGTGTAGCCCCATGGTTCGTAATACGAGGGAAAGACGCCCAGATGACACCCCATCATCGCATCACTGTAATTGAGGTTCAAAAGACCGTCTGCAGGAGACAGGTATGCTGGGTAGTGTATCACCTTCACGCGGTCGTCCTCACTATTGTCAAGCCCGTTCTCAGACAGAACCTTCAAAATCAGGTCGTTCTCATACGGAAGATTAAGAGCACACACCGGTGGTTTCCTGTCTTTCTTGGAGCGCATTCTGACTATCATCAGTTTTAGGTTATCTAAGAACTGTTCGTCAAAGACGGTGGTCTTGGTAGGCAGCTCGCCCATGCATACGGACTCTAGTATGTGCTCCTTTATCTCATCTAGGTTCTCCACGACTTCATCTTCGATGGAGTCGAAGATTGCCAGATTGTCCAGCACATCCAGGCTGACACCATCTGTTGAGGTGGGTATCCAAAGGAACACGATAGCGGTCTTCTTCGAGTTCTCGCTTTTCAGTCTCTCGTTGAGTCTGCCCAATGACTTGATGAGTATATCAAAGCCCTTGTTGTGGTATTCGTACCTACCGGAGGTGAAAAAATACAGACAATTCCGCGTATCGATCTTATAATACGGCGAAAAGAACGACAGGATGAAATGCTTTATCCTGCGGCGATGCTCCTTGTGCGATATGCTAAGCTCCTCCATAGAAGGGTAGTTATTGATTGCCAGGCCGTTGAGCGTGAGCGCGTCTGGATACTTGCCCAAGATGTATTCCGCCTCGTCCGCGGTCACCTTGCTCACTGTCGTGAAAACATCAGCGTTCTGCGCGCACGCCTTCTCCAAGGTGTGTATTGCCTCTATCCCATAAGCCTTGGCCTCTCCATCCCCGACCGTCTTTTTCAGCTTTTTCCCCTCTTCAACCTTCTTCACCAGGTCTTCGCCCCTCTCTGCCATAGTGCGGCCCAGGGTAGTCGCGTGTGTGGTGAAAACGAGGCCGGCATTGGCATTCGCTGACTTGAGGTGTAGCAGCCCCGCCCCCGTGAGCCACTCATGGAACTGGCATATGACCTGTTCGTTCTTGAACTCGTCCATCCCAAGGATTTTCTCCAGGACGATTCCGACTGCCTTGCTCCAGACCATGGAATCGTTGAACAGATCATCGGACCACAGCGAATCGATGCCGTAGCCATCCCACAACTCGCTCTTGATGTCGTTCAGCTTGTGCCTTAGTTCAATGGGGTCTATGAGTATGCAGTTGACGCGGTCTGCCCCCACCCATCTGCCGAAGACGCACTTTATCCCCTCCATCTCGAGGTCGAGGAACAGCTTGTGGAAGGGATGCTCATCGATTTTCTCAAAGTCAACCGAGACGCTCTTCGGGTCGTACGGGCCGATGGTATAGTACTCCTTGAACATCTTCCTCATCTGCGGGGCCTTCGAGGCTATGACTGCGTAGATGCCGCCTACCTTGTGGGCGACCTCATGGGATACCTCAAAAACGATAGTGTCCATTCCTCCAAATTGTATCAGCTAATATACCTTTAGTAGAATAAAAACAGTCTTAGGCCTAAGCCTTGTCTTTTGCCTCCGAGATTACCCTGAGCAATTCGGCTACACTCCAGGCCTGGCTGATGCAGCCCCTGGGCGCATGCGGCGGGTCTCCGTCGAATATCTCACTTATGCCCCCTACACAGGCTGCTCCAAGATGCTGGTCGATGAGCGGCTTTAAGAACTGCGCAACGTCCTCCCCAGGATAGGCGCGCTTGTAGGCGTCTGCGAACGGGCCAAGCAGCCACGGCCAGACCGTGCCCTGGTGGTACGACATGTCCCGGGTCATCTGGTCCCCCTCTATCCGTCCCCTGTACCTGTCGTCCTTCGGGCTCAGTGTCCTGAGGCCGTAGGGTGTCAGCAGCTCCCCCTTCGCGACATCCACCACACTCTTCCACTTGCTCTTATCTAAGATGGGGAACGGCAACGAGACTGCGAACAGGGCGTTCGGCCTGATGGAAGCGTCCTTGACGTCATTGATGACGTCGAACAGGTATCCCTTCTCCGGGTTCCAGAACCCCTTGTTGAACGAGTTGCCGCAGAGGAGTGCCGTGTTCTTGTACTCCCCCAGATCCTCCTTGAACTTCTTGGCCAGCCTCGAGCATATGCTCAGGGCATTGAACCAGAGCGCCTGGATTTCCACGGCCTTGCCGCTTCTGGGCGTCGCCGCCCCATAGTGGGTCACCGCGTCCATCCATGTCATCGGCAGTTCCGAGTCGGAGCCTATCAGCCCGTCATCACCCATCATATTCTTGTACTCCGCGACGATGCCCTTCATGCCCCCCCATAGGTGCTTCTGCACGAACGAGTAGTCGTTGCTGTATTCTAAATACTTCCACACCGACCAGAAGAACAGGAGTGACGTGTCCAGGGAATTGAGGTTCTTGCCGTCGGAGAAATTGTTCGGTATCATGCCGTTCTCGACCTGCTTTAGAAGGTTGATCAACACCCCCTCTGCCTTCCTCCCCCTCCCGGTCGTGAGGAAGAGCCCTGGGATGCTTATCAGCGAGTCTCTGCCCCATTCCCCGAACCAGGGATAACCGGCGATTACGGCACTGAGACCCTTTTTGTCGATGATGAAGTCGTCTGCGGAATAGAGGAGTAGTGTTAGATTCTCCGAGCGCTTGAGTCCCGTGTGCTTATAGAAGTAGTCGGCCTTCGCCTTCTTCTTCTTCGCGCTCCCCTCTATGAAATAGGGAGGCGATTGCAATATCTCCTTGCACTTGTCCAGCGCTGTCTTCGCGGACATGTCAGCGGAGAGCACGACAAAGAAGCTGTCACTCTTCCCCAGTTCGGCTTCTAGGCGCGCTCCGATGAACAAATCCTCCAGACACAGATATCCGCGCTCGCATTCCTCCTTGTAGAACAGACCCTTGACCAGGTTGTTCTCGGCTGGTTTTTGGAACTTTCCCTGCGTGGATCCCATGCATATGGTTGGCGGATCCTCATGAGTCGGAGTCAAAACAGCCAAACCGTCATTAATATCAAAGGTGAACTTCCAGTTGGGGTCTCTTAGAACCATGTGGTGCTCCCTGCTCGTCGCTAGGATGTTCGCACCGAACCCGGCCCTCTCCGAGTCTGACGTTATCTTATATCCGACCACCACGGCGTTCAGCCCGTGCGGTATAAAGATCTTCTTTTCGACGCTCATGCCGGGGAGTTCGTACAGGAATGTCGGTTCGGGGGCTAGGGAGAAACTCTTCAAGCGGAGTTCGTTATCGGGTTCGTTGTCGCCCCAATACTGGTTCGCGGAAAGCTTGTAGACCTCCCCGTTCAGGCTTATCTCCTCCTCAATCTTCGGCACCAACACGCGCCGGTCCTCAGGTGAGAACGCGGCTACGAGAAGGCCGTGGTATTTCCGGGTGTTGAGCCCGGTGAGCGTCGAGGACGAGTAACCGCCCAGACCGTTCGTCAGGAGCCACTCCCGGCCATCCAACCAAGACAAGTCGGATATTTCCATGTCGCTTATATCTACAGGAGGATTATTAAATCTTTTAATATTTTTCATTTTAGTTGTCCCCAATAGGTAAAAATTCAAAAAGGAGCTGAGCCTGCATGTTTTTATGGAATACAAGCCTTACAAAGAGCTTTGCCCAGCGTAAAAGGTTTTTTTGACCTAGACATTAATCTAACATCAAATCCCACAAATTTCGAAAGGAGGAAAAATGGCAAAAGATTCGAGCAGGTATTTCTATGTTTCAGCCTGGTATGTCCAGGGCAAAACAGTCAAAAGCTTGGGTGAGCTTAGGAAAGTCCTAGAAGACATGCCGGAGCCACTCTACTGGTACCATTCCGAAAAGAACGATTTCGCCAACTGGATACTCGGGGTGCTGGGCAACAAAAAACTGGCAAGAAGAATCAGCGGCGCCGACAGGAAAAGGGCCATAAAGTTGCTAAAATCCCCGAGCAAGAAAGCAGCGAAGAAGAAAGTCGTGAAGAAGAAACCAAAGAAGAGACCGGCGAAGAAAAAGAAGCCCGCGAAGAAGAGACCCAAGAAGAAAGTCGTCAGGAAGAAGGCTCCCAAGAAGAGGGTTGTCAAGAAGAAGAAAGCAGCGAAGAAGAAACCAGCGAAGAAAAAGAAAGTCGCGAAGAAGAAACCCACGAAGAAACCAGCCAAGAAAAAGGAGCCCGCGACGAAGAAGGCCGCAAAGCGCAAGAAGAGGTAATCTCCCAGCTTTGACAGCGTCACGTATCCGCTGAGTGTATTTTAGGGACTAGGATGTGCTCCATGCCCTCCTTTTTATTCCCGCGCAGGTAAACTGTTTGATGGGCCAGATAAGGAAGGACTTTCTGCTTGAGAGGTACTCCATAATCTCCAAGGTCAGGGGCGCCCGCCCGCAGCAGTATCATCACAAGGCCGGGGAGAAGGGGGGCTCGCTCTGCTTCTTCTGCCCGGGCAACGAGCACACCACGCCCCCGACCATAGACTGCGTCCCCAAGAGCGGCAAGTGGGAGATACGCGTCTTCCGAAACAAGTTCCCGGCCCTGAAGCCGCCACAGGGCGACCATGAGATAGTCGTCGAGACGAACCTTCACAAGGGCACGATACAAGACCTCCCGCCGGAGACTGCGACCAGGTTCTACAGGTCGTAACCCAATCCTCCGTGTTTTATGCACCGACCCTCTTGGCGCACCTCTTCACGGCCATATCATGAGCTTGGATGTAATACTTGCTAAACCCCCCCCAGTCTGCGAGTTCGGAGACGGCCTTGGCCTCCAGCTTCTTTTCTACCCTCTCTTCCCTAGAGAGTTTCGAAAACCAGTGCATGCTCTCTTCTAATTCCTTTACTATCTCTTCGTCTGTTCTCCCGTCCCTTCGCAGGACCAGGATGCCCGGCTTTTTCCTTTGATCCGTGCTCTCTTTGACGAATTTTCCAAACCCAGCCAGGTCAGTGGTCACAGAAAGAACCGAAAAGGCGCCCGCTTCCAATGGCGTGTACCCCCATGGCTCATAATAGGAGGGGAAGACCCCAAGATGCATCCCGGCGATTACGTCGTAGTAATCCATGGACAAAAGACCGTCGCCTATGGAAATCCTCGTCGGGTAGACTATGACCTTGACTTTGTCCTCTTCCTTGTTCAACAGACCTGCGCCCTTTAGGCTGTTGAAAATCACATCGTTCCGCCCTACCCGCAGAGCGCATAGTGGCGGCCTTCGATGCTCAGGCCTTTTAAATCTTGCCATCAATCTTCTTGTTTCCATCAAAAACTCCGAATCAAAGAGACCCTTTTTACCCAATTCATCCCCATGGATCAACATGCTCACAGCCTGTTTTTCAAGCTCCGGGAATTTTTCATCCATATACTCCTCAATCTGTTTGTACCTGGACAGATTCTCCAGGACATCATAATTCTGCAGCCTCTTACCACGGTCAAATACAAAGAAGAATACGAATATGTTCTTTGGATACCCCTCCCCCATCAATCTCTTGTTCAACCTCCCCAGGGATTTGATAAAAACATCATAGCCTTTCGTGTGAAACTCATATCTGCCGGAAATGAAGAGAATGAGGGAATTCTTCACATCTATGGGGTAATAGGGCAGGAAATAAGCTTCCAGAAACCTCCAGAGTTTCTCCTTTGACGCCCTGTGCAGCATAGCTCTCTCCTCTATCGTGGGGTATTTTTCAGTGTTGATACCATTGGGTGTTACTATGTCCGCTTTCCTATGGAGGATGTAGTGACATTCTCTGCTTGTGATATCGCTGACTACGGTAAACACGTCGCAGGCGTTTGCACATAATCTTTCAAGTTGGTGTTCTACGATGGTTTCCCAACTGTAGCTATACTCTCTTCTCTTGCCAACCAACTTCCCCACCTTCAACCGGTTTCGAATCTCGGATACTATGTCCTCATTGCCCATGGCGATGTCCCTTCCCAGGCGGGTGGAGTGTGCCGTGGCTACCAACCCTATATCCAAGTTTAGCCTGTTTGCATCCAGGAGAAAGATTCCAGGAGAACCGGAGATGTGCTCATGGAATAGGCCCTTCTTCCCCCTAAATTGCGGCAAGTCGAGGATTTTTTGGACCACCCTGCTTATGGAATCGGACAAAACGAGCCTTTTGTTGAATTCCTTACCACACCTTTTGCAATCCAGCTCATATTCCTTAATCAACCTCTTCTTGATGTTCTTGAGCTCCTTCATACGCCCCTTGAAATCTACTAGGATGGTCTTCGGCCTGCCGTCGATGAGCCAGGTTCCATAGTGGCAGATTATGCCCTCTTTCTCAAGTTCCTTGAAGATTATGCCCATGTCCTCCGGAGGGGCCTTTTCTTCGAACTCCACCTTCGCGTAACGTTTGTAGTAGGGACCGATGGCATAGAAGTTTTCCCCGTAGTACCTCCTCATCTCTTTGGATTTGCTGGTGAGTACGGTGTAGATCCCTCCGATGGGGTTGGCGACCTCATAGGCACATTCTATTAGAAAATCCGCTTTCGGTTTTATCATCCCTTATTTTAGGTTTTGGGAGTTAAAAATCTAAAATACGAGCTCTTTTTATTCCCGCCTAGGTAAACTATTCGATGACCCAGATAAGAAAAGACTTCCTGCTTGAAAGGTATTCGATAATCTCCGAGT
>Ga0209121_10001944_pt1 | contig 21447 bp, 19 predicted proteins | sample Cruoilmetagenom3_FD_187292 | JGI IMG/M metagenome (GOLD analysis project Ga0209121, IMG submission 187292) | Oil polluted marine microbial communities from Coal Oil Point, Santa Barbara, California, USA - Sample 3 (SPAdes) (version 2) | ecosystem: Environmental > Aquatic > Marine > Oil seeps ...
CTAAGAAGTTATCATCTATTTTATATCTTAATATTTCTTGTTGGAACCCATCCATTTACTAGTTTATAAACTGTTATTTTATCTCCTGCTTTGACATTAAGCTCATTGGCTGAATAATCACAAAGAGCTGTACCAGTATCTCCTGAAATTTTTAAATATTGTTTGGGTGCCCATCCTTTTTTTCCTTCTTGATTCATACATTCAATCCAATCTGGCCAATCAGGGTCTTTAAAATATCCTTACTTACATATAAAGACTTAATATCGGAATAATCTGAAGAAAGGTTTCTTATTTCTTCATTAATTGACGTTCTGTGAAGGTTTGTGCAGGTATTGGGATATTAAACTCAATTTTTTTTAAAATCATAGTGGTGGATGAATTCTTTCTTAATTTATCCTCCATAGTGATCACAGTGGGATAGTATCTTTGCTCAATGATCTCAATTTTATCCACCTTCATCACCTTCAGTAATTTTCCACCCTTGGAATAGAGCTCTTCTTTTAATCCGACGTACCGTTTCTTATCAACCCAGATTTTTATTCTATAGTAGGTTTTTTTTTGTTTTTTTGATGTTAAGACCATTACATAGCAGTTGTGACCCACCACATTTTCATCCTCCAGTATCTCACCGGTATACTCCTCTCTGAGTTTATTCACTCTTTCCGTTATATCTTCATAGGAGAAATCTGATCCCATCATGCTCTGGCGCAGCATATGTCCCGAGAGTCTCATGATCCGTTCGGCGGATGGGTAGTATATTTTTATTATATCATTCATTTTCAACATCTTGGTACCCTTATCTCTGGCAGGACTTAAAAATTCAATAAAGGATTTCTCATTGCCTTCTGCATAACTGGTTAAGGACTTGGTGATTTTTCGATTTTTGATTCTAATGATCATATCCATTTCTACATAAGCGGTCTGGTATATCATATTCTTATCAATTTGATCTAAAATATCAAAGGGAGATAATTTATCCTGACTGTTCAAAAGCGCAACCAAAAATAAAATTATTGATATTGCAATTATATTTTTTCTCATCATTCCTCCATTATTTTTTAAATGTTAAGTTTAGATCGAAAGGCGTCCACAGGAAGCATTTTGGAAGATTTATAAGCAGGATATACAACGGCTAAAAGGGTAATAAATATTCCAAAGATCACTGAAGAGATCAATATTTCCATGGTAAAATCCGGATACATTATCCTACTGAAAAAAGGTATGGGTATATCCATTTTATCCCATACTTCAGGACCCATCATCTGTTCGAAATTAATACCGGTTTTTTCAACGAATGCTGATAAAGCCCCTCCAATCACACCTCCGATCACTGCTCCAATGGTTCCAATACAAAATGCCTCAACAAAGATCATGGTAATTATATTGTGATTCTTTAGTCCCATGGCCTTTAAAACCCCAATCTCATGAAATCGCTCCATAACAGCCATTAACATGGTATTTAGTATTACCAGGCCCACAATCAACATTATAATCATAATGATTTTATCATATATTTTTTCCACCATGGGTAGAAAAGATTTCACCATATCGGATTGCTGATATGGAATTACCTGGTATTGATTGTCAGGAAAGTTTTGGTCCAATATTGATTTTATTTTTTGGGCAATTATTTCAGCATCCGCAGGATTTTGAATAAAAATCAGTATTTCATGGGCAGCTTCAGGTGCATCCAGCATCTCTCTGGCTTTTTCTATGGGGATATATAAGATATGTTTATCAAAAACCGAGTACCCGGTTTCAAAGATTCCTTCTATATTAAAGGGCAAAGCATATGTGGAGTAATTAATGTCCGTAGTAACTAATAGAAGTTCATTATTAATATCTACTTTCATTTTATTAGCCAGACCTTTTCCAATTATCAACTTAGTTCGATCTGAATCAAAATAGTGCCCTTTGGTAATGGTTTTTGATAGATCCATACTTTTGTCTATTGCCACAGGATCGATTCCTATGGCGATACATGGTTCATTAACATCTTTATAACTCAATAATAGGGTGAATTTAATCCTCTCATCAATATGTTTTATTTCCGTAACCTGGGATAACAATTCCCTGATTTTTGGAATATCAGTAATTAGATTTTCTTTTGGAAAGATCCGTTCCAATCGCAGATATTCCTGATGAACAATCCTGATATGACCAATCTGGGTTTTAACAACAGATTCCACTGAATTGGTCATAATACCACTAATATAACTTTTGGCAAAAATCAAAGTGATCACTCCTATTACAATGGCCAAGGTAGTAAGTAATGTCCTTCTTTTATTTCTCCATATGTTTCTCCATGCAAATTTAAATATATTTTTTAGCATTTCATATCTCCTAAATATATCTTAAGGCTTCAATGGGATTTAATTTGGTAGCTTTTCTGGCTGGATAGAAACTGGCAATAACAGAAATAACCACGCCAAAAATGAAAGTATATAAGAGAATATTAAAGCTTAAATCTCCGTAAAAAACATCCTTGATTGGATAAGCTGCTTGAGCAATTTTCTCATATGTTTCCCCAAAAGAAGATATTGACCATCCTTTTACTTCCAGATACCATCCGGCCAAACCACCAATAAGACAACCTAAAAGAGAGCCAAAAACACCGATAAGTCCGCCTTCAAAGACAAATAATTTCATAATCTCCCATTTCTTCATTCCCAGAGCCATTAACATTCCAATTTCCCTTGTTCGTTCCAATACTGCCATTAACATGGTGTTGATAATACCAATTGAGGCAATAAACAACATGATCATAATGATAATAGCACTATTTTTAGTTTTCATTTTACTTATGGCAAGAAAGGTACCCGCCAGGTCTTTCCAGGAATATACCTCAATCTTTTCACCACTATTTTCAAATATTGTACACAGCCAGGTTTTTACTTGTTCTAAAGTATCCTCATTATCATTGGTTAAACAAACTACAATTTCTGTCACTTCATTGTTCATACTGATGGCTTCCTGAGCAAATTTTAAGGGTACAATAATATGGCTGGAGTCAACTGCTGGATTACCGGAATTATAGATTCCAACAATTTCCATATCAAGGGCATTCCATGTCAAATCTTCTCCTTTGGATGAGGTGATAATACGAATAGTAACATAATCACCCACGTTTAAGTCGATATCATCTGCCATATTAGCTCCGATTACCATTCCTGATTTTTTTGAATCAATCCATGTGCCTGCAACCAGAGAATCTTTGATATTCAAGATTTTAGGATCGGATCCCGGTTCACATGCTACTCCCAGGCAGGGTAATTCATCCATTCCCTTGATCATAGAAGCTCCGAAGAGAACTCTGCTTTCAACCTCTTTTATCAGAGGATGTTGCTTGATTTTATTATAATACTGTTCTGGATTTTTAATAGTTTTATTCAGTGGTATCTCATCTTTCTTATCAAAATATCCTGTTTTAAAAAGCTTTAAATGGGAGGTTTGACTGTGGATAATATTGGAGATTGATTGTTTGTCAAGCCCATTCATTAAACAAATACTGATTATCAATAAACCCAAACCCAAAGATACCGATGAGAGGGTAATGATGGTTCTTTTTTTGGATCTAAAGACATTTCTAAAGGCTAATTTTAATATAGTAAACATCTCCTACCTCCTCATATCATCACTATATATCTGGCCATCTTTCAGACGAATAATTCTGTTGGCAAAGTCCATTACCATTTGATCATGAGTAGAGAAGATGAATGTAATTCCTTTATCTTTGTTTAACTTCTGCATAAGTTTTAAAACATCTTTGCCGGTATTGGAGTCAAGATTGGCAGTGGGTTCATCGGCTAATACCAATTTTGGTTCTTTTACCAGTGCTCTGGCAATGGCTACTCTTTGCTGTTGACCACCGCTCATTTCAAATGGTTTTCTATGCATTAAATCCTCAAGGCCTACTATCCTTAAAATTTCTTCAACTTTTGATTTTCTCTCTTCTGCACTGTTCTTACCCTTTAATATCAGAGGGAATTCCACATTCTCAAAGCCAGATAAAATTGGAATCAGATTAAAGGTTTGAAAGATAAACCCAATGTGATTTCTCCTCAGAATTGCCAGATTGGATTTTGACTGGTTATTAATGTTAGTTTGATCAATATACAGATTACCTTCAGAAGGTTTGTCCAGACCTCCAATCAAGTTAAGGGCTGTGGTTTTACCAGAGCCTGATGGACCGGCAAGGGAGAGGAATTCTCCCTTTTCCACTTCAAATGATACATCATTCAGAGCTAAAACTCCGACTTTATTAGTGTGATAAATCTTGGATATATTTTCTAATTTTAATAAAGCCATGTAAATCCTCCTTTAAAAATTTATTTTCACCCAGATAAAAAAAAGATTTTGTTTGTTTTTCTTAAATTCCCCCTTTTTTCCCAAAGGAAAGTAGAAACCTGATGTAAGAAGAATATTCTGGCTGATCTCGTATTGAATTGATGGATTTATAATATAGCTTCCATCACTAAAATTTGAGATATAGGTTATAGAAGTTGAGAGGAAATTTGAAAAACTATAACGTAACATTGATAAGAGATATCTTTGTCCTAAAGTAAACCTATTACCTGAAAGTATCTGATTATAATCATAATTAGAACTATCTTTTTCGCCACTTGAGTCAAAGAAGAATTCATTCAGCCAGTATAAACCGTTTTTTATAGCAAATGTGTAGTCAAAACCCAATACAATTTTTACATCATTGCTATGTGGAGAGACAAAGTATCCAGCCTCAATCCACCAGCCTATGAAATTTTCACCTCTTAAGTCCAGACCATATATTGATGTTTCTGTTAATTCTGAACGAATAAATGTTATACCAGTATCTATATTCAGGAATTGGGTTTGGCCTCGAAAACCGAATTTAGAAGAGGTAAAATCATTTTTAGTTGCAAATACACCAGTGAAACTGGATGATGAACCAATGGGAATATAGGTTTTAAAAGCATTTATTCCGGGTTTTTCTTCTTTAGGTTCAAAAATATTTACTCTGTTGAAAACATCAAGCGGAGCCCAGAGATAAGAAATACCCATTGCTACTCGTTGCTTGCCAATTGATATATCAAATTTTTTAAAGTAAAGATCAATATAAGCTCTGTCAAGATCAATTTTCACATTGTTATTACCTGAATTTTCTGCTCCATCGTAAGCACCCACAGGTGATTTCATAGTGCCGTGAAAAGAATAAAAATCAACTGCTAAATTAAATGTCAGCTTTTTTGATGGGGAGGCTTTATATTTTAGCCTCAAACGCATATAATCTGAAATATCAAATTTATCATCAATATTATTCCAGCTTATTTCAGGATCATTTATAAGGAAAAAGCGGTTTTCAAAGTATCCGAATAGATCTGAATCTGCATATAAAAGAGAATTAAGTAGTAATATAGAAGATATAAATATGATATTTGTTTTTTTAATTAAAATTCCAAATATCATTTGAAATATCTTTTTTTAATACTTAATTGTTGATTTTGTCAACATAGCTACTTATAAATTTTTCAACCATACCTTCAAGACCTATTGTAAACTTAAGATAAAATCCATTCACACCTGTTTTTGGACCATCAGAAACTTTTATCAGGTTTATCCTCCACTTTTCTAAACCAGGGGAAAATAGATAACCTGTGCGAAGTCCAATGACAAGCCCCCTTTTTTTATTTTTTTTGATGTTTTTTTTGATTTGAATGAAATAATCTATTCCTAAGCCAAAATTAGCAATAAAACCATATCTTTTTGCTTCACTTGTGTTTATAAAATTACTAATGTCATTAAATGAGTCTACAGTATTGTCTGAATTAAACAGTTTCATGTGTCCAAAACCACCACCTACCATTGGATAGATCATTATTTTTTCCCCTGAATATATGAGATAACCAAAATTAACAAGAGTATACTTAAAAGTCAAAACAGAACTGTAGTTATTTGATACTGAGTGGGATCTTAATAATGATTTTTGAAATTCTAAACCTGCAACAAATCTTTTCTCTATCAAATGACCACCAAAACCAAAAGTAAAATATTTTTCAGGCAACTCGGGTAATTTAGCATATGATAAATTCCTATTTAAATTATTGAGATTCATTGTTGTACCACTAAATATACCATAAGCTGCATTAACTCTCTTCTTCTTAATAAATTGAACAATATCTTTTGTCATTTCAGTAATCGCTTTATTTTTATCTTTCTTTTTTTTATGTTTATTTTTTTCAGCTGGGCTACAAGTAAAGAGTATTATTATCATTAAATGTAAAATAATGATTTTTTTAAACATAGTAAATCTCCTGCATTTTTTTTAGAAATCATAAAACTATTTTATATCAGTTAATAATTTGTTTCAACTTAAATAGCTTCAAAAAATACACCTATACAAAATATCCCTTATAATATATGAAGCTTAAAGAAATTTATTTATTGACTTTCATATTATTTATGGATTAAAATTATCTTTTAGATTTAATATAAAAGTGTTGTAGTATTTTAGTTAAATTTATAGAATATGAAAATAAATATATTTTAAGGAGAATCAATTCAATGGCTCATACTTATGAAGAACTAAAGAGTAAAACAGTTGCTCAGCTTCGGGAAATTGCTAAAGAAATAGGAAACGAAGCTGTAAAGGGATACACACAGATGAACAAAGAACACCTTTTAGAGGCAGTGTGTAAGGCTCTTGGTGTTGATATGAAGAAACACCATGAGATTAAGAAGGGTATAAATAAAGCTGCTATAAAATCTAAAATTAGAGAGTTGAAAAAAAAGAGAGAAGAAGCATTAGCAGCCAGAGATTATGTACAACTAAAGATTATCAGGCATCAAATTCATAAACTTAAAAGGAAGATACGTAAAGCAGCAGTTTAGATTTTTTTTATTTTATTGTAAAAATCATATATATCTTTAACAGGGAATATAGAAATTTTCTTAAGATGATCTAAATTTGATTGGAAAGAGGGTAAAATAAATTTCTTAAAACCCTGTCTTAGAGATTCCTTTATCCTTTTTTCAATAAAGTTAACAGGTCTGATCTCTCCTGTAAGGCCAACTTCACCAATTATAATTATATCTTCTGGTAATACCAGGTTTTTATAACTTGAAATTAATGTTGATAGAACAGCAAGATCTCCTGCTGTTTCTTTTACGTTCATTCCGCCTGTAATGTTAATAAATACATCTGATTTATAAAATGGAAGTTTAAGTTTTTTTTCAATGATTGAGATTAACATAGACATTCTATAAGCATCAAATCCAACTGAAACTCTTCTTGGGTTTCCTGTAAATGGGGTTTCTGTTACAAGGGCTTGAATTTCAATTAATATTGGGCGAAAGCCTTGCATTACCGGAAAAATCGATGTTCCAGAACTGTAAGATTTGCTTTGCTGAAGAAATAACTGTGATGGGTCATTTACAGAGTTGAGTCCATTTGAGGTCATTTGGAATATACCAAGTTCATTCACTGGACCGAATCTATTTTTTTCCGCTCTTAAAATTCTCATGTCAGATTTAAACTCACCTTGAAAATATAGAACAACATCAACCATATGTTCCAGAGTTTTTGGCCCAGCTATTTGACCCTCTTTTGTTATATGGCCAATAATAAAAACTGTTATGTTATTAGTCTTTGCAAGTTCAATTATTTCTGATGTAACAAATCTCATTGATGAAATCGAACCTGATATGCGTAATCCTCTTTTAGAGTTAATTGTTTGAATTGAATCTATAATTAAAAAGTCAGGTTTTACTTCTTGAACAGCATTTTTTAAATCTTCAAGAGTTGCCATTGTTAAAATAGAGATGGAATTAGAGTCTATTTTAAGCCTGTCAGCCCTTATCTTGATTTGAGCTGCAGATTCTTCACCTGAGTAATACAATATTTTTTTCCCATTTTTAGCAAGTAATCCTGAAACTTCTAATAAGAGTGTGGATTTTCCTACACCTGGTTCTCCACCAATAAGAATTGATGAGTCAGGTACGATACCTCCGCCAAGAACTCTATCAAACTCTTTTAAACCAGATAAATTTCTTTTTATTTTAAGCTGATTTATTTCATTTAATTTTATAGGTTTCTGGGTTTTCTTATTTGTATTGGAAAATTCATCTGGAGATTCCTGGATTTCAATCATTGAATTCCAATTATCACATTGAGGACATTTACCATAATATTTTGGACTTTGGTACCCACACTCAACACATTCAAAAATGGTTTTATCTTTCATTATTTAAAATTTTTTATATACAAAAGGTAATGATAAAAATTTCATAAATAAAATAATTAATTTGATTCAATTATTAATGAAAAGTCTGCAATTTTCGATAAGAGCTCATTTAAACATTGTAATAATGCAATTCTGTTCTCTTTTATTTTATTATCTTCTGCCATTACAAGAACTTTTTCGAAATAGTTGTCTATAACAGGTTTCATCTCAATAATTTTTGAACATGCTTGAATGTAATTGTTATTAATCGCTAATTTTTCAATTTCAGCTTTTGACTCTCTGTAAATTTCAAAAAGGATCTTTTCTTCATCTCCCATTAGAAGGTCTTCAGATATGAAAAAAGCATTAAAACCCTTTATTATATTCTTTAGTCTTTTATGAAGAATTATTAGTATATCAATTGAATCTGTTTCCACCATTTTTGAAACGTCTGTTGCTTTTAAGAAACTTTTATAAATGAAGAGTATATCATGTGTGTTTATAATTGAATTAACTACATCATATCTAAAATTCAAAAGATCTCTGAAAATAATTTCTATTCTTGATAGGAATAATTTTTGTAATTTAATTACAAGTTTTTTTTTGTCTTCTTCATTTTTAGTATATTTTTCAGCTGCAAGTTCAATTAATTCATAAAGATCAAAATTCATTTTAAAATCGATTATTACTTTTATTATTGAATTAGCATCTCTTCTTATTCCATAAGGGTCCTTTGAGCTGGAGACTTTTATACCTTTTGAAATGAACCCGGTGATATTATCAATTTTATCTGCAATCGATAGGATTCCAGCTCCAAAATGTTTTAATTTTTTATCAGTGAATCCCTTTGGTTCATAGTGCCAATAAACAGATTTCCATATATCTTCTTCTGAATTCATTTCCTTTAAATATAGACCTCCCATTATCCCCTGTAATGAAGGAAATTCTCTGACCATTCTTGTTACCAGGTCATTTTTGCACAAATAGGAAGCTTGTTTAATATTTTCACACATGTGATTGTTGTTTGTTTCTTTTAATAAAAAGTCAACTAAATAATGCAGCCTTTCTGTTTTATCGAAAAAGTTTCCAAGATCTTTTTGGAAATTTACCTTTTTTAAATTTTCTCTTAAGTTAATAAAATTATCTTTTTTGTCATTATCCCAGAAAAATTTTGCATCTTCAAATGTAGCATGTATCACTTTTTCATTACCATCAGAAACAAATCTGTTCTCATCAGGAATGTTTGAAACACCCACAAAAGTATTTAGAAGCTTGTTATTTTTATTATATACAGGCAGTAACTTTTTTTCTTTTATCATGAATGTTGAAATTATTTCATGGGGTAATTTCAAGTATTTTTTATTAAAATTGCCTTTGAATACAACGGGGTATTCATTGTTGTAAATATAGTAATTAAGCATTTTGTCATCGATTTTTACATTTACATCAAACTCATTCTCTATTTCAGTTATCTCGTTTATAATTTTTTCTTCTCTTCCCTTTTCCTTTACAATTACAAAATTTTTACCAAGTTGTTCTATATAATCTTTGAATGAATTAATTTCAATTGAGCTTTCTGATAAAGTAATATGCCCGTCTATAAATTTTGAAGACTCAATACTTGAAAATTTTAATTTGACAAGTCGATTGTTAAGTAAACATAGAATGTTTTTTATTGGCCTTACAAAAGGCACTCTTGATTCATTCCATAACATTGTTTTTGAAAATGTTAGTTTTCCAAGTATTTCAGGGATGATTTTATGGAGTATATCATTAGTTTTTAAACCTTCAGTCACTTTGTTTGTGCAAAGGTATAATCCCTTTTTGGTCTCTATTTCAATAACATCTGAGAGTTCAATATTGTTGAATTCCATGAATTTTTTTAAAGCAATTGTAGGTTGTCCATTTTCATCAATTGATATTTTTTTAGATGGTCCTAGAATTTGTTCGTCTTTATCATCAGCCTTTTCACTAATCTCAGAAATATAGATCATAAATCTTCTGTTTGTAGCAGATGTTTCGATTGATTTGAATTTAACCAAATTTTCATCCAATTTAAGTTTAAAATTATCTTTGAGTTGAAGAACTATGTTTTTTATTTCAGAAGCAGGTACTTCTTCAATGCCTAGTTCAAATAAAAAGTCACTCATTTTTTTGCCCTGTATCTTTGATGTATTTTTTTGCAATCATAGATGAAAGATCTCTCATTGTTTTTATCAGTGTAGTTCTTTCAGCTGTTGATATTGCTTTTCTTGCATCAAGGATATTAAAAGTGTGTGAACATTTTAAAAGATAATCATATGCAGGAAGGTATAGATTCGATTCAATTAATTTTTTAGCTTCGTTTTTATATTGATCAAATATATTTCTTAGAAAATCTATATTTGCAATCTCAAAATTATAGATTGAAAATTGTTTTTCCTCCTCAGTTCTTAGTTCCGAATAAGAAATATCATGTCCCCATTTTAAATTATAAATACTTTTCCTTTTATCTAAAAAAATTGCCAATCTTTCTAATCCATAGGTTATCTCAAGTGAATTAGGGTTTAATTCAATACCTCCAGCTTGCTGAAAATATGTAAATTGGCTGATTTCCAAACCATCACACATTATCTGCCAGCCAACCCCCCAGGCCCCAATTGACGGTGATGCCCAATTGTCTTCATCAAATTTAATATCATGGCTTCTTATATCTATACCTAAATGATTTAGGCTATTTAAGAATAAGGTCTGTCCATTATCAGGAGTAGGTTTTAAGATAACCTGAAACTGATTATGTTTTTGGACTCTATTTGGGTTTTCTGCATATCTTCCATCACCTGGTCTTCTTGAAGGCTGCCAAAATGCGACTTTCCAGGGCTTTTTCCCTAAAACTCTGAAGAATGTGTCAGGCGCCATTGTACCTGCACCTACTTCAGTGTCATACCCGGAAGCAATGTAACAACCATTTTGAGACCAGAATTCTTGTAATTTAATTATAATATTTTGTAAGCTCATTATTCACTTGATTTTTCCCATTTTAGAATATGTTCTCTTGCTGCAAGTACTTCATCTAATCTTGAAACAGGTGTTGTATATGGGGCATTTTTAATGTATTCAGGATCTGTTTTTGCCTTTTCTAATATTTTTTTCATGGCATTAATAAATTCATCTATTGTTTCTTTACTTTCTGTTTCAGTTGGCTCAATCATCATTGCTCCATGAACGATTAAAGGAAAATATATTGTAAATGGGTGTATTCCATAATCAAGAAGGCTCTTTGCAATATCAAGTGTAGTTATGTTTAGATTTTTATCTGAAAATATTACTTCATGTAAAGTTTTTGATTTATATGGTAACTCAAGCAAAGGTTCGAGACTTTTGCGAATATAATTTGCATTTAAAACAGCATCCTCTGCAACTTTTCTAATATATTCTTTACCAATAGACATAAGATAAGCAAGAGCCCTTACTATTACTAAAAAGTTACCATAAAAATTCTTTATTCTTCCGATACTTTTTTCTCCATTGTGTTTTATGAAATAGTTTTTGCCTTTTTTGTATACATATGGAACTGGTAAAAACTCAACTAAATATGAAGCAACTCCAACAGGACCTGAACCTGGTCCTCCTCCTCCATGTGGAGTAGAAAATGTTTTATGTAAATTTAAATGCATTACATCAACTCCCAAATCTCCAGGTCTAACAACTCCCATCAATGCATTCATATTTGCTCCATCCATATATAATAAAGATCCATTTTTATGAAGTGTTTCAGATATTTTGCAAATATTTTTTTCAAAAATCCCAAGAGTGTTTGGATTTGTCATCATTAAAGCAGCAACATCTTTATTTAAATATTCTTTTAAAGTTCCAACCTCAATTATTCCATCCTTGTTTGAGGGAATCTGCTTAATTTCATATCCAGCAAAATGTGCGGAAGCAGGATTTGTTCCATGTGCTGAATCAGGTATTAATATTATTTTTCTTGTATCTCCTTTTGAGCTCAAGTATTTTTTAATTATCATCATTCCAGTAATTTCACCATGTGCGCCTGCAGAGGGTGTAATTGTAAATGCTGCCATTGCTGTAATCTTTTTTAGCCATTCCTCAAAAGTTGTTATTATCTCAAGATTGCCTTCAACAAATTTATGAGGAGAATATGGATGTGTAGAAAATTCTTCGAAATTAGCAATTTTTTCATTTATTTTCGGGTTGTATTTCATTGTGCAGGATCCTAAAGGATAAAAACCTGAGTCAACTGAATGATTTAATTGAGCAAGATTAGTGTAGTGTCTTACGACTTCTACTTCAGAAACCTGAGGAAAATCTTTTATATCTTCTCTCAGTTTTTTTCTGTCTATTGTTATTAAGTCATCTGAAAATTCCGTTGGGGAAAAAGAATATCCGATTTTACCTTTTCTGCTTTTTTCAAAAATTGCTTTTTGTAATTTATTCACTCTATTTCTCCAATTGCTTTTATCAATTTATCTATATCTTTTTTTTTATGTATTTCTGTGAAATTGACAAGAATTGAGTCTTCGAAATCTGAATAAAAGTATTTTAGAGGAACACCTGCTATAATATTTTTTTCTTCAAGTTTTGCAATAAAATCTTCGACATTGTTATTTTTTATTTCAATAACCACTTCATTATAAAAATTTTTTTTATATTTAATATTAATATTAGTTAATTTTGAAGCCTCTTTTACAAAATATGATGTATTTAAGTGGTTTATTTTTGAAACCTCTTTAAGTCCTTTTTGTCCCATAGTTGATAGATATATGGCTGCTCTCAAAGCACATAATGCTTGATTCGAGCATATGTTTGATGTTGCTTTCTCTCTTTTTATATGTTGTTCCCTTGTTGATAATGTGAGCACATAACCTTTTCTACCTTTTGTGTCAAGAGTTTGACCAACAATCCTTCCTGGCATTTGTCTGAGAAATTCTTTTTTTGCACCTATAAAACCAAGATAGGGCCCTCCAAAACCAATTGGAATTCCAAAACTCTGTGCTTCTCCTACAATTATGTCTACGCCATTTTCTGCTGCAGGAGTTAAAAAAGCAAGAGACATTGCTTCAGCTGTAACCTGCACTGAGAATGCATTCTTGTTATGAGTTATATCAGAAATCGTTTTAACTTCTTCAATAACTCCTAAGAAATTGGGAGATTGGAATATGAATCCTCCGCAATTTTCATCTATTTTTTTTTTAAGTTGGGTTAAATCTATCTTCCCGCTTTCTCTGTCAAATCCAATGAATTCAGCCTCAAAATTTAGGTTTTGTATATAAGTATGAATGATTTCAATGTATTCTGGATGAAGGTTAGAAGCAATAAGAATACGATTTTTTTTAGATTTTCTTAGTGCAAGAAGTACTCCCTCTGCTGCTGCTGTTCCGCCATCATAAAGTGATGAGTTTGAAACATCCATTCCAGTAAGCATAGCAATCATAGTCTGGTATTCAAATATCCCCTGTAAACTTCCCTGACTTACTTCTGCTTGATATGGTGTGTATGGTGTTGATAATTCACCTTTACTTATTAAGTAATTTACTACTTCTGGAATAAAATGATTGTAAGCTCCTGCGCCTAAAAAGCTTAAGTAATTTGAATATCTATTTTTTTTTGCTAATTCTTTAAATTTTTCTAAAAGTTTGTCTTCTGTAAGGGCTGATGGAATATCATTTAAAGGATAATAAGATTTATCTTTGGGTATATCAGAGAATAACTCCTTTGTATCTTTTATTCCCAGAAATTTTTTAATTTCTTCCCTTTCAGAGTCTGTAAGAGGGAAATATCTCATTTATTACTCCTGAGAAATTCCATTAAGGAAGTCGTTATATTGATTGTTATCCATTAAATTTTCGATCTCTTTTTTTTCTTCAATTTTGATTTTTAAAATCCAACCCTTTCCATTTGGATCTTTGTTTATATTTTCCGGGTTATCCTCTAATTCTTTATTAACTTCAATAATTTCGCCTGATATGGGTGTATATATATCATCAACTGCTTTAACAGATTCTATATTTGCACAAGCATCACCTTTTTTGACTTTTTCACCAACTGAGGGCAATTCTACATAGACGATATCTCCGAATTCTTTTTGAGCAAAATCTGAGATACCTATTATCCCGATATCTCCTTCAATTTTTACCCATTCATGTTCTTTTGTAAATTTAAAATCATCTAAATTCATTTTTTCCTCCAATTAATTTTTTTTATCTCTTTTATAAAATGGGGTTTCTACTACTTTAGCAAGAACTTTATTATTTCTTATTTGTATTTGAAATTTTGTTCCTATTTCCGTTCTCTCAACAGGTAGATATGTCATGCCAATTGCTTTTTTTAAATAAGGTGCATAAGTTCCGCTTGTAATAGTTCCATATTCTTTATTGTCAATATATATAGAATAACCATGTCTTGCTATACCTCTGTCTATGAGTTCAAAACCAATAAGCTTTCTCTTTATACCTTCATTTTTCTGGTTTAAAAGAATATTTTTACCAATAAAGTCTCCTTTTTTTAATTTTAGTATCCAGCCTAAGTTTGCTTCAAGAACAGTATGAGTATTATCGATATCATTCCCATACAGAGCCATACTTGATTCAAGTCTTAATGTATCTCTTGCACCAAGTCCAGTTGGTATAACATTATATTTTTTCCCTTTATCAAGAAGATCTAAGAATAGTTTCGAAGCAGTATCTTCATCTGATTTGAAGTAGATTTCAAATCCATCTTCTCCTGTATATCCGGTTCTTGAAATGATAGAATCAATTCCATTTATTTTACCTTTTATGAAATGGTAATATTTGATTGAACAAAGGTCTTTTTTTGTAAATTCAGATAAAAGTTTTTCTGAAACAGGGCCTTGTATGGCTATTTGTGAATAATCTGTGCTATCATTATTTATATTAACATCAAAATGGGCTGTCTTTTCTTTAATCCATTTATAATCTTTATCTATATTAGATGCATTAACAACTAATAAATATTCATTTTCGGAAAGCATATAGACTAAAAGATCATCAACAAAGCAACCATTTTCTGTAAGTAATGCTGAATATTGAATGTTACCTGGATTTAGTTTTGCAGCATTGTTTGAAGTAATGTATTGAACAGCACCTAAAGCTTGTTTACCAGTTAAAAATATTTCACCCATATGGCTGACATCAAAAATCCCTCCTGTTGTTCTTACTGCATTGTGTTCAGAGTTTATGCCTGAATATTGGATAGGCATATCCCATCCTGCAAACTCAACCATTTTCCCATTGAGAATATAATGAGCTTTGTTTAATTTTGTTTTTTTCATTGTAAATCTCCAGTTCAAAATTATAAATTTATAAATAACATACAAAACTATAAAAATCAAGAATAAATTATAGCTAAACTATTATGATGATTATATGGAGATACCTTTTATTACAGATACTTTTAAGATGTTAAAAGAATTATTTTTTTTATTGAATATCTAAAACTTGACAAACAGTTAGTACTTTATTTATAATCTTTTTTTATTTAGATAAGTTTTTATTTAGAAAGATTCTTAAATTTAGTGGAGGAAGTCTAATGAAGAAAAGAGCTGTTATATTATTGGTTGTCTTATTTGTTAGTTCATTATTCTTATTGCCAGATGAGAAACAGGATTCATGGAAAAATGCTATTTCTGAGCAAAATATAGAATTTAGAATGTCTTTGCTTGAACAATATGCTGAAAAATATGCACAAGAAGGTGATGCGAATTTGAAAGTTCTTTATTATCAATTATCTCTGGATTCATTTAACCTTAAGAAATATGAAAAAACGATCACTTACAGTGAGAAGGCATTGAATTTGAAAAAGATTAATGATAGAAAAAAACTTCAATTATACCTGTTACTTGCAAACTCTTATAATGTAACAAAAAAGGATCTTGATAAGGCTTATCATTATGCTGATTTAGTTCTTGAATCGGCAATAACAATGAAAGCTAATGAAAATAATACAAAAAAATATGATAAAAAATATATTGTTCCAGCATTGAGAATTCAAATATTCATTTTATATTCGAAAGGTAGAAAGGAGCCTGAAATGATGAATAAGGCTGCAGAAAAAGCTATTGAGATTTTTGCTAACTATGATAAATCGACAAAATCATCAAATATGATCGTTACTCTGGCCAATAATTTATATAAAATGAAGAAAACAAGGGATGCTATTAGTGTATTCGAACATGTTTGCAATGTTGAAAGGCCAAATTATAGGTACTTAAGTATGCTTGCCAGCTGGTATAGTAAGATAGGTGATAAACAAAAAGCAATAAATTGTCTTGAGAGATCTTATAGAATCAGAAAAAATGCCAAGACTGCTTATAATCTTGGTGTAATGCTACAAAAGAGGGATATAGATATGGCTATTAGATATTTGACTGAAGCTCACATTATGAGACATGAAAATAAGGAAGCAAAAGCCTATAAATTATTAAGACATTTGTATTATAATGTTAAGGCCCCAAAAGATAAAACTAAAGAAGAATTGGATGTAGGCTTTCAAGAGATAATTAGTGCTGCAAGATCAAGGCTAGGAAAATAAAAAACATAGAAATTTTCTGATAAATTTTTAGAAAGTGTCCTGTTTTTGGTACAAAAAATCAAAAAATGTCCTCTTTTCAGGACATTATTCCTCTTATTTGTTGGCATTAAAATTGCATGCATTTAATTGAATGACTAAAAAATAAAAATTTAGGAGGAAATGATGAGTAATATTAAAAGGATATTTTTGGTTTTTGGATTATTTATACTGAGTTTTCTATTTATATCAGCAAATCTTTTTTCATCTGATGAGTCAATTTATGGTCATATCTCATATGTTGATGGAGATGTAAAAATAATCAGAGAGGATAATAGGCAGGACAAAGCAATTGTTAACTTACCAGTTGCTCCTGGAGATAGCATTGTTACAGGACAAAAAAGCCGTTGTGAGTTGCAGTTTGATAACGGAACAATTATGCGTATTGACAAGAATTCTATGTTAGAATTAACTACTGTTCTGGCTAAGACATTAACATCGAAATGGAAAATTACAACACTTAATCTTATTAAGGGTCAGATATATTCAATGAATAATTCTTATAATCTCGAAATGTTCCAGATCATTACTCCAAATGCTGCAATAAACCTAAAGAAGAACTCAACTTCTATTATTCGTGTCTTAGAAGATGGAGGGACATATCTTTTTTCTAATAGGGGGAAATTTGATGTTTTATATGGTAAGGATATTCATTCTATGAAAAAAGAGACAATTAAGCGTAAAAAAGGCTATATTATAACAGAAGATTATAGGTTTGTTCCTAATAAGAAACAAGATATAGAATTTTTATTATGGAATAATTATTTAAACAAAAATTTCAAAGAGCTTCATTATGGCATTAATAAAGTGCCAAAGGTTATTTATCGTTATAGTAAAGGTATTATTAATTGGGCAGAAAAATGGTCATCACTTTATGGTGAATGGATATATAATGATATTTTTGGCTATGTATGGAGACCCTATGATGAAATCTTTAAATTTAACAGACCCTTTTTTAATGCTGAATATGTTAAAATTGGGAAAGAATTGTTTGCAGTTCCCTCTCAGCCATGGGGATGGGCGCCTGTTCATCTTGGAACATGGGTCTTTTTGAATAAATATGGATGGACATGGATTCCTGGTGATGCATTTTCAAAAGGAATTTGGGGTTCTTACTATTTCCCAACTTTATCATACTGGATGGATGAATTATATGGTGGTTACGATCTCTACTACATATATCGAGAACATGGAAGAAGGAGATGGTCAGAGGCTTTTCATAAAAAGTATAAAATAGTAGTGAAAAAACCTTCCCTTAAAAATGTACCGAAAGGTGTTATATATCTAATTAAAAAGATGAATAAAACATATGTAAAATATCTAAAAAGGAATATAGGAAAAACAGCTAAGCCTATAATTAATCCAAAAAAAATTTATAGTGCATTTATGCGCTCTCAAAAAAAAATTGTTACACCTGGTGTATTAATTCATAAAAAAGGATTAAAGAGCAAGAGTTATCTAAAGGGGTTCAGGGATTGGAATCCTGATAAGAGATGGGCTATTGGTAGAAATCTCTCTGTTTTTTATTCAAGTAAGACAAATGAAGTTGTATGCCCTAAACTTAAAATTTCTTCAGGCAGGCTTACAGCAAAGCAGAGAAGTGCTCTTAGCAATAGTAGAAGTGGTAAATATCATTACAGATCGTCTAGTTCGTATTATGGAGGAGGCGGAGGCTCTTCCGGTTCATATAGTTCTAATACTGGAAGTTCAGGTACATGTAAAGAGAAGAAATAATGAATTTAAAAATGGAGATTTATCTTGTTTAAAAAGGTTTTTTTTATTGTTTTGGTTGGTATTTTTTTATTCTTTTTTACAGGTTCAAAATTACTGATATCAGGCGATTTTGTTTTATTTTTTAATGCTGGCTTGAGTAAAGGACAGAAAGTGTTTTCAACTGATTATGGATGGGTTTGGAATACAGATTATGTTGATGTTAATGAATATGGAGCAATAACACCGGATAGTTCTATGGGTATTAGTATTTCTGCAGGTTTATTATACTTTTTTTCTCCGAGTTTTGGTATTTCAACTTCAATAAATTACATTAAACAGAATGTTAATTTAAGTTCAGATTATAATTTTTCATGGACTTGGTATGATGGGGAGAATTACTCAAGAGATGGAGAATGGTATAATTATCAAACTATATCCTCCATACCAATCACACTTAATCTTGTTTACAAAAGAATAGTTAATAAAAATTCTGCTATCTGTGTTTATGCAGGGTTCGCAGCTTTTTTATCCAAAGTTAATTTGGCTTCTCATGTTGGGTATGGTGAAACTTTAGAAACAGACGAATATTATTACATAGATTGGTATGATGTGGATGTGAAAATTGAGCAGAATAATACTATTTTGGGTGGAAATATTGGTCTTGAATTTGAAAAAAAGATTAATTTAAATTATGATTTTTTTGTTGGAATTCAATATTTTTATGCACCCTCTAAAAAATATAAATGGGAAGTGGTTCCAAAGTCAGTATATGAAGGTGAAGAGGAACAGCTTTACAGAGAAAGTGTTCCTGATATCCATATTGATGGAGATATTCTGTCAGAAATAAATTTTTCTTTTTATAGAGTATATGTTGGAATAAAAATTCATATATAGTAAAAAGATACTATAAAAAATTTCTTGCAGGTTTTGTTTTACACTATGAGTAGTATTTTTCGTTTATTTCCAACACGTATTGTAATATTTTGAGAATCAAGATATTCAAGCATAGGTATTGTATATTTCCTTGTTAATGAAGTTAAGTCTTTAAATGATTTTATATCGATTTCTTCACCTTGATTTCTTTTATATTTTTTTAATCTATTTGTGATTTTTTTTAGGACCTCTGAAATAATAAAGTATCTTTCATTTAATTGAATAATCTTTTCTGTATTTGTTAGAAACCAGAGGGAGTTGTTTATTTCCCTATGAGATAATGTTGATAATTTAAGGATATTATCTATTGAAAAAATATTTAACATATTCTTTTTCAAAATTGATTCAATTTCTTCTATTGCTTTTCTTTCATTTTCTATTAATGCAAGCTTCTGAAATATAATTTTGCTTTTTACTATTTTAAATGAAAAATCATTTGAAACTGAATTTAAAATATATTTGAAAAAGATAGATGATTGAGGTATTTTTAATTTTGATTCTAATTCTGAAAGTTTGATGGTTTTTATCCTGTTTGAATAATAATGAGAAAGTAATGATTTTAAATTTAATAAACAATCCTTAAAGTTTTTATAAGATGTTATATATAGGGTGTTATAGTCAATTATTTTAATCTCTTTTTCAAGTTCTTTTTCAATTAAGAGGTCAGTGATTTCTTTTTTATTTAGATTGAAAAATAAAAGTAATTGTTCTACTCTTAAAAATTTCTCAATTCTTAATATATCAAGTAATGTATCAATGATCTCGTTTTTACTCTTTACATTAGTTCTATTTATTATATCTGATATTTTCTTTATTTTTCTTTTATTATATTTTGACAATGATGGTAATAAGATAACTATTTCTTTATTATTATTTTTGAACTTGAATCTGTTAAGAAATTTGACTTCAACTTGAGTCTTGAAATATGCAATATATAAATCTTTTTCTATTTTTATGAAATTTACGCTTTTTGTTTGGTCAGAAATAATTAAGTTCCCTGTAAAATTTGATTCAGAGTGATTCAATCTGACAAAATAAGAATTAAATTTCATTTTTATTAATAAGAGTTACATATTAAAGAAGTTATACTTGTACAGAGTGGTAAAATAATATCAAATATCAGATTGTTTGCGATAGTCATTTTTCCAAATTTTTTATGGGGTGAGTGAGGGGATTTGAACCCCCAACATTCGGTTCCACAGACCGACACTCTACCATTGAGCTACACTCACCATAGAAAATATTCTATATTATTATAGGATATATGTCAATATTTTCTCGCATAAAGGTAATCAGCTTAATTTGAAATGAAATGATTTTTAGTATTTTTATTATATATATGTTATAGTTTTTTTTGATTTAATAAAGGAGAAATAATTATGAAACGTATATCCTCTTATATACTATTTCTTTTTATGTTTTTTGGTTTTAGCCTTAACATTTTTACAGATGAGGGAATGTACCCTCTTAGTGAAATTTATAAACTTGATCTTAAATCAAAAGGTTTTCAAATTAATGCAAAAGAATTGTACAATCCGAATGGTATAAGTTTGGTTGACGGTATTATTAATTTAAGTGGATGCACAGCTTTGTTCGTTTCTTCAGATGGGCTTATTTTAACTAATTATCATTGCGCTTTTCGTGCGATTCAGGGAATAACAACAAAAGAAAAAGATTATATGCGTTCCGGGTTTTTAGCAAAAAAGAGATCTGAAGAATTACAAGCTAAGGGATATACATTACGTATTATTGAATCATACAAAGATGTTTCCAGAGAGGTGCTAAGTGCTGTAAGAAGGAAGATGAATCTTGTAGAACAGGCAAAAGCAATTGAAAAAAAAACAAAGAAGATTATTATAAGAACTGAAAAAAAGTATCCTGGAAAACGAGCAGAAGTTGCAGAAATGTTTAGAGGAAAGAGTTATGTTTTATTTATATACACCTATATAAAGGATGTTCGCCTTGTTTATTCTCCGCCTCGTTCGATTGGTGAGTTTGGAGGAGAGATTGATAATTG
>Ga0209121_10001945_pt1 | contig 21440 bp, 16 predicted proteins | sample Cruoilmetagenom3_FD_187292 | JGI IMG/M metagenome (GOLD analysis project Ga0209121, IMG submission 187292) | Oil polluted marine microbial communities from Coal Oil Point, Santa Barbara, California, USA - Sample 3 (SPAdes) (version 2) | ecosystem: Environmental > Aquatic > Marine > Oil seeps ...
GCGCTGCGTTTGCCGCGCGTGCCGGAAGTGACCTGGGGTGTTGGCCTGATCCACGAAATGTTGCTTGCGAACGGTGCAATCGTAAGCCGGATAAATTATCAGTATCGTGACGAGATCGCATATACTGACAACAACTTCGGTTTCATCCAGGAAGCAAGCAATCTCGATGCCAACGTGACTTGGGAAACCCCGGTCGAGGGTCTGAGCTTGTCTATCTATGGTCGCAACTTGCTTGACACTGTTCAGGCTGGTGGGGACACGCAGCTGCCATTTGGTGGGCCGCTGTCAAACGGCGTCAACACGCCTTTTGACCCAAGCCCAGCTAGCGGCACCTTGTCGCCACTGGCGAAGGGTCGCAAAGTTGGCATGGAAGTCCTGTTCGAATTCTAATCACCGCAAGGTCAACACCTTGGAAGGGCGCTCGGCAACGGGCGCCCTTTTTTGTGGGCTAGCTTCGCGTGCCAAACAATGCCGTGCCGACCCGGATATGCGTTGCACCCAGCATAATCGCGGTTTCATAATCACCGCTCATTCCCATGCTGAGGCCCCTTATGCCATTATCTTGCGCCAGTTTTGCCAGCAGCGCGAAAAACGGCGCAGCTTCGATACCTGCAGGCGGCAGGCACATCAGCCCTGCAATGGGAATATCCGCATCACGCACAGCCGCGATCAAATCGGGTAAACTATCAATCGGGCAACCGCCCTTCTGATCTTCGCTGCCGATGTTGACCTGCACAAAACACGGTACGCGCTTACCTGCTTTGTCCATCGCCTTGGCCAGCGCCTTGACCAGACTGGGCCGGTCGAGCGCATGGATATAGTCGAACAAGGCGACCGCTTCTTCGGCTTTATTGGATTGCAATTGGCCGATCCCATGCAGTTCCACATCGGGATAGCGTTCCAGCAAGGCAGGCCATTTTTCCTGCGCCTCTTGCACTCGGTTTTCGCCAAACACACGCACGCCTTGCTCCAACAAAGGTTCGATGGACCCAGCCGGATGGGTCTTGCTGACAGCGATCAACGTGATATCTTCGGGTTTCCGGCGAGAGGCCTTGCACCCGCGCGCGATTTTGGCGCGCACTTCGTCCAGCGGTGTATCATATGGCACATTCATGGCCACGCGCTATAGCGTGACCATGCGCGAGTTCCAGCCCCTGTTGCCATCATCCAGCAATCCCCTGCCGCAATTGTGGTTGCTGTCTGACGAACGCAATGATGCAGTCTTGGAAGATGCCTTGACCAACATGCCGAGAGGATCGGGCTTTATCTATCGCCATTATCACCTCAGCGATGCCGACCGACTGGCGCGATTTCGTCGCCTGAGCCATTTGGCAAAATCGCGTGGCCATTGCGTCATTCTGGCCGACAGCGCCCTGACTGCGCGCGAATGGGGCGCACACGGCATTTATGGCGCGCCGCGCGCGCTCTACCCAAGGCGCAAGGATATGCTCCAATTGGCAACGGCGCATAGTCTGCACGAAATTGGAATGGCCAATGCGCTGGGTGCAGATGCGATCTTGCTCTCGCCAGTGTTTGCCACCCGGTCCCACCCCGGTGCACCATCGCTGGGATCGGTGCGCTTTCGCATGCTGGCCAGCCATGCCCGCATGCCAGTGATCGCCTTGGGTGGGATGGACCCGTCCTGTGCCCACGCGCTGCAATGGCCCTGTTGGGCCGCAATTGACGGTCTGAGCTAGCATACTGTGCTTGACCGCGAGTCCGCGCTCTGCGATTCTTGCATTTGGAAGAGATGTGGGGACCAAACCGGTCCGGGGAATTTGACATGGCAACACGAACAGTCAGCACAAAGAAGGCGAAGGCCGATTGGCGCGCCGCCTTTCGTCGGTCGATGCGCCGTGCTGGCCAAATGGCAGGCGCTGCGATCCTGCTCGCCCTGATGGTATTCTTGGCCCTATCACTGGCAAGCTATACCCAAACCGATCCCTCGCCATCTACCGCCGCTTCGGGTGATGATATCCAAAATTGGATGGGCGTGGCAGGCGCCTGGGCATCGGACCGGGTGCTATTCCTGTTTGGGCTGCCCTCCATCTTGCTGTTGCCCATGCTTTATATCGGCGCACGCAAACTGTGGCGCGATTATGAGCATGAGAATGAAGAATACGCCACCCGCTGGTGGCTCCCGCTGGGCCTGTTATTGCTGGCCATCGTACTGATTGGAACCGTTTTGTCGCTGGCATTTGACAGCCCTGGCGGCACCTTGCCCGCGCAGGCTGGCGGACTGTCCGGCCTGTTAGGAGCAGCCGCAATTGAGGCGATTGGCGGACGGTTTGGCGAGGATGCATCAGGTTGGGTTATAATGGGGTTGGTGGTGGCCAGTCTGGCCGGAGGCGTGGCCGCGCTAACCCGCGTGTTCGCCATTGATTGGCGTGGATTGCTGACCCTGCCCGAATTCGTAATCGAACGGATTGGCCGGTTGCGGGGCGAGCAAGTGATCGATGATGACACCAGCATGGTCCTGCCCCAAAAAGCCAGAGCGACCAAGCGTGAGAAAGCGGCCGAGAAGCGGCCCGAACCAGCGCCGCCGCGCCGCGCACCCGAAATTACCGATCCATCTGCTCCGCCCAAAAAGGCGGTGATGGCCAAGACCAAGCAGCGCGACATGTTCGCCAATTTCGAGCTTCCCAGCCTTGATCTGTTGGGTGACCCGCCAGCCGATAACAGCCCCAAACTGGATAAAATGGGGCTGGAGCGTAATGCCCGCTTGTTGGAAAATGTGCTGGATGATTTCAACGTAAAGGGCGAGATCACCGCTGTCCGCACTGGTCCGGTTGTTACCATGTATGAATTGGAACCGGCCCCGGGCATCAAAGCCAGCCGCGTGGTGGGCTTGGCCGAAGACATAGCGCGCAATATGTCGGCGATTTCGGCTCGCGTTTCTCCCATCCCCGGCAAGACGGTGATGGGGATCGAGCTGCCCAATGCCGATCGCCAGATGGTTGTTTTGAAAGAACTGGCCGCATGCGCTGATTTTGCCGAAAGCAGCGGAAGTCTGCCGATCATTTTGGGCAAAGACATTGCGGGCGAACCGATTATCGCCGATCTTGCTGCCATGCCTCATCTTTTGGTTGCGGGCACCACCGGTTCGGGCAAATCGGTCGGCCTGAACTGCATCATTTTGTCATTATTGTATCGCTTCACTCCTGCTGAATGCCGCATGATCCTGATTGATCCCAAAGTGCTGGAACTGGCCAGCTATGATGACATTCCCCACCTGCTTTCCCCCGTGGTGACAGAGCCGCATAAATCGGTGCGGGCGCTGAAATGGGCGGTGGAGGAAATGGAGCGCCGCTATCGCATGATGAGCAGCGTCAATTCGCGCAACATCAGCGGATTTAACGAAAAAGTCCGGGCCGCAGCAGCCAAGGGCAAGCCTCTGGGCCGCAGGGTGCAAACCGGGTTCGATCCAGAAACCGGTGAAGAACTGCACGAAGAAGAACAGCTCGATTACGAACCATTGCCGCAGATCGTCCTGATCGTCGACGAATTGGCTGATTTGATGGTCACCGTGGGCAAGGAAATCGAGGTGCTGATCCAGCGCTTGTCACAGAAATCGCGGGCAGCTGGCATTCATTTGATCATGGCCACGCAGCGTCCCTCGGTCGATGTGATCACCGGCGTGATCAAGGCCAATTTACCTACCCGCATCAGCTTTAAGGTGACCAGCCGGATCGACAGCCGCACCATATTGGGTGAGCAAGGGGCCGAGCAATTGCTGGGCAAGGGCGACATGCTGTATAAGCCCAACACCGGCGCAATGATCCGTGTGCACGGTCCATTTGTGTCCGATGACGAGGTGGAGCACGTCGCTAATTTCTGGCGCGCTCAGGGCAAGCCGGAATATATCGACGCCGTTACCGAAGAGCCTGAAGATGGCGGCGGTTTGATGTTCGAGGACGAATTGACCGCATCGGACAATCCGGACGAGCGCAAATATCGCCAAGCCTGTCAGATCGTGATTGAAAACCAAAAGGCATCGGGTTCATGGCTGCAACGCCAGATGGGGGTCGGTTACAATACGGCGGCCAAATGGATCGAACGGATGGAAAGCGAAGGGCTGGTTGGCCCCGCCAACCATGTCGGTCGCCGCGAAATTTTCCGCGATCAGGACGGAAACCCGCTTTAGAGCGGTCAGTTTTGGCAGGCAATTGCAACAGATGAGCGACACGCAACCCTCTCCGCTTGATGCTTATGGCCAATGGCTCAGCGATGCTGGCCATGACTGGCCCGAAGATGCACTTCATATCGCCCGACGCAGTGTGATCGACACGATTGGTTGCATCATGGCCGGGGCCGATGACAGCGCACCAGCAAAGCTGTGGCCAGTGATTTCATCCTGGGGCAGCGGACCTTGCCATGCAGCCATGCACAGCCAGACCGTGCCCGCGCCCATGGCCGCGCTGTATAATGGCACGGCGGCCCATGCGCTGGATTTTGATGACAATTTTGACCCGGCCAAGGCGCATGCCTCCGCCGTTCTGGTCCCTGCATTGCTGGCCATTGGCGATGCGGAAGATGCCAGCACTGACGCCTTGCTGGATGGCTATATTACCGGCTTGCAGATCATGGGCTTGGTAGGTCAGGCAGTGAACCCGTTCCATCGAAGCCGCGGGTGGCACGCCACCGGAACACTGGGCGCGATTGGCGCAGCAGCCGGATGCGCACGGATGATGGGACTGGATAGCGGGCAATCCGCCCATGCCATTTCATTATCGACCAGCCTGGCTGGTGGTTTCATGAGCCAGTTTGGTTCAGACACCAAACCGCTTCACGCAGGGCTGGCCGCAGCAGGCGGTGTGCAGGCCGCACTGTTTGCTCGCGCTGGGATCACTGCCGGAAGCCAAACATTGGACGGCGAGAATGGCCTGCGCTGGTTGATGGTAGGGCGCGACGTGGATCAGCTGGCGGTGGAGATGGAAGGCAAGGCAGAACATGGCCAAACCATGCGCTTTGCCAGCACTGCTGTTGGATTGCCGCTACATATTGTCGAGCACGGGCTGAAGGTAAAACGCTTTCCCAATTGCGGCAGTCTGCATCGCGCGCTGGATGGTCTGCTTGCCCTAATGGAGCAGCATAATCTGAACGAGGCGCAAATCGAGCGCGTCCTGGTGCGCGCGCCGGCTGCGCATTTGCGCAATTTGATGCATGAAAACCCGCAGACCCCAGCGCAAGCAAAGTTTAGTCTGGAATACAGTTTGGCAGCAGGTTTGCATGGCGGGCAAGTCGGCCTGCTGGATTACACCCCTGAAGCAATCCAGCGCCCCGCAGTGCGCGCACTGATGCCCAAGATCACCAAGGAATATGTCGAGGAATTGGAAAGCGATTTCCCAACCCAGGTTCACATCGTGCTGACATCGGGCGAACGTTTAGACATAGCCATCCCCATGCCGGTGGGCAGCAAGGCTGTTCCGATGAGCGATCAGCAAATTTGGGCCAAGCTGGAAACCTGCCTTGATGCAACCCGCGGCAGGGTGCAAAAAGGGGCACTGATGGCGCGCTTGGGCGAACTTGACGCAAGCCAACCAGTGCGTCACCTGACGCAGGCGATGCAAGCAGCCTGAAAAATTGGCCAGCAAGCCGTTGGACAATTGCGACAAAATTAAACGGGAGAAGCAGTGTGGATAGCAGCGACACCGCAGGATCGGTCAAAGTTTTAGTGCTGGCGGCCAGCCGCGCTGGTCCCGAAGATGCCGTGGCTGCTTTGCAAAGCAAGAGCCACAAATGCTTGATCGACCTGGACGGCGAAATCATGCTGCAACGGGTGGTGCGCGAAATTGCGGCCAGCCAATATGCCAGCGACATCTATGTCTCAATCGAACGCGAAGATATCCTGCGCGAGATCCCCTTGGTCTCGCAATTGATGGATGAAGGCCGCGTCCATTTCCTGCCTGCTGGCAACAATCTGTTCGCCAGCATTACAAATGCCGCTGATGCGATCAAAGACCCCTATCCCTTGGTCGTATCCACCGGCGATAACGCACTGCACACGACAGAAATGTTCGACCATTTCTGCAATGCCATCCTCAGCGAGCCGTTGGATGGAGCTGTTGCCATGACACCGGCCGCGACAATTTTGGCAAGCTATCCCGATGGGAAGCGCGCCTTCCATGAACTGAAGGATGGTGGCTGGTCCAGCTGCAACCTTTACGCCGCGATGACCCCAAAGGCGATTGAAGCGGCCAAAGTGTTTAAAACCGGCGGCCAATTTGGCAAGCGACCGATCCGCATCCTAAAAGCTTTCGGTCTGCCGGTCATGCTGATGTACAAATTTCGACTGGCAACGGTTCAAGGGCTTGCCGATTACCTATCGCGCCGCTGGAAGCTTTCTTTGAAGATCATCAGCATGCCATTTGCTGACGCCCCAATCGATGTTGATAATCCGGGTGATTTCACCCGCACCCAAGGCATTCTGCAAAAGCGCCGCACCCAAGGGTGATCCCCTAAAACGAAAATGCCGCCGCTTCGCATTTGGGCAAAGCAGCGGCATCATTATCGTGTTGCGCCAATCCGACGCAGCGATTTGTTTACTTCAGATCATCCGCAGTCAACGTGGTGAATTCGGTTGCTGCGATGCGGTTCTTCTCCAGTTCTTCTGCCGGAGAAGGGACCAAGCCAATCTTGCTCAGCGGACCATCGACGCCCCACATTTCGGTCCATTGGATCAAAAATTCACGGAAGCCGGGAATCGCGTCCAAATGCGCTTTTTTGGCATAGGCGAACAGCGGGCGGGCGCCCGGATATGAAAAGTTCGAGATATTTTCATAGGTCGGTTGAACACCGTTCATCGGCAAACCTTTAACCTTGTCAGAATTTTCCTCGAGGTAAGAATAGCCAAACACACCGATCGCGCGTGGATTGCTCTGGATCTTCTGGACGATCAGATTGTCCTGCTCGCCTTGATCAACATAAGCGCCATCCGCACGCACTTCGGTGCATATCTGCTTATGCTGGTCCTTGTCTTCTTTCGCCAACGCTTCCATCTCTGGGTTGCTGTCACAACCCGCTTCCAGCACCAATTCTTTCAATGCATCGCGCGTGCCAGAGGTGGATGGCGGACCATAAACCAGGATCGCTTGATCGGGCAGTGATGGGTCAACATCGGCCCATGTTTTTGTGGTCTGTTCGCCGCCATAAGGGTTCGCAGCCAGCGCTTCATAAACGATCTTGGGGGTCAGATTTAGATCCAGACCTTCTTTTGATTCAGCAAATGCAATGCCGTCCAGGCCAACCTGAATTTCGATCACATCAATCACGCCATTTTCCTGACATTTGGCAAATTCTGACGCTTTCATTCGGCGCGAAGCATTGACCATGTCAGGAGTGTCGGCGCCCACGCCGGAACAGAACAGCTTAATTCCGCCGCCACTGCCGGTTGATTCGATCAAGGGCGATTTGAAATCAGTATTGGAGCGAGTGAATTCCTCAGCCACGGCTTTGGCAAAAGGAAACACGGTGGACGAGCCGACCACGCGAACAGAATCGCGCGAGTCCGAGCTGCTGGCCCCGCCGCAAGCGGCAAGAGCGACAGAAGAGATGGCTAGAAGACAGGCTGTTTTTACAGGATGCATGACGAAACCTCGTGAGATTAAATGTGTATACTTCAAAGCCAAGCCGATATGATTCCGACGTGACAGGCGTGTGACAAAGTCAGTTAGAAATCAATTTGCGCTCTCAGGCCAAAACTGTCGACGCCGTAAGATGTGTCGCCGCCAGCAGTCGGAATAACCGCATTGTCGTAATCCAGCTTGCCATAATTGGCGAGCAGCATGGTGTAATCGGTCGGCTTCCATACCAGCGAGACAAAATACCCATTTTGCGTTCCGCCGATAATGCCGCTGTCGTTTAGATCGAGATGATCATAGCGCAAGTTGAGCTGAACAGAGCCAATGCCGCCCTCGCCCACCGGATTGACCGGTTTGGTTCGACCAAATTTTCCGCTTTTATATCCGCGCGTATCGCCTTTGGTCAGGAAATAGCCGACTTCGGCATAGCCGCCAAAGAATGTCGGATCATCCATGCCCACCGGCATGTTCACATTCTGCCAATAGCCTTCCGCAACAGCGTGGAACGGGCCAGAGATTACTGCACCTTCAACCCCCAAGCCAAATTCACTGCTGGCGTCCAACCTGTCTGTGTTGATGAAGCGTTCAGAGGCGAAATGCACCAGCGGACGCTGCCGATAGCGCACCGTCTCGCCGCTTTCCAGATTGGTATAGTGGACCGACGCGCCCAGATGTAGCGTTGCATCGCCAATGTTCGGATTGGCAACAATGCGGGCATCGGCGCCCCAATTCTTGTTCGACAGATCGTCCATATTGTCAGTGAACAATCCAGCTTGGACGCGCAGCGTGTCGCCGGTGAATTCTGCGCCCAAGCCAACCCGGCGTTCAAAGCCAAAAGCATCGGTAAAGGCTGCGCGCTCAATGAATGATGTGTGCAGGCTGGAGGTCAGTTCTTCCAGGCTTTGATAATTGTTAAACTGGCCAGCAGAGATCTTGGCATTGCCGTCTTTGTACGAGATCAGCGCATCGGTGACGGTCAGATCGCTGCCTGCAACATCCACTTCAAATTTGTAGCCGAAACCGCCCGGCATACCGCCCGACACGCCCAGACGGGCCCGTCGAACTTCATTGCCAAATCCATCAACTGCGCCAGTGGAATCGGGCGCATTGGTAAAGCCAGCATCATATTGCAACCGGCCCCGCGGCTTAAAGCTCCAGCCGCCTTCGCCCTTTATCTCGGGCGCGCCTTTAAACGCAATTGCTGGCCGTTTTTCGCTTTCTTGCTGCGCTTTGGCTGCTGCCTTGCTGGCGTTCAGAGCTGCTGCGTTGGCCGCCAGTGCTGTTTGGCTGGCCGCCTGTGCCTTTGCTTCTGCTTCGGCAAGCTCCCCTTCGAGAGCATCGATACGGGCTGCCATTGCGGCCATCTGCGCCTGCACTTTGGCCAGCGCTTCGGCCATGCTGCTATCATTCTGTGCCAAGGCAGGCTGTGAAAAGGACAGGGCGGTTGCCAGCGCAAACGCGGATACTTTTACGTTCATGTGATTTGAAACCCCATTCGTTCAATCCAGAACGAATTATGACTGCAACATGACAATTTCGTGACAACAAGGGGCGTTGTGCATGGACGCGGCACGGGCAGCGTCAGCATGCCCGAAAAACGGCCGTTTCAGCCCGTGCGCCAGGCCCGGTAATTCTTCGCCCGCTTTGCCGCGCGCCATTGATCAGACAACAGTGCCACCAATGGCGAACCGCCATCGCCGCCTTGCAAATACGGTTGGGAATGGTGGTCGTTGGGCAGATTAAGCAGCTGAAAAAGAGGGTCGGCCGCTATGAATTTGCACTCTGGCAATTCTCTTTACTGAAAGGGCGCAACGATTTCTGGCCGAACCCGTTTGAGCCGCTGGCTGTCTTTGTCCAACATGGCCCAAGTGGTGCGCGCAGCAACAATGATTTTGCCTGCCTGATTGCGGAAATCGACCCGCCGATCTGATTTGGCACCTTTGGACGCGCCATCAATCCATGTTTCGCCCGTCACGCTATCGCCCGCCGCAATATTGCCGCGATAGTCGATCTCGTGCCGCACCACGACCCAGAACACTTTGGCGTGATCTTCGGGCCGGGCAACAGCGTCCCAATGCGCAGTGGCAAGGTCTTGGATCCATTGGACCCAGACCGCGTTGTTCACATGACCCAGCTCGTCAATATGATGCGGCTCTGCGGTGAAGCTGCGGGTGAACGGTTGGCTCACTCAGCTGCGGTCTCGCCATGTTCGACTTTGCCCATCTGCCACAGAATAAATGCCACTTCCTCTGCGGTTTCATACAGCGAATTCCATCGGCCCGATTTGCCGCCATGGCCTGCGCCCATATTGGTTTTGAGCAGCAAGGTGTTGTCATCGGTTTTAACCTCGCGCAGCTTGGCCACCCATTTTGCAGGCTCCCAATAGGTGACACGCGGATCGTTCAAGCCTACGGTAACCAGCAGCGGCGGGTAATCCTGCGCTGACACCTGATCATAAGGCGAATAGCTGAGGATATAGGCAAAGGCCTGCTTGCTGGTGATGGGATTGCCCCATTCCTGCCATTCCCCTGGTGTGAGCGGGAGACTTTCATCCAGCATGGTGCCCAACACATCAACAAAAGGCACATGCGCGGCAACAGCACCGAACAAAGATGGGTCCTGATTGATCACGGCGCCCATCAATTCACCACCTGCAGAACCCCCGCTGGCGGTCACTTTGCCCTCTGCGGTATAGCCTTGTTCGATCAGCCCGCGGCCTGCATCGACAAAGTCGTTAAAGGTGTTGGTCCGCTCGTTCATCTTGCCTTGCAGATACCATCGCCGTCCCAGATCATCGCCGCCTCGAATATGGGCGATGGCATAGGCAAAGCCGCGATCCACCAGACTGAGCCGTGTGGTCGAAAATCCCGGTGGCACAGCGTACCCATAGGCGCCATAGGCATAGAGATGCAGCGGACCAGCAGGTCCGCCATTCAGCTGGTCACGATCCTTGCGGTAAACAACAGACACCGGAACCATCGTGCCATCGCGCGCTTCAATGGTCAGCCGTTCGGTGGTGTAGAGCGAAGCGTCGTACCCACTGGGGATTTCCTGCTGCTTGAGCAATTCAAGCGACGCATCGGCCACATCGTAATCATAAACCGAATCTGGCGTAACCATGCTTTCATAAGCAAGGCGCAGCTTTGTCTGATCATATTCGGGATTGTTGGACAGGCCCGCATTGTAGCTTGCTTCGGGGAAGTCGATGTTTTTGGCATCCAAGGGCGCATCATAAGGCCGTATTTGGATCTGATCCAAACCGTTCAACCGGCCTTCGGTGACCATGAAATCTTTAAACAGGTCAAACCCGGTCAAATAAAACTCGTCCGATCCCGCCAGCACAGTTTCCCATGTTCCCGGCGCATCAAGCGATGCCTTGGCCAGCCGAAAATTGAGATGATCATCATTGGTCCAGATGAACAGTTCATCATCACGGACATCAACCGAATATTCGACACCCTTTTGGCGCGGTTTGACCACGATCTGCTCGCCAATTGGATCATCGGCGCGCACCAGTCGCACTTCGCTGGTTTCATTATCGCCCGAGCCGATAATCAGCCAATCATCCTGAGCCGATAGACCAGCGCCTACGCTGAAGGTCACATCGTCTTCAGCAAATATCTCGACATCTTCGTCTACAGATGCGCCGATAGTGTGCAGTCGGACATTGTTGATCCGCCAATTTTCATCAACCTTGCTGTAGGCAAGAATGCTGTCATTCTTCAGCCAGATCAGGTTGGAGCGCGTCTCAGGAATAACGTCATCCAGCAGCTCGCCGGTTTCCAGATCCTTGATCCGCACGGTATAACGCTCTGATCCATTGTTATCGAACGAATAGGCAAGGTAACGCCCATTGTCGCTGACGGACATGGCGGCCATGCGGAAATATTCGAGCCCTTCGGCCAAAGCGTTCTCGTCCAGAATCAGCTGCGCATCCCCGCCCGATACCGCCTTGCGATAGTGCTTGCTATATTGCGCGCCTTCCTCAAATTCGACCCAGTATCGAAAATCGCCATCCTTCTGCGGGACTGAGCTGTCATCTTCTTTGATGCGCGCGCGCATCTCTTTGAACAAGGCCTCTGTATCGGCTTTGTGAGGCGCCATCTTCGCTTCGAACCAAGCATTTTCAGCCTTCAGATAATCCAGCACATCCTCATCATCGACGGTGGGATAGGATTGATCCTTCAACCAGTGATAAGGGTCCGAAATGGTGATCCCGTGATGGGTGTAGGAATGGGCGCGCTTTTCCGCGATAGGAGGAGATGTTGGGGCCGTTTGGCTCACGCCTTGAGTCACAGAAGTATCGTCCTTTTGATCGTCGGCTGCAAAGGCACCCACGGGTGTTGTTACAAGCCACAAAGCTGTAGCGGTGATGACTGAATTTCGAAATCTCATGGGGTGCGATCCCTTGCAATTTTGCTGTTTTCGAAAGCTCTTTCCCTACGACTGGAAAGCGAACGCCGATGCGCGTATGTTAAGTCTCATAAACAATTGCCAATGTGCAGCAAGATGCACAGCACACCAATCCAGGATTCGATCAAATGTTGATGCAAACCCACGAAGCTCGTCTTGATGCATTGCGCAAGGAACTTAAGCGCCAAGAACTGGACGGATTTGTCGTTCCGATTTCGGACGAGCATGTCAGCGAATATCTTGGTGCCTATGCCCAGCGCTTGGCCTGGCTAACTGGATTCGGTGGATCTGCTGGCAGTGCCATTGTGCTGGCCAACAAGGCCGCCATGTTCGTTGATGGCCGCTACACCGTGCAAGTGCGCGATCAAGTTGATGGCACGCATTATGACTATTGCTCCGTCCCAGCAGAAACGATGGGCGGCTGGTTGGCCGAAAATGCAGACCAAGGCGCAAGGATTGGTTTTGATCCGTGGCTACACACGGCAAAATGGGTCAAGGCAATGTCTGCAACATTGGAACACGCTGGCATCAATCTGGTCCCAGTATCGGGCAATCCAATTGATGCCGTATGGCAGGATCGGCCTGATCCATCGCCCGCCGTGGCATTGGTACATAGCGGCCAATATGCAGGCCAATCATCGGCTGAAAAACGTGGCCAAATCGCCGAATGGCTGAAGAACGAAGGGATGGACGGTGCGGTTATCAGCGCGCTCGATTCTATTGCTTGGCTGCTCAACATTCGCGGCAGCGATGTCGATCATACGCCCGTGGCCTTGTCCTATGTCGTGGCCAAGGATGATGGCACCGCAGACCTATTTATTGCTCCAGAGAAGATAACGCCCGAGCTGTTGCAGCATTTGGGCAATGCCATCACCATTCGTGACCGTTCCGAATTTGCGGGCGCGCTGGGCGAGCTTAAAGGCAAGCGTATCTCGGTCGATCCCGACTATGGCGTTGCAGCGATTGCGCAATTGCTGGAGCAGGGCGGAGCCGAGGTGTCGTTCAACCGTGACCCTACCATCCTGCCAAAAGCGATCAAAAATCCGGTCGAACAGCAAGGCCACCGTGATGCGCAAGCCCGCGATGGCGCCGCAGTCACGCGCTTTCTGCATTGGCTCAACCGCGAAGGGCCCTCGGGCACAATCGATGAATTGACCGCTGCGGCAAAGCTGAAAAGTTTCCGCGAAGAACATGGCGATCTGCGCGATTTGAGCTTTGATACGATCTCGGCTGCTGGCCCTCATGCGGCTTTGCCACATTACCGGGTGGATGATGACAGCAATATCGCGATCCCGCCCTCTAGCATCTATCTGGTGGATTCAGGTGGCCAATATCTGGACGGCACAACCGACATAACCCGCACCATTTGGATTGGTCCGGGCCAGCCGAGCCAAGAAATGACCGATCGCAACACCCGCGTGTTGAAAGGCCATATCGCCATCGATCAGGCCATTTTCCCCAAAGGCACGGCCGGCAGCCAGCTGGACAGCTTCGCGCGTCAGTCCCTGTGGTCTGCCGGAGTTGATTTTGCTCATGGCACAGGCCACGGCGTGGGCAGCTTTTTGGCCGTGCATGAAGGTCCGCAACGCATTTCCAAGGCCGCCGGAGCGCAAACCGGAACCGATCAAGAATTGATCCCGGGAATGATCCTGTCGAACGAGCCTGGCTATTACAAACAGGGCCATTTCGGCATTCGGATCGAAAATTTGGTGCTGACAGAGGAGCGCGACATTGACGGTGCGGAAGGTGATTATTTCGGCTTTGAAACGCTCACTTTCGTGCCACTTGATCGCCGACTAATCGACAAAGGCCTGCTGACCCAGGAAGAAGTTGAATGGGTCGATAGCTATCACCAACAAGTGCGCGAACTGCTCGCCCCCCAATTGCAAGGCGATGATCTGGCATGGCTTGAACAGGAATGCTCACCGCTCTGATGCCAATCATTCGACTGGTGCTTGCTGAGTCCCGCTTGTTCCCTTAATGTTCCTGTTTAAGCGATTCGGAAAGGAAGCATTACGATGATTGGATATGTAACACTGGGGACCAATGACCTGCCGCGTGCGGCGCAATTCTATGATGCGCTGGCCCAACATTTTGGGGTTGGGCGAATGATGGAATTCGACACATTTATCGCTTGGGGTGAAATGGGCGGCGCAGCGGGTATCGCCGCGACGAAGCCATTTGACGGAGAAGCTGCGAGCGTTGGCAATGGCACAATGGTCGCGCTGCAAGTGGAAACGCCAGAGGCTGTCCAGCAGATCTATGACATAGCGATGGCCCATGGCGGCAGCGATGAAGGCGCACCCGGACCACGCGGTGATGAAGGCTTCTATGCCGGATATTTCCGCGATCCTGACGGCAATAAACTGAATGCATTTTGCATGGTTGCTCCTGAATAAACGCATTGTGTGCGGTTAGCTTGCGCTCAAATGAACCGAACGCCGGCTGTGATACAAACTGCGACAAATGCCATGTGATACGGCACAATCCTGCGACACATCATGTGTAAAACAGGCTTCAAGAGTGGCGGCCCATCTTCGATCGGACCCCTCCCCCAGTCCCCTCTGGACCGGCCGGGCTGGGTCGTTGCTCTAATCTCTTCGATTTAGGAGCCTGAAAATGAAAAAGTTTACACTGACACTTTCCGCTGCTGCACTGGCTTTGTCTGGTGCAACCATCGCTTATGCCAACCACCATGGCAGCAAAGGAGGCCCTGATGCCAATGGTGATGGTGTTGTCAGCCTGGCCGAAGCCCAAGCTCACAGCGGCACCAGATTTGCCAAGATGGATGCTGATGGCAATGGCCAGATCGACGCGGCTGACCGCGATGCCAAACGCACAGAACGCTTTGCCAAAATGGACGCCAATGGTGACGGCGAAGTCACGCAGGCCGAAATGCAAGCAGCCCGTGAAGCGCGCCACGAAAAGCGGGCCGAACGTCGCGGTGAACGTCGCGGGGAACGCTTTGCCCGGATGGACACAGATGGAAGCGGCGGACTGAGCGAGGCTGAACTGGAAGCAGGCAAGGAAGCCCGCAAAGGAAAACGCGCAGAATTTCGCAACAAAAAGCGCAGAGGCGATAGAGCCATGCACATGTTGAAGCGGGCTGACACCAATGGCGATAAGGCCGTAACACGGGCAGAATTTGACGCTGCGGTTGAAGCGCGCTTTGCCAAAGTGGATACCGACAATTCTGGCACCATCACCATGGAAGAGCGCAAGGCCGCACGCGAAGCCCGCCAGCAAGAGCGCCGCTCAAAAAGCTAAGTTCAGCAGTTGAGCCGCAGGCACAGGTGCGGCAAGGACATGATCAATGACCCATGATGCATCTGTTTCCCTGCTGCTGGTGGATGACGAAGCGACATTGCGCGAACCCCTGGCCGAATATCTGACCGGTCAGGGGTTTGACGTCCGCGAAGCAGAAAGCGCCGCAGCGGCTCGCACTGTCATGCAAGACATCCGGCCCGATCTGGTCTTGCTAGACATTATGATGCCTGGCGAAGACGGTCTTTCCCTGACTCGCTATTTGGTCGAATCGCAAAATCTTCCTGTCATTCTGCTCACTGCCAAGGCCGAGGCGACCGACCGCATCGTCGGGTTGGAAATGGGCGCAGATGACTATGTCGTCAAACCATTCGAACCGCGCGAGCTGGTTGCCCGGATCCGGTCCGTATTACGCCGCGCCAATCGCCCCGAACTTACCGCCTCTGACGAAGGCACTGTGTATGGATTTGAAGGCTGGACCCTCGATCCGCTGAAGCGCAAGCTGACCGATCCTGAGGGCGTCTTGGTCGCAATCTCTACAGCAGAATTTCGGCTGCTGCGCGCCTTCCTCGACCACCCTCGCGAGGTGTTGGACCGGGATCGCTTGCTGGATATGGTCCAAGGCCGCACCGCGCATATATTCGACCGTGCGGTGGACAATCAGGTCAGTCGCCTGCGCCGCAAGATCGAACCGGATCGCAGCAATCCGCAATTTATCCTGACCGTGCGCGGCGGGGGCTATCGCTTTGCCGCCCAAGTTTCTCGTCTGCCAAAGCAGGCCCACTGATCATGCTGTCACGCCTACCTATCCCCTTTGCCAAAAGCCTGCTGGGGCAGGTCATGTTGGTGGTCGCCTTTGGCCTTTTGGTCGGCCAGGCGGTCTCAGCCGTTTTGTTGTATCAAGCCGCCGAACAACGCCGCGAAGCGGGCTTGGTCAATGCCATAGCCTTCCGCTTGGTCGCCGCAGAACAGAACAGAGGCCAAAGGCGGATTGCTCGACGCAGTGAAAGGCGCGCCCAACGCGATGCAATCTTTGCCGAGCGGGGCGCCAATCCAACGGCACAGGGTGATCGCAGATGGCGACGTTTTGGCCTGCAACGGGCCGATGCGTTCACTCCTCTTCCAACGGATATTACCAACCCAGCGCTGGAGCAGAATGTTGCCAATGTCCTGACCGAGCAGCTGTTCGATTTTCAGCAAGTTCAAGTGGTTGAAAGGCGCGCGGGCGATGATCCCTTTGTTGTCGCATTGGCCAAAGAACGTGCGCAAATGCGGCAACCGGCATGGAAAGATCGCACAGTCTTGGTGGCAGGGGTTGAATTGCCCAACGATCAAGGCTGGATGATAGCCCGCGTTGCAGAACCGCCCCGACCAGCTGCGATCGCCCAGCCGGTGATTCTGCAAACGCTGGTTATATTCGTGATCTTGTTTGCGTTGCTCTATATCGTCTTACGGCGGATCACCCGCCCCGTTGCCCGATTGACCAGCCGCGTCGATGCCTTCGCTCTCAATCCGGACAAGGCCGTGCCGATTGACGAGGCTGGCCCCCAGGATATTCGTCAGCTGATTGCCGCGCATAATGCAATGGAGGCGCACATCGCATCCATGTTGGATGAAAAGGATGTGATGCTGGGGGCGATCGGCCATGATCTCAAGACACCGCTGGCTGCATTGCGGGTGCGTATCGAAAGCGTGAAGGATGATGCGCAGCGCAGCCGCATGGCGGAAAGCATCGAGGACATCACCCATACTTTGGATGACATTTTGTCGCTGGCGCGAGTGGGCCGAAATATCGAAGAACCAGAGCGCACCAATCTGACTGCTTTGGCAGCATCCGTGGTCGATGAGTTTGACGATTTGGGTGAGCTGGTTGAGCTGGCCGATGCACCCCGTATCGTGGGTACTGTTCATGCCACCTGGGTTAAGCGAGCGTTGCGCAATCTGATCTCCAACGCAGTGCGCTATGGCCAAGACACCAAGGTTTCGCTGATGGACGATGATGGCGAGGCGGTGATCGTCATCCAAGACAGCGGGCCGGGCATCCCAGAAGATCGCATTGCCGCAATGCTGGAACCATTTGCCCGGGGAGAGAATTCTCGTAACCGGGCCACAGGCGGCGCCGGTCTGGGACTAACGCTAGCGCGCGCTATTGCCGATCAGCACGGCGGTTCGCTTACCCTGTCAAACAGGGCAGAGGGCGGGTTGCGGGCAGAGTTCCGGTTGCCGCTGGCGGGAATTGATCAAGCAGCGTAACCTGTTCGCTTGGAAAGGCGATTGCCCCATTATGAGGCGTGACCCATTATGAGGCGCCGGCCGACGGTATCTCAGTCTATCCATCCTGTCCGCGCCAACGCTTTGCGGCCAGCGGCAAACTGACCCCGCCGCCCTACCGCATCAAACCGCCGATCAAATTGCGCATGAACCGTCCAGCAATGGGGCCAGCCAGATCGGTTGCGATTGATCCTGCTGCCGATGTGATGCCCGATTTCATTGGGTCTGCTCGGCTTTTCTTACCCAACACTGCCGCGGCTGCCGCACCGGCCATGCCACCAGCGGCCACCTTGGTGCCCCGCGAAAACGCCTTTTCCCAAATGCTTTTGGTCTTGCGCGGACGCTTGCGCACCTCCTCTTCGCCCTTTTCTTCCACTTCCTTGGCGGTTTCCACAGCATCAACAGCTTTTTGCGCGAGGACTTCTTCTGCGCTTTCGCGGTCAACCCGCTCGTCATATTTGCCCTCAACCGGAGAGATTGATTGCATGATCGCGCGTTCTTTCTTGGTCACTGGACCCAAACGTGACCGTGGCGGCTTGATCAATGTTCGCTGCACCACAGACGGAGCGCCATCTTCCATCAAGGTTGAAACCAAGGCCTCGCCCACGCGCAATTCGGTGATCGCCTGCTCCACATCCAGTTCTTCATTGATCCGAAAAGTATCGGCTGCCGCCTTGATCGCTTTTTTGTCACGCGGGGTAAACGCCCGCAGTGCGTGTTGAACGCGATTGCCCAATTGGCCTGCCACTTCTTCGGGGATGTCGATCGGGTTTTGCGTCACAAAGAACACACCGATGCCCTTTGATCGAATCAACCGAACAACTTGCTCGATCTTGTCTTCCAAGGCCTTCGGCGCATCATCAAACAACAAATGCGCTTCGTCAAAGAAGAACACCAGCTTGGGTTTTTCAGGATCGCCTACTTCGGGCAATGTCTCGAACAATTCAGCCAACAACCACAGCAGGAAAGTGGCGTAGAGCTTGGGGCTGCGCATCAATTTGTCCGCTGCCAACACGTTGATATAACCCTTGCCGCTTTCGTCCAATTGCAGGAAATCGTCGATCTCCAGCGCTGGCTCGCCAAAGAAATAATTGGCACCTTGCGATTCAAAGCTGAGCAATTGGCGTTGGATCGCGCCGACGCTTCGCTTGCTGACATTGCCATATTGGCCCGACAATTCCTTGGCATTGGCCGCAGCCCACGCCAGCACAGATTGCAGATCTTCAAAGTCGAGCAACAGCAAGCCATTGTCATCGGCATGGCGGAAAATGATCTGCAACACGCCTTCTTGCGTGTCATTCAAATCCAGCAGCCGGGCCAGCAACAACGGCCCCATTTCGGAAACTGTCGTGCGAATGGGGTAGCCTTGCTCGCCATACAAATCCCAAAACACCACCGGATTATCGGAATAGGCATAGTCATTCATGCCCAAATCTTTCGCGCGGCCTTCCAACTTGTCGGCATTTTTGAAGGTGGGTGATCCGGGCATAGCGATACCGGATAAATCACCTTTCACATCGGCAACGAACACCGGGACACCATTGGCCGAAAAGCTTTCCGCCATGCCTTGCGAGGTCACGGTTTTACCCGTGCCGGTGGCACCGGCGATCAATCCGTGACGATTGGCGCGGGATAGGTCCAGATATTGCTTTTCACCATTGCTGGCGAGGCCAAGAAAAATTTCACTCATTACTGGCAAGAAACTCCGCATTTCAATTGGTTCAAACTCCGTGTGGCAAAGGGTAATATGAACGGTCAAGTTCTCGACTTGCGCGAGGAAGCGGCTAAGGCAGCATCTATGGGTCAGAAATCTCCCTTTATCTTGCTGGACGATGCACGCGGTACGAAGGCTGCGCCTGCGCATCTGTACACCAATCCGAGCGATATTTTCGTCGCCCGGCGCGCTGACGAGGTGGCTGACATTTTGGAGCAGGCCGATGCCGCGCGGCGCGAAAGCGGGGCAACGCTGGCCGGTTATATTGCCTATGAAGCGGGTTTGGCGCTGGAACCGCGTCTTGCCCCCTTGGCGCAAAGCCGCACCGGTGCAGACGGCCCCTTGGTCTGGCTGGGCCTGTTTGATGACGCGCAAGAAATCGCTGCCAATGCTGTGCCCCAATGGCTCGCCGACAATGCTGACGGGGAAGCATCGCTTGGCCCGCTGATCCCGCAATTATCGACCGGCGGCTATACCAGCAACTTTGCCAAATTGCAGGATGCGATCCAGGCTGGCGATATTTATCAGGCCAATCTCACCTATCCATTGGCCGGATCTTATCGCGGTGATCCAATTGCGCTTTATGCCAGCCTGCGACCAGCGGCCCAAGCGGGCTATGGCGGGCTGATATTTGACGGGTCGCATTGGCTGCTTAGCCTGTCACCAGAATTGTTCTTCGCGTTGAAAGGCACCGCCGATGGCACTTTGGCCAAGGTGAAGCCGATGAAAGGCACCCGCCCGCGCAGCAATGATCCCGCCGCGGACACAGCTCTGCGCGACGAACTCGCCTCATCCCAAAAAGATAAAGCCGAAAACTTGATGATCGTTGATCTGATGCGCAATGATTTGTCGCGCGTGGCGCAGGCGGGCAGCGTTCAGGTGGAGGCACCCTTCACCGTCGAAAGCTACCCCACGGTCCACCAGATGGTCTCCAGCGTGCATGCCACATTGCAGGCCGACAAAGGCGCGATTGATCTGATCCGGGCGATCTTCCCCTGCGGTTCCATCACCGGCGCGCCCAAGATCAGGGCGATGGAGCTGATTGACGAAATCGAGCGCGACGCGCGTGGCCCCTATTGCGGTGCGATTGGCCGGATCGGCGGCCCAGATGCTGATGGCGGATCTGATGCGGCCTTCAATGTTGCCATCCGCACTTTGCGGCTCACCCCGATTGAAAACGGCCAAGGCACTGCGGTGTTGGGCGTCGGCTCGGCCATTGTTGCCGATAGCGATGCCATGGCTGAACGGCGCGAATGCGAGGTGAAGGCAGGTTTTGCCCGCGCGGCCTCTCCTAATGCAACAGCGGCACAGTGCGATTTGATCGAGACCATGCGATTCAATCCCGAAACAGGGATAGACTTGCTGGAAATGCATCTGGAACGGATGAAGGCCAGCGCCAGCGAGCTGGGGTTTGAATTTGATCGCCACGCCGCGCGCAATCAAATCCAGGCGCTGTGTTTCGAACTGGAGCATGCCAGCAAGGTGCGGCTACTCGCCTCTCGCAAAGGCGCGATTGCCTTGCAGACGTCCGCTTTGCCGCAGCAGTCTGATGCTCCGCTGCAAGCCCTCGCCCTGCCGATCCCGGTTGATCCAGGTGATTGGCGGTTGCGCCACAAAACCAGCGACCGCGCATTTTACGAAGAAGCGCTGGATGTGGCTCGCAACGCAGACGCACACGAAGCGGTGCTGGTGCGCGATGATGGCTTGGTCACCGAGGGCTGCTTTACCAATATCTTTGTCGAACGTGACGGCATCTTACTGACTCCGCGGGCCGATCTGGGTTTGCTGCCGGGCGTTCTGCGTTGGTCGTTGATCGAGGCAGGTAAAGCGCGCGAGGCAGAGCTGACACTGGACGATCTGGCGCAAGAATTCTGGCTCGGCAATGCGGTGCGCGGGCTGGTAAAAGCAAGGCTGTCAAAGGCAGGGCTGAAACGATGACCTCCTCCACAATCAATATCCTTTATGAAGATGCCGAAGCGCTGGTGATCAACAAGCCAGCGGGCCTTCCGGTGGACCGGCCACGGCGCGGTGGGGAATGTCTGGAAGATCATCTGGATGCATTGCGGTTTGGCTTCCAACGCCTGCCGCTGCCGGTCCACCGTCTGGACACCGACACATCGGGTTGCCTGCTGCTGGCGCGCAATCCCAAGGCGCACAAACGCTTTGCCCGCAGCTTTGAAGAAAAGCTGGTGACCAAG
>Ga0209121_10001946_pt1 | contig 21426 bp, 18 predicted proteins | sample Cruoilmetagenom3_FD_187292 | JGI IMG/M metagenome (GOLD analysis project Ga0209121, IMG submission 187292) | Oil polluted marine microbial communities from Coal Oil Point, Santa Barbara, California, USA - Sample 3 (SPAdes) (version 2) | ecosystem: Environmental > Aquatic > Marine > Oil seeps ...
AATAATCAGTTTTACCTAAACACATAAAATTTTATTTCACTTTTTTCAATAAATGATTTTTTTAATTTATCGTATGAATAGCTTCTTTTTTTGCATTCATAGCTGCTTCCATAACCGCTTCAGATAATGTCGGATGGATGTGAATACAGGAAGAAACATCTTTCAAAGTCATCTCGTTTTCTACTGCCAGAGTCAATTCTGCTATTAGCTCGCTGGCATTAGGAGATAGGATGTGGGCGCCGATAATTTCATCTCTTTCTCCTGCTATTATCTTTGCTAATCCCTCAGAACTTCCCATGGTTAATGCTCTCCCATTTGCCTGTAAAGAAAAAACACCCACCTGCACTTTCATCCCCTTTTTTCTTGCCTCTTCTTCAGTAATGCCTACAGAAGAGAATTCAGGGTATGTATAAACAGCGGACGGAAGAGCTTTATAATTCATTTCTCTCTTTATCCCTGTTATCCCTGAAGAATTCTCTGCAGCGACAATTCCTTCGTGAGAAGCTTTATGCGCAAGCAGCTTTCCACCGATAAGATCTCCTATTGCATACACCCCTTTAACGCTTGTCTCAAGAGTTTGATTGACCTTGACATATTTCCCTTTATCCATATAAATATCTGTATTTTCCACAATAAACTCTGAGTTTGGCCTCCGTCCTGCAGCCATAAGAACCATTTCAGATTGAAACTCAAACGGAGTATTGCTGTCCAGGGATATTCCTTTAAGAGATACCTTGCCATTAAGATGCCGACATTCTTCTATCCTCATCTTCGTATAGATATTCAAACCCTGACGTTTTAGAATCTTTTCTAAGCGCGATACGATTTCATTATCGCTGCCTGGAAGAATTGTTGGCATAATTTCAAGTATAGAAACTTTACAACCGACTCTCTGGAATATTGAGCCTATCTCAAGACCGATTGCTCCTGCCCCTATAATTAACATTTCTTTCGGGATATATTCTAAATCCAGTGCTTCCTCGCTGGTTATAACTTTTTTTCCATTCGGTCGCAGGAAAGAGAATTCTGCGGGCCTGCTTCCTGTAGCTAAAATAATTTTTTCTGCCTCTAAAACCTTTTTCCCTTCTTTACTGTAAACAACAACCTTTCTATCTTGCTCTAAAATTCCTTTACCTTTGATGACTTCTACCCAATTTTTTTTTAACAGAAAATCGATTCCCTTTATGAGTCTCTGTACAATTCTTTTCTTCTCTTCCTGAGTCCTTTTCCAATTTAAACTTAATACCCCGCCAATTTCTACATTTTTATTTTCCTTTAATTCTTTATAAATCTCTGTTTCATGTAGAAGGTACTTTGTAGGAATACAGCCGCAATTCATACATGTCCCACCCAATTTTTCTTTTTCAATAAGCACTACTCTTTTTCTTAGCTGAGCTGCTCGAATAGCAGCCACATATCCTCCGGGTCCTGCGCCTATTATTGCCAGATCGTATTTATTATTCATTCTTTCCTCTTTAAATAAATTTGTTCGTTATTATACTCTTTTTATTCCTCAGTTTTAAGCTTGGTGAAAAAACTGAAGGACTCAGGATTTTTTTCCATCATTTTTATTCTCTCTCCTTAGATATGAACAGATAAAGAAGATGACTATCTGGAATGCGATACTCTTGTAATAAGGATAATTGAAGCCAATAAAGGCATTCTTTAACATTATTTAACATGCTTTTCATCACGCAGCATAAGAAGCTTGACAGTAAGAAAAAAAAAGTAATAAATAATGAAACCAAGAATGAAAAAGAGATTTACACTGATAAAAATGATTTTCTTTATCTTAATTCTTTGTTTTTCTTCGTTTTCAATAAATATTTTTGCATATGATTATACGATTTTAATGGGACAATGCTTGGATGCTGATAACAAGCCATTAGCTGGTGTTAATATTCTTATAATAAAAAAAGAACTTTGCTTTAAAAAAAAAATAATCAGTGATCCTGAAGGTTTTTTTCAAATATCAGGTCTTAGCCCTGGTCAATACACTCTTTCTATGAAAAAAGAAGGCTTTAAGCCAATAATTAATAGAAATTTTTTTTTAGATCCTTCTCAGACTATTTATTTAAGAGGTATTCTCACTACTAAAGAAAAAAGGGAGTTATGCTCCAGACTACTTCATTTAGATTACTTGGAAATTCAAAACCAGACTGTCCTTGATAAATCTCAAATTCAAGAAATGCCTTCAGCACATAACATCTGGTCATTAATTGAAAATCAAGACTTGTCAGCAACCACTAACCGTATCGATGTTGGGGGACTATGGGGAACCATCCCTGCCCTCTTCAGTTCAAGGGGTGGTTGTTCATGGACACAAAATCTTTATTTGCTGAATGGTTTAGATGTTTCTGATCCTTATATGACTGGCGTTCCTCTATTCTATCCTGACCCCTATTCCTTTGGCTATACACAGCTCATTAATTCTGCTCATCCCCCTCAGGCTTTTTCTCCTGGAGCATATTTAAACATTATACCTAAGGAGGAAACTTCACAATATCATGGCAGTATATCAGCTTTTTATATTGACAGAACACTTCAGAGTTCTAATATATCACCTGCACTCAAAAGAGAGGGTATAGATGACAGCCATAGTTTCAATTATTTAAAGGATGGAAACTTTCAACTTTCTGGTCCTTTTATACCTGATAAGTTATTTTTCTTTTTTTCTTTATCTACATCCAATATTTCACGTGATCTGGCTGAGTATGAAAAAGAAGATAAAGGATATGTATGTTCGGGATTTTTCAGCTTAAAGTATCGCTATTCTGAGAACACTTTACGTTTTCTATGGTCTGGACAAGTTGTTTCTAATTCTTCCTTTGGAGCGGGAAGGCATGTCCCCTTCTCTTCTACCATTGAGCGAAGGGATAATTATAATGTCTTCCAGGCAATATGGAATTCAAGAATTCGAAACAATCATTTTCTTAAAATTGGCGTATGCTTTTCTCTTGGTAAAATAGAGTATGACTCACAAAAAATTACAGACCGACCTTTCGGGATTGAAATCTTTACTAAAATACCATCTGGAACATCTCCTTTTATTGGAAATGATGAACGTAATTCTTCAACTCTTCTCATTGAAGGAGATTCTATAATTTCTAAATCTCTCTCCAGGGTGCATAGGCTTCAATATGGGATGAAACTTCAATACAACTTTTCATCATCACAAAAAGAAATCACAGATAATATTCATCTTCACTTTTTTAACGGAAGTCCTCTTGAAGTAGTTCATTATAACACTCCTGTTGACCATCGGGAATCTGCAACAAATCTTAATTTCTTTGCTCAAGATAATATTATATTTTCCAATTTTATATCCTTATACTTCGGCTTTAATCTTGTATGCACTAAAGGCTGGATTCCAAAAAACCAGTCTTCCCAAGTTTCTCTTGAAAACGGGAGGGAAAATCAAATTAAATGGCTTAATCTTTCTCCACGCATTGGATTCATTTTTCCAGTATCCAGGACAAAAAAATCGGCTCTGAAAATTTCTCTTGCTCGTTACTATTTTACCTTTTCTCTTCAATATCTGACTTATGGAAGCCCTAACTCTCTTGGAGCTTTAGTATACAGCTGGGAAGATAAAAACAGCGATTATTTATATCAGGAGGGAGAAGAAAGTTTTTTACTTCGCCGGCAAGGACCTTGTTTTTCAAAAATAGATTCAAATTTAAAAAGACCCTATACGGATGAATTATCAGCTTCTTTTATTCACACTTTTGATTCCAGCTGGTATTTTTCTATCTCAGCTTTTTATAGAGAAACACAAAACCTCATAGAAACTGTCAATACAGGTGTTATATCTTCAGATTACGAACCTGTCAAAATTATCGATATCGGAGACGATAGAATCCCTGATTCACACGATGACCTTACTTTCACAGTCTATAATCAAAAAATAGAGACACTTGGTCAGGATTTTTTTCTTCTTAGCAATGCATATAAAGATGAAAGAGTAACAGAGTATTATGGAGTCGATCTTGTGCTTCTAAAAAAATACAGTTCAAAATTTTCGTTTTTTCTTTCCCTAACTGCAACACAAGCTGAAGGAATTACGAATCCGGGTAATACTGAATGGGAAAATGATGATTGCATTGTGGGAAAGTTATATGATAATCCCAATACCCTCATAAATGCTAAAGGAAGAGTCCGTTTCGATAGAGCTTACACTGGTAGGCTTGGATTCAATTTTTTAATGCCTTTTGATATAAGATTTGGATGTATAGTTAAATACTATGATGGACAGCCATTTTCACGAAAGATTGTAGTTACAGGAATGAATCAAGGGCCTTTTTTTATTCAGGCTCATCCACGTGGAGTAGCAAGGTATGAATATAATAGAACTGTTGATATCCGAATAGAAAAAATAATGGATTTTAAAAAATCAAGATTAAAACTTATAATCGACGGTTTCAATATTTTTAATAGAGGCCTTGCTACAGAAGAAAATGAATGGACAGGGCCTGAATTTCCCTTTCGTTATGCTACGGAAATCCAATCTCCTCGAGTTTTTCGCCTGGGAGTAGTATATGAATTTTAAGGAATTAATAAAGGACACTTCAACCCCTGCGGAAATAAATTATACAATTAATATGAAACTAAAATGAGGACATGGCTGAATGATATAAAAAGAACACAGTTTCTGCTGTGGTGCAGGAGGAGGTCTCATGTGGACAGAAGAATCCATTGGAAAACGAATTAATCACCTAAGAATAGATGAAATAATTCGTTCAAAGGCAAAAATTGCAGCCACATCATGCCCTTTCTGTAAAACTATGATTCAAGATGGGTTGAATGACATGGAAAATCATGAGATAAAAGTGAGAGATATAGTTCAACTCGTTGCAGAATGTATAGAGAGGTGATTAATTTTATTTATAAATGCATAAGCATGATGAAGAAATCAAAATTATTAAGCTAATTTAATCGAGTGTTTTCTGAAATGCTAAAATTGCCCTCTCAATATCATTATCATCAATATCTTTATGTGTAACAAAACGTATACCGCCTGATACAGGAAGTGCTAAGACTCTATTTTCCTTTAACAATGTTAAAAATTCAGATATAGAAAGTTTAGAATGGTTAAAGCCGAAAATGATAATGTTTGTTTGAATATTTCCTGGATTAAGAATTATTCCAGGTAAACCCGCAATAGATTCTGACAATTTCTTTGCTCGAACGTGATCTTCTATCAACCTATCCACCATCTCTGTAAGAGAAACTATACCTGCTGCAGCTAAAACTCCAACCTGTCTCATTCCACCTCCAAGTGCTTTCCTTATTCTTCGGGAATAATCGATGAAATCCTTTGAGCCTATAATCATTGAACCAATAGGGGCTGATAAACCTTTAGAAAGACAAAACATTAAAGAGTCTGAAAGGGCTGCATATTCGCTGACAGGAACTCCAGAGGCAATGCTGGCATTGAAAATTCGAGCGCCATCAAGATGAATTTTAACGTCATTTTTGTCGGCGATTTGCCGAATAGATTTCAAATTTTCAAAAGGCACAACTGCTCCGCTCCAGTTATTATGAGTATTCTCAATACATATGAGAGATGTTCTTGGAATATGAGAAGTTGGTTTCCTTATATTAGATTCAACTTCATCAGGATTCATTGCTCCTCTGTTAGATGGAAGAACGCGAGGAGTAACCCTTGATATGAATGTCATATGCGTTGATTCCATATTATAAATATGAGATTTCTCCTCTATAATCACTTCTTCTAATTCCTTTGTCCAAACTTTTATAGCAATAGAATTTCCCATTGTTCCGGAAGGAACATAAAGTCCTGCTTCTTTTCCCATTATTTCTGCAGCCATGCTTTCAAGTTTCTTAACAGTAGGATCGTCTCCTAATACATCATCCCCAACGACAGCTTCATACATGGCTTTTCTCATAGACGGCGTTGGCCTCGTCACTGTATCACTTCTAAAATCAGAATATTCTTTCATAAAATTAGCCTCCTTTTTCTATTCATATGATTCTACATTATAGAAAAATGGGTTTTTAACAGCAAATCATTAGGGATTGCCCCAACTGAAGCAACCTTTTTTATATTTACTTGGTTATTAATCTATGGTATTAATAAGACTAATTTTGTGTTGTATTGAATTTGACTTATGTCCATTAAAAAGACTATAGATTTGCTTTTTTATATCCTTATTTTCATTAATATTTTCTTTATAAGTGCTAATATAGTCTTTCGATTAGCGGTAAAAGGTGAAACAGTCGCTATTCCGGAAATCAAAGGGAAGACTTTCGAAGAAGCAAAAAAAGAGCTTTCTAAAAAGAAATTAACACTGGTCAAGAAAGGAATTCGACACCACGAAAGTTTTGAACGAGGAAAAATTATCTTCCAGGAACCTTCGCCAGGAACAAGGTTGAAGATTAACAGTACCATAAAAGCAATCCTGAGTTCGGGCAAGGAAAGAGTCGTAGTCCCTTCATTTATTGGCAGAAGCCTTCAAGCTGTTGACAAAAAACTTGAAAATTCAGGTTTAAACAAGGGAAACATATCTCATGTACATACTCCCATGTATGCAGCAGGAAAAATTATTGCTCAATATCCTGCTCCTTCTGAAGTAGTTGGTAGAAATTCTCGCGTCAGCTTCCTTGTAAGCCAGGGTGAAAGAGAAAAAACGTATCTCATGCCTGACTTGTTAGGAAAGTATGCTTCAGAAGTAGTTAGGAAGTTAAAAAAAATGGAATTTAACATAGGTGGCATACGGTATTCTTTTTATCCTGGACTCGAATCTGGAATAATCATTAATCAATACCCGCTTCCAGGAATTCGGATTCAAAAGAGAAACCTGATTACCTTAGAGGTGAGCAAATAATGATACAAATAGCACCTTCGATACTTTCTGTCGATATTGCAAAAATAACGGAAGCAGTTCAAATTGTAGAAGAAGCTGGTGCAGATCTTATTCACATAGATATAATGGACGGTCATTTTGTTCCTGGCCTTTCTTTTGGTCCACAATTAATTTCTTCTATTAAGAAGGAAACATCATTACCCATGGATGTTCATCTTATGGTTGAAAACCCGCGTTCTTTTATTCAGGAATTCAGTGAAGCGGGAGCCGATTGGATATCGATACATGTTGAGGCTTCCAAACACCTAAACAAGGATATTAATATGATAAAAGAATTTCATAAAAAAGCAGGGATTGCCCTTAATCCTGCAACTCCTGTCTCCTTGATAAATGATATACTCGGTGATTTAGATTATGTATTACTCATGACTGTGAATCCCGGCCGGGGAGGACAGGAATTTATCCCGTCCTGTCACTCTAAAATATCTAATCTTAAAAAATTGATTAAAGACCGAAAGCTTAACATACCTGTTGAAATAGACGGAGGAATAAAACTTAGTAACATTGAAGACGTCATTAAAGATGGGGCAGATATTATTGTTTCAGGCTCTGGAATTTTCTCTGATGAAAATCCAAGAGAAACGATTATTAAAATGAAAGCGATGGTAAAAAAATACGAACAGCAATGAATTGTTTAGTAACTGGAGCTGCAGGATTTATAGGTTCCCACCTTTGTCGTAAACTTTTAAATGAAGGGTATTCTGTTACTGGCATTGATTCTTTTGTTGATTTTTATCCGAAGTGGATTAAAGAAAAAAATATCATTGATTTAAAAAAAAGGAATAAATTCAAATTCATCTCAGAGGACATTAATAATACTGATTTGGGGAGTTTGCTAAAAAAAACAGACTTTGTCTTACATCTTGCCGCTCAGGCTGGTGTAAGATCAAGCTGGGGCAGTGATTTTTCTGTTTATACAAAAAATAATATTGAGGCTACACAAAAATTACTTGAGGCTGCAAAAAACTCTCCAGTAAAAAAATTTATTTATGCTTCCTCTTCTTCAGTTTACGGAGCTTATTCTGAACTTCCCATGTCTGAAAAAAATTCACTTCATCCTTACTCTCCTTATGGTGTAACAAAGCTCGCAGGTGAAAATCTCTGCTCTCTTTATTTTAACAATTTCGGTATCCATACTGTTTCGTTGAGATTTTTTACTGTTTACGGCCCTGGACAAAGGCCAGATATGGCCTTCCATCGATTTTTTAAGGCGATAATAAATGATAAGCAGATTCCTGTTTTCGGTAATGGAAAGCAGACAAGAGATTTTACTTACATAGACGATATCATTAAGGCTACTTTTTCTTCTATTGTAAAAGGGCGTATAGGAGAAATATATAATATCGCTGGAGGGAATCGGAGAAAACTAGAAGATATTTTTCCAATTATTGAAAAAATAACTTTGAAAAATATTCAAATAAAATTGGAGAGAGAGCAGAAAGGAGATGTTTCACATACTTATGCTGATATTGGAAAGGCAAAAAAGGACTTAAATTTTTCTCCCCAAACTCCTCTTACAGAAGGGCTTCAAGAAGAATGGTCATGGATTCAAAAACTCTATTCTTCCTAATAAATACGATAATCTAAAGGAATGAAAATGATGAAAAAGATAATATCTGTTTTAACAATTTGCTTTATTCTTGTATTAATTGATACTGGGTGCAGAGGGAAAAAAATTGAAATCAGCCCCGAAGATGCCAGTTCAGACGAAACCTTATTCAAACTGGGAGAAACTTATATCAATAAAGATCCAGAAAAAGGCCGACTCTATATGAGACAAGTTATAGATTCATTCCCCAAAAGTTATTATGCTCAAAGAGCTAAATTGGCCATCGCGGATTCTTATTTTAAAAAAGGAGATGAAGGGAGCATGATAATAGCTGCATCTGAATACAGAGAGTTTATTTCTCTTTATCCTTATAGTCCTTCCTCTGCGTATGCTCAGTATCAAATTGCAATGACTTTTTTCAAAAAAGCTCTTAAGCCCGGAAGAGATCAAACAAAGACCATGCAGGCTCTTATCGAATTTAAGAAAGTTCCTACAAACTATCCCTTAAGTGAAGAAGCCAATTCTGCCAAGGAGAAAATTAAAGAATGCGAAGAGCGATTGGCAGAACACACAACTGGTATAGGTGAGTTTTATTATAAAGTGAATGCTTTTAAGGCATCTATAAATCGATTAATTAAAATTCCAACAGATTACCCTGATTATTCAAAAATGGATAAGGTGTACTTTCTTCTAGCAAATTCATATTATAAATGGGGAAAAATTGATCAGAGCATTGCGTATTTTACAAAGCTTATTTCTGATTTTCCTGAAAGCAAGTACGCTAGGAAAGCCACAGAAACAATGAAAGAAATAGAAAAGTCACAGAATAAAAAGAATAAATAAAGATCTAAAAATTTATAACGTCTTAATCATATAAAATGTATAATAAGAGAAATTGATAAAAATGACTAAATTTAGGAATGTTGAAAATGAGAGTTTCATTCAACTTAAAAAGAAAAGCAAAATTTTTTGAATAAATCTGCATCTGGAGGTTAAGATGGGGAAAAAGATTTGCATTTTTATAGCAATCTTTTATGTTTTTGCGTTTGACAATTTTTCACTTGCACAATTCCAAGAAGAAGGAAATTTTGAAAAAATAAACATAAAAGCTAACATCAGCTTTGAGTATTTCAATAGAACCATCAGCTGGGATGATGAATGCAAGTCTTCTCTAAAATCTTATTTTCTAACTCTATCTCCAGAATACAAAACTCAGGGAGGATTCTCATTGAAACCTATTCTTGGATATTCCATATCTAACTTCGATTCTCTAATATTTAAGAAATTACCATTATCAACAGAATTAGAGGTGGGTGGGATAAACGGATTCATCCTTGGAGGAGAAATTCAAAAGGACTTTTTTAGCATTCAAGATTTTATGATAGGAGTCCAGAGCCAATTCATTTATTATATCGGGCTTGAAAAAGAGTGGGAAATTCCAGGTTTAGCAGTAGAAGGAACAGTTAAAGGAAGGCCTTCATGGATGAGGTTTTTCATTGGACCTGTGATTACATATGACGCATTTGATTATTTTTCTCCTTATATTTCTGTAAATTATAATAAGCTTTGGGGTACATTTTCCTTGGAAGAGTCAATTCAGGAATTAGAAGGAAAGGAAGATAAAAAGATATCAGGAATGAGCAAGCTGAGCATTGCTTTAGGGGGAAGTTTTGAACTATTAAAATCTTTCTTGATTAAAAGTGAAGCCTGTTTTATGCCTTATAAAGATGGAATCGACTTTGGAATCAAGGTTAGAGTCCTTTATGAGTTTTAATTTTTGTGGAGGTGTCTATGAAAAAAAGAAAAATCATTTTCTTAATATCAATAAGTTGTCTAATCTTTTTTACAATAAGTTTTAAAAATTTTAGATTTGATAAATGTCGAAGGCCAAGTTTATATAATTCTCAACCCAAGATCCAATCTTCGAATGAAAGGCTCCCATTTCATATTAAAAGACAACAGTATTCATCTAATCATATACTTGTAAAGTTTAACCCACATCTCTCCGATGAAACAATTCAGGCTACTATTGCTGCCTATCAGGCAAAAAAAACCAAGAGAATCCCAAGATTGAATATTTTCAAAATTGAAGTACCAGAAGCAATGACTGTAGAAGAAATACTTTATGCAATGAGTGTAAATCCGAATGTGGTTTATGCTGAGCCAGATTATATTGCTTATATTGCCATTACACCAAATGATATCCTTTTTAAATATCAGTATTCTCTTTATAACTCAGGAGAATCTATAGATATTCCTGGAAGCCCTAGGGGAAAGGCAAGGGCGGATATTAAAGCTACAGAAGGGTGGGAAGAAACAAGAGGAGAAGAAAATGTGATTATCGCCATCATAGACACTGGTGTTGATTTAGAACATCCCGATCTTGAGAGTAAAATTTACTCAAGCGGTTATGATTTTGCAAATGATGATGATGATGCTACTGATGATAACGGTCATGGTACACAGGTGGCAGGTATTGCAGCGGCTGAGACTAATAATACAGAAGGAATAGCGGGTGTTGCATGGAATTGCAAAATTCTGCCTCTAAAAGCGATGGACGAGAACGGCGAGGGTTATTACGATTGGATTATACAGGCTATTATATGGGCTGTCGAGAATGGTGCTGATGTAATTAATCTCAGCGCTGGTGGAGAGGAAGAATCTATAGCTTTAGAGGAAGCGGTCCGGTATGCTTTTCAGAAAGATGTAGTTGTTGTTTGTGCTGGAGGAAACGATACAGGCCCTGTTCTCTACCCTGCTGCCTATGATGATTACTGCATGGCAGTTGCAGCCACTGATTATAATGATAATCGTACAGGCTGGTCTAACTTTGGACCCGAAATTGATGTCGCTGCTCCAGGTGAATGGATAATAAGCTGTGTTCCTACTTGGTTTTGGGTGCCCGATTCGCCCTTCCCCTACGATTACGGCTCTGGAACATCGATGTCAACTCCCCATGTTTCTGGACTGGCAGCACTGTTAAAAAGCTTAAAACCATGGCTTACTAACTCTGAGATTATGAGCATCATTAAGTATACTGCCGATGATGTAAATTCAAACGAACATCCAGGGTTAGATGATTTTATAGGCTATGGCCGTATTAACATGGAAAAGGCACTTGTTCCAATAAAAATCACGGGGTAAGAATAAAGGATATATGAATATTAAGAAGACAAAAGCTTTCTGCTTCTGTGGTATGAATTTAAACACTGCATTAAAATTACATCTTAAGTTTGAAATCAATTTTAGTAATAGAATTAAATTTAATGATTAAGTCCCTAATAATAAAAAACTTAGCTACTATAGAGGATATTGAACTAAACTTTAATGAAGGCTTTTCTATACTTACAGGAGAAACAGGTGCTGGAAAATCCATTATAATCGAAGGCATACGACTTGCTTTAGGTGGTAAAGGGTCAACAGATTTGATTCGTACAGGGGAAAAAGAGACTTCTATTGAGGCGGTTTTCAAGGCACCCGAAACTTTAAGTGACCTTTCTTCTGAAGAAGAAGTTGAATTTTTTATACAAAGAAAAATTTCTGAAAAAGGAACAGGGAAAGGGTATATAAACGGTATACTGGTTCCAGTTAAAAAGCTAAAAGAAATAAGCTGTGATCTTATAGACATATACGGTCAGAATGATCATGCTTTCCTTCGCCAGATAGAAAATCAACTTGACTATCTTGATTGTTATGCAAATGCTCTACCTTTAAGGAAAGAAGTCTGCTCTGTTGCTCAAGAGATCAGAAAGCTCATAAGAGATAAAAACAGACTTGAAGAGCTTCAAAAAGAAAGAGACAGACGTCTGGATTTTTTGGATTTTCAGATAAAAGAAATCAAAAAAGCCCAGTTGAAGAAAGGAGAAGATGAGAGGCTTTATAAGGAGAGGATAATCCTGAAAAATTCTGCAAAAATTAATGCCTTAGTAGAGGAAGCTATCAACATTTCTTATTCTCAGGAAAATTCAATTTCTATTCTTTTGGCAAGACTTCAAAAAATAGTCGATGAACTTTCAAAATTTGATGATGGATTCAAGGAAACAAATGATACTCTTAGTCAATTCACAATAGCCATAAACGAATTTTCAAATTACTTAATTAAATTTAAAGATAGATACAAAGTTTCGCCTGAAAAATTAGAGATGTGTGAGGAACGCTTGAGCCAGATAGAAAACCTAAAAAGAAAATACGGTGAAGATATAGATGCTATAATTGCATTTTTAGAAAAGGCAAAGGAAGAATACGACTCATTGAGCACAAGTCAGGAAAAATTAGAAGGTCTTAATAATAAAATAAAAGATAAGTTTAATGAATATAAGAAAAAAGCAGAAATTCTCTCATGTCTAAGGATTAATAGTGTTAAAGAACTTGAAAAAAAAATTGAAAAAGAAATTAATTTACTTGGAATGAAAAAAGCTATTTTTAAAATCCAGGTTAAATCTTCAAATCCAGCACTTAGCAGTATAGAAAGCATTAAAGATTACGGCAACGAAGAAGTTGAATTCCTTATCAGCCCTAATCCTGGGGAAGAGTTAAAACCATTAAGAAAAATTGCCTCTGGAGGAGAATTATCTCGCATAATGCTTGCATTGAAATCGATAGGTAAAGATACAGAAAAATCAAAAACTTTAATTTTTGATGAAATTGATTCTGGAATTGGAGGGAAAACGGCTGAGTTTGTGGCACGGAAACTTAAAGATTTATCCATCCAAAATCAGGTTATCTGTATTACTCATCTTCCCCAAATTGCTTCATTCGCAAATCATCATTTTAAAATAGATAAAAAGATAAGAAATAAACGTACTTTTACATTTGTTAAGAAACTTTCTTTCGAAGAAAGAGTATCTGAAATTGCCCATCTTTTGGCTGGAAGCTATATTACTGAAACTTCTCTTAAAAATGCGCGAGAAATGCTAACTCGAAATTTAAACAGAAAATACGAAGACGAAAAGATAGGCTAACAGCAAAAAATCACAAATTACTTGAAAATTACTATTTTTCTATTAATTTATTTATTATATTGATTATATCAGACTATGAATAAATATGAATAAAATGGAAAAAAATAATAGTAACCTCACAAATAGGAAGTTTTATATCCATACATTCGGCTGTCAGATGAATGAGAATGATTCTGAACATATTGCTGGAATACTCGCTTCAGCAGGAGCTGAGCTTTCTTATTCTGCTGAAGAAAGTGACATTATCATTATAAATACATGCGCAGTCCGGGAAAAATCAGTGGAAAAATTTTATTCACTTCTTGGTCGGCTGGCCTGTTTCAAAAAAAAGAAGAATATAATTATCGGAGTTATTGGCTGTGTTTCTCAGCTTTATCGCTCAAAAATTCTTGATAAAAATCCTCATGTAGATTTTATTATTGGCCCTGACAACTACTGGAAAATGCCACAAATATTTTCAAGATTAAGCTCAGAAAAAGTAATATCTACACAATGGAATCACAAATGGCATGAAATTCCATGCACACAAAGTCTCAGAAAAAGTCACTATAGTGCATATGTCACAATCATGGAAGGGTGCAATAATTTTTGTACATATTGCGTCGTCCCATTTACAAGAGGAAGGGAAAAATGCAGACCAATACAAAACATTCTTAGAGAAATGAGATACTTAAGTGAAAAAGGATATAAAGAAATTTATCTTTTGGGCCAGGACGTGAATTCTTATGTAGCTCCAGATAGTGGTGAAACCTTTTGTGATCTTTTAAAAAAGGCAGATAAAATCGAAGAAATAGGATGGATTCGTTTTATTTCTTCTCATCCGAAGTACTTTACGCCAGAAATTGCAATAGTAATTAGCGAAGGAAATAATATATGTCATCAAATCCATCTTCCAGTTCAGTCGGGTTCATCATCAATACTCAGAAAAATGAATAGAGGGTATACAAGAGATGAATACTTAGAAAAAATTGACGTCATCCATAAACTTATACCTGATGTTGCACTCAGTACAGATATTATAGTTGGATTTCCAGAGGAGACAGAGGAAGATTTTAATGAGACTCTAAGCTTACTTAAAACTGTTCGCTATACAAACATCTTTTCTTTTCGTTACTCCCCTCGCCCACTCACCGCTGCTTCAAAAATAAGAGACTCTGTTCCTCTTAGAGAAAAAAGGGGGAGGCTTGTTGAACTTCAAACGTTTCAGAGAAATTTACAGTTAGAGATAAATAAATCTTTTATAGGCAAATCAATGAAGGTTTTATGTTTGGGAAAAAGCAAAAAAGACCCAAATATTTATTCTGGCCGCAATGAGGGAAATCAGGTTGTAAATTTTAAATCAAAAAAAGACGTGCGAGGCAAATTTATTGATGTTTCTATCACTGGATATGGTCCTTACAGCCTTCAAGGAAAATTAAATGATATTACATGATGATACAAATATTTAAAATCTGTGATGATTTAGGCTTTTTTTAGAATAAAAAAATCCCTTGTTTTAGAAAACAAAATAATCTTCAAAAAATGACAGCATCGCTTATTATTTGCTATTATTATCCAATTCAGTTATAATTTCGACTCTTTTAACCCCATATAGTTATAACTGAGGTAGAAATTTGAAGATAAAAGTGTGGAATACTATTCTTCAGCTTAGTAAAGAGAGAGGTATAGACACAGATATTATTATTAATGCTATAAAGGATTCTCTCAAAGTAGCTTCTATGAAATACTTTACAAATGATGAAAAGGTAAATATTTCCTTTCAACCTGCAAAGGGTGAATTAAGAGTATATACTGTTAAGAAAATATGTGAAAAACCAGAAGATAATGCTTCTGAAATTTCAATAGAAGAAGCAAAAAGACTTGATGCGGCAGCATCAATAGGAAATTATATTGAGACAGATTTCCCTTCTGATACTTTAGGCCGGATTGCTGCTCAAGCTGCTAAACATGTCATTTTTCAAAAAGTAAGATATGCTGAACAAGAAAAAATTTATGATCTTTTTTTGCCTCAATTAGGAGAAATCAAAACAGGAATTTTACAAAGATTTGAAGTAAATAGAAACATGATTCTTGAAGTAAACAGAACAGAAATTCTGTTGCCTTATCGAGAAAAACTCCCGAATGAAAATTTTAAAATAGGCGACAGAATTAAAGCTGTAATCATACAAGTCCTCAAAGAGAATAAGGGTCCTCAGGTTGTCTTATCCAGAACAAATTCAAGATTTTTAGCAAAACTTCTTGAATTGGAAATACCTGAAATTGCAAATTCTATTATAGAAATTAAAAACATAGTTCGTCAACCAGGTGATAGAGCAAAGGTTGCCGTTTTTAGTAAAGAAAAAGATATAGACCCTATTGGAGCATGTATAGGGGTTAGAGGTAATAGAATTCTTGCCATAACTAAAGAATTAAAGGGAGAGAAGGTTGATATTATTGAATGGTTCGAAAATCCAATATTATACACAAAAGCTGCTCTAAGTCCTGCAAAAATCAAAAAAGTTTCTATACTTAATATAAAAGAAAAAATCATGCAAGTTATTGTTGATAAAAGCCAACTTTCTCTCGCAATTGGAAAGAAGGGAAGCAATGTTAGGCTTGCATCCAAGCTTTTAGGATGGAAAATTGAAATTAAAAACGATTGATATAAAAAAGCTTTATAAAAATGCGGAGATGGAATAAATCATGGATAAGCAAGGAAAAAATAAATCGAATAAACCTACTATAAAAACGGATGTTGAAAAAATCCAGTTTACAGAAGGAACCAGTATAAAAGAATTTTGTGAGAAAATAGGAATTAAAACAAAAGATATTATTGAAAAATTAGAATCAAAAGGATTGGAACTAAATGTCAATGATGTTATTAATCAATCAATGCTAACTATCATTTCTAAAGAGTTCAATTTGAACATAGAACTAATTTCAATAGAACAGGAAGCGAAAATTCAAGCAGAGAGCAACCCAGATGAATTGGTAAGCAGACCCCCTGTTGTTACAATTATGGGACATGTAGATCATGGTAAAACAACATTATTAGATGCCCTCCGACAATCAAATTTACTTGGGAAAGAATCCGGTGGAATCACTCAGCATATTGGTGCTTATAGAGTTTTTCATAAAAACAGGTCTATTACTTTTATCGATACTCCAGGACACGAAGCATTTGCGAGATTGAGAGCACGAGGAGCAAAAGCCACTGATATTGTTGTATTAGTCATAGCTGCAGATGATGGTATTATGCCTCAAACAAAAGAAGCTATAAATCATGCCAAAGCAGCGGGTGTGCCTATAATCGTAGCTATAAATAAAATAGATAAAGCAGATGCTGATCCAGATAAGACAAAACAACAATTATCAAAGGAAGGCCTTTTAGTAGAAGACTGGGGAGGAGATGTGATTTCTGTTGATATATCTGCGAAAGAAAAAACGAATTTAGAAGATCTCATGGATATGATTTTACTTCTTAGCGATGTCATGGAAATAAAGGCGAATCTAAATGTTTTAGCTCAAGGAGTTATCCTTGAAGCCAGATTGGATGCAAAAAAAGGACCTTTAGCTACTGTTATTATTCATCATGGTGTTCTTAAACACGGCGATTGTTTTATTAGCAGTACGAGTTTTGGTAAAGTTAGAGCACTTTTTGATGAAAATGGAAAGATATTAAAAAAAGCAGAGCCTTCTATGCCAGTAGAAATACTTGGTTTTTCTAATGTTCCATCATCTGGAGATCATTTTCAGGTTACTTCTAATTTAGAGACCGCAAAAAAAATATCCCAATATAGACTTGCTCAAGGCAGAAAAGAAAAAATGCAATTACCCGAGCACCTTACTCTGGATCAGGTTTTTAAAAAAATAGAAGAAGGAGAAGCCAAAGAACTTCCCCTTATTATTAAAGCTGATGTAAACGGTTCTGTTGAAGTTCTATCTGATATCTTACCTAATCTTAGTACCGATAAGATTAAAATTAGTATTGTTCATTCTGCTACAGGAAATATTAAAGAATCTGATGTGTTGCTTGCATCAGCCTCAAACGCTGTCATTATTGGTTATAATATAAAAACTCCAAAGAATATACTGGGATTAGCTAAAAAAGAAAACGTAGAGATTAGAGCTTATAAAGTAATTTATGAGCTAACTAAAGATATTAAAAAAGCTATTGAAGGCCTTCTTGAACCCTCAGTTAAAGAAATATATCTTGGAAGAGCACAAATAAGAAGGGTCTTTAACGTTCCAAGGAGTGGGAAAATAGCTGGATGCTATGTTGTTGATGGAAAAATAACAAGAAATGCGCGTGTGAGAGTCATCAGAAACGACGAAATTATCCATCAAAGTCGAGTGTCATCATTAAAACATCTTAAAGAAAATGTTGCTGAAATAAAAAAGGACTATGAATGTGGCATTGGTATCGAAAATTTCAAAGACATTAAAGAAGGAGATATCATAGAGGCATTTATAACTGAAATGGTTATGTCTTAATAACAAATATATTCATTTATTTATCAATGATTATCGGATTTCTTTCTATTGAAATTTATTTTCCTTACTCCCACTCTTTGAAAGAAAAAAGAAAAATATTAAATAGCCTTAAGGATCGACTGAAAAATAGATATAATGTAGCTCTTGCCGAATTGAATTATCATAATAAATGGCAAAGGACAAAAATTGGCATAGTTACAATAAATAATCAAAAAAAAGTTGTTGAAATATTGCTCCATAAAATCCTTTTTGAAATTGAAGAAAATATATGTGGACAAGTTATTGATAACAGAATGCAATATCTCTAAAAGATAAGAAGAAAAGATTAATAGAGATAATAATTAAAAATTTTTCTATTCAATTTTTAACTTATTTTGTCGACCAAAATGAATGAAACTCGAAGGCAGAGAAGAGTTGCAAGCCTAATCAAAGAAAAATTAAGTCCTATTCTTATGGGACTCATTCAGGATTCTTATTCAGTCCTGATAACCATTGTTAAGGTAGATATGAGCAAGGATTTAAAAACGGCCTTTGTGTATCTGAGTATATATGGCGAAAGACATGAGAATAAGATTTTTGACGTCCTCGATGAGAAAAAAGGATATCTAAGGAAATCCATTGCTTTAAAAACAAAATTAAAGTATAATCCCCAGCTTATTTTTTTGCCAGATTTAAGTATAGAATACGAAGAGAAAATTGATAAATTGATAAAAAAAACAAAAAAAAATGAAAAATAATGTAATTTCTTCTATAAAGAGAAAAATACTGGAAAGCAAGCATATCGCTATTACTTCTCATCTGAGGCCTGACGGTGATTCTATATGTACAAGTCTTGCTTTGTATTTTATAGGTAAATCTTTAGGTAAAGAAGTAGAAATCATAAATAAGGATAAAACGCCTTTCCCTTTTAACAATTTTCCTGATGCTGATAAAATTAAAATAGGACAGATCCCTGTAGAAAGATTTGATGTAGTTATCCTGTTAGAATGTGCCAATGTCTCTCGCTCCGGTCAGGAAAATTTGAACGAATATTTCAAAATTAACATCGACCATCACCAATCAAATGATTATTATGCTAATATTAATTGGGTGAATGCCGATTCATCTGCTGTGGGATGTATGGCATATGACCTTGCCAAAGAACTGAATGTAAAGTTCACACCAAAAATAGCTAATTATCTTTATACTGCGATTGTTTCAGATACAGGATCTTTCCAGTTTTCCAATACAAAAGCCTATTCCTTCAAAGTATGTTATGATTTAGTCAGGCATGGAGCGAGCCCCATTGAAATTTCAGAGTTTTTGTTTAATAACAATCCTCCAGAAAAGATTAAACTTTTAGGTCAAGTGCTTTCGACTCTTCAAGTAAATGAAGGAGGTAATATTGCCATAATTACAATGTTCAAAAGCCATCTGGATTCTCTCAATATTAGAGAAATTAACACAGAAGATATTTCAACATTAGCACGTTCAATAAAAGGCGTTCAAATGGTTTTGTTTTTTAAAGAAATAGATAGAAATAAATTTAGGATTAGTCTTAGATCGAAAGGAGAATTCAATTCTGCATTAATTGCAGAACACTTTGGAGGTGGAGGCCATCCCTATGCAGCAGCTTTTACTGTAGAAGGAGAGTATAAAAAACTGAAGAAGGAAATTCCTGAAGAGATTCTCAATTTCTTAAAAAAACCAGGAAAATCAATATACCAATAATACTTAGATTTCTATCATGGACGGTTTGATACTTGTCCATAAGCCAAAAAACATCACTTCTCATGATGTTGTCGTTAAAATTCGAAAAATATTAAACATAAAAAAAGTCGGGCACTTTGGAAGTCTTGATCCTAATTGCTACTGGTGTCTTAGTAGTTGCGGTAGGAAAAGCAACAAGATTTTTCCCTTTCTTTGCAAAGAGAGATTCTGAAAAAAATGTCTTCACCCTTTTTTAGTGATTTAATCAAAAGAAATAAATAGTAAATTAAAGCTGTGGAAAAAAAAGAAATATTTGCTTCGCGATGGGGAATAATATTTGCTGGCCTGGGAATGGCATTAGGAACAGGTAATATATGGCGTTTTCCAAGAATCATTTCCCAACAAGGAGGGGGGGCTTTTATAATTCCATGGATATTATTTTTATTTATTTGGTCCCTGCCTTTACTTATTATAGAAATGTCGATTGGCAAAAAAACAAGATCGGGTGTTATTGGTTCTTTCGGAAAAATGATAGGGAAAAAGTTTGCCTGGATGGGTACATTTGTTGCCTTTGTTACTACTGCTATCATGTTTTATTATTCTGTCGTTACCGGATGGTGTATGAAATATTTTCTTGCCACCTCTTTTCAAGGTCTGATAAAAAAAGATTCTATCGAATTCTGGCGTTCCTTTACTTCATCATGGGAGCCTATTTTTTTTCACTTTTTAGCTATAACTGTGGGTGGAATTATAATATATTTCGGTGTAGTTAAGGGTATAGAAAAAGCTAATAAAATCCTTATCCCATGCCTTTTTTTACTGTTAATTATTGCAGCAATAAAGGCACTGACTCTCCCCTCTGCAGCTCAAGGCCTAAATTTCCTCTTTAACCCAAACTTCACAAAATTAGCTGATTATAAAGTTTGGTTAAATGCCTTAACTCAATCTGCTTGGTCCTCAGGAGCAGGGTGGGGCCTTCTTCTTACCTATTCAGTTTATTCACACAAAAAGCAGAATCCTTTATTGACAGCTTCAACATTAGGTTTCGGGGATTATGTTGCTTCCTTATTGGCAGCTGTAGCAGTTATTCCAACGGTCTTTTCCTTTTTTGTCGGGCAAAGTTTTACTCAAGAGAAAGTTCTTGATGTAATGAAAGCAGATAATCAGGGCCTTACTTTTATCTGGATCCCTAAACTTTTTGCAAATATCCCAGCCGGCTCTTTGTTTCTGGCATTATTCTTTCTTGCTCTTTGTTTTGCAGCTTTTACTTCTCTTATCTCTATGTTAGAACTCGTTACTCGTATTCTTATGGATGCAGGCCTTACGAGAAAAAAATCTGTAGTTTGGGTGACTACCATCGGCTTTTTCTTTGGTCTTCCTTCGGCAATCAGCATCGGATTTTTCAACAACCAGGATTGGGTATGGGGATTAGGTTTAATGATGAGTGGTTTCTTCTTTACTCTTTTAGTACTTAAAACTGGAGCTAAAGAGTTCAGATTAAATGTTATTTCAACCCAAGATTGTAAAATCAAATTAGGGAGATGGGTTGACATTGTTATCATCGTCTTACTCCCTCTTCAGTTTGTAGCAATGCTCTTTTGGTGGCTTTGGCAGAGTTATTCATCCAATCCGAAAAATTGGCTTGGCATATTTTCGTCTTCATCAGTAGGAACTGTTCTATTTCAATGGATAATAGCTCTTGTAATTTTCATTCTTTTAAATAACTTAATTACAAAAAAAATGGGTATTAAAAATTATGGAAATTAAGGCATTTATTTTTATGCTGATAGTTTTTATTGTCTGTGTAGGGGGATTTTGCTATAGTCTCTATCTTTCTTCAAGAAATAAATAAATGATGTAAAACTAG
>Ga0209121_10001948_pt1 | contig 21424 bp, 21 predicted proteins | sample Cruoilmetagenom3_FD_187292 | JGI IMG/M metagenome (GOLD analysis project Ga0209121, IMG submission 187292) | Oil polluted marine microbial communities from Coal Oil Point, Santa Barbara, California, USA - Sample 3 (SPAdes) (version 2) | ecosystem: Environmental > Aquatic > Marine > Oil seeps ...
GAAGATTTGCAGTTGTTTATTAACACGACTAATACGGCTACTAATTTTTTAGAGAAGCTAGGAGTTAAGGTTTTGGTTTTACAAATTGATCCGCGCCGGATTTATGAAGATGGCGATTTTAAGTACGCAATTGGTTATGAGGTCAAGGGGCGCCTGGGAATTTTGGGAGAACTTATTAACCCTGCCCCTGAGCAAACGGTGGATGATATTCTTAACCTGTTAGTTGGTCGACGAGGCGAGCTTATTTTTCTTCATAGCCCGACAATGTATACCGGGCGGAGCGAAGTAATTCGCCGTTTAAAAAAGGAACTTGGTTTAAAAATGGTCGTTTTTCGCCCCGCTCTTTCCATCAGGCCCGAGTTTGGCGAAACTCCATCCGTTATGGTAACTAGGGATACAAATAGAGTGGAGGTAATTACTGTTGGCAACCAGGGCGATTTAAAATCTAATGACATCAAGCAAATTTCAGTTGAACTTGACAAGAGGGAAATTACCCCCGAGCAAGTTCCGGTTTTGGCAATTGATGAGGGGCAGCTATTTTTAAATAGCGAAGGAGAAGAAATTATTGGAGTTTTAAAAGAGCTGATGAGGCGGGGTTTTGATATTGTTTTTGTTGGGCTTGACTACAATTTTAAAGGGCATTGGTTTTCTTATATGGGGGAATTGTTAAAATGGGCCGACAAGCAAGAAAAAAATGTTTATATTAGAAGAGTAAATACTAAATGTGCCTATTGTGATTCTGCGGCAATGTGTACTCGAAGAGCGCCGAAAACAGGAGGGGTTGGTTCTTATGATGGACCCGAAATTGAAATAGGGGATAGTTACGAACCAGTTTGCGATCAAAGGCATTTGGCTTGTAGGGGCCGCCCTCCTAATTTAGTTAAACCAGCGCTTCCTCCAGATAGATGGCCTGTCTAAGAATTGGTGGTAAAATAGTTTAATGAAAGTTTTGGTTCTAAGCCCGGAGAAAAAGGATAAAGAAAGCAGAAAAAGAAGACGGTTAATCGTTAGGGCTCTTGAGGATTTTAAGGCGGGGTTGCTTAATCCCTATCCTGGCCGCCCGCCGGAAAAGAAAATATTTCGCCCTTCACTTTTTCCTCAGATATTTTATGGTAAAGAAACGCAATTTTTGTCAAAAGCCGATTTAGTAATTGCCGACTTGACCGATCCCGATTTTAGAACCGGCTTTTTAGTTTCTCAGGGCTTGGCCAATAAAAAACCGGTTTTGGGCTTGTATTGGGAATCAATTGCCGAGGGAAAATTGGCCAATTGGGGAGAGGAAAATCTTTTCTTTGTTGAGTGTTTTAATAAAGAGAATATTCGCTCGGTTTTGCGTCACTTTTTGGAGTTTATTCGTCAACGCCGCCGCCGCCGAGGCAAATTGATTGTTATTGACGGAACGGATGGATCGGGCAAAGCAACCCAAACAAAATTATTAGTAGATTATTTGAAGAAAAAAAAGTGCAGGGTTAAATACATCGATTTTCCCCGTTATTATTCATCTTTCCACGGTGGGATGGTTGGCCGTTATCTTAGAGGTGAATTTGGCGGCCTAAGTGAAGTTGATCCTTATTTGGCTTCACTAACCTATGCTCTGGACCGGTTGACGGCAAAAGAGGAATTGGAAGATTGGTTAAGGGCGGGCAATATTATTGTTGCCAATCGTTATACTTCTTCCAACATGGCTCATCAAACGGCTCGTATTAAAAAAAGCAAAAGAGAGAAATTTTTAAGATGGTTGGTTGAAATGGAATACAAAGTTCATAAATTGCCCAAAGAAGACATCACTATTTTTTTACATCTTCCAGTCGAGATGGGCCAAAAATTAGTGGACAAGAAGGGTAAAAGGGCATATCTTGCCGAAAAAAAACGTGATCTCCATGAGGCAAATTTAAAACACTTAAAAGAAGCGGAAAAAATGTATCTCGAACTTGCCAAAAAATTTAAACATTGGGTAAAAATAGAATGTTTAGACGAAAAAGGAGAAACTTTATCTCGAAAAAAAATTCACCAAAAAATTCTTTTTCTTTTGCAAAAAAGAAATTTAATCTAGCTCGCTTTGTCCCCGGAGTTGAGCGGTAAAATTTTTATGTTATAATCATTTCATTACACACATTCGGCGGCCGTCCTGTTAAAATTAGCCGGGTGGAGGATCCCGTAGTTGCGGGATAAATAAGGATGACAAAGAAAACTAATCCGCCAGCTGGCGGAGAAAAACTAAAAGCTAAAAAGAAGAAAAAAGCTAAAAGTAAAGAAATTAAAAGCAAGATAAAAAAGAAAGCAAAAAGCGAAATTTCTTTAAAAGATCTTCTGGAAGCCGGGTGCCATTTTGGCCATAAACGGTCAAAAACTAATCCCAAAATAAAGCAATATATTTATTTGATTCGGGATGGCATTGCCATTTTTGATTTGGTCCAAACCAAAAAATGTTTGGAAAAAGCAACCGCCTTCGTTAAAACTACAGTGGCCAAAGGCGGCAAAATCGTTTTTATTGGCACCAAGAGGCAGGCGAGAGAAATTGTTAAAGAGGAGGCCAAACGGGTGGGAATGCCCTATGTGGTTAGCCGTTGGTTGGGAGGAATGATCACTAATTGGGAGGAAATTAAAAAAAATAGTATTGATAAATTGAATTGTCTGAAAAAAGAGTGGCAGGAAGGGAAGTTTAAAAAAAGAACCAAAAAGGAGCAGGCGGTTATCCGTCGAGAAATTAATCGCTTGGAAAAAATTGTCGGCGGAGTGGCCGATTTGGATGAATTATTTACAGCTCTTTTTGTTGTTGATGTTAATCAAGAGCGAACGGCAATTCAGGAGGCCAGGCAGAAGGGGATTCCGGTTATAGCGATTGTAGATAGTAATTGCGATCCAAGTTTAATTGATTATCCTATTCCGGCCAATGACGATGCGGCTAAAAGTATTCAATTGCTGATTAGGGAAATTGGCAAAGCGATAAAAAAGAAGTAAGTATTAAGTATTAAGAATTAAGAATCTTGTGAAGAGCAAAAAAATAATTGAATCAGTAAAAAAATTACGGCTGGAGACGAGGGCGGGGATTATGGACTGTAAAAAGGCCCTGGAAAAAACAAAGGGCAATTTGGAAAAAGCAAAGAAAATATTGGAAAAGCAGGTTGCAGCGAAAGCTCAAAAGAAAGCCGGCAAAAAAACAAATCAGGGCTACGTGGCTACTTATACTCATAATAACGGTAAAATTGGCGCTATGATCGAGCTTTTGTCAGAGACCGATTTCGTTGCTCGAAATCAAGAATTTCGCAATCTTGCCAAAGAGCTTTGCTTGCAGGTTGCGGCCATGGCCCCAAAAAATTTGAGGGAGTTATTAACCCAAGATTATATTCGCGATCCAGGCAGGACAATAGGACAACTAATTAAAGAAACAATCGCTAAGTTTGGAGAAAATATTAGAATTGGCCGATTTAAAAGGTTTGAAATATGAATAAAGAGGAAATAAAGAAAGAAATGGAGGGAGTCGTCCAGATTTTTCGCCACGAGATTGCTGTTATTCGCACCGGACGAGCGACGCCGGCTTTAATTGAAGGATTAGAACTTTCAGTTTACGGAGGTCGAGAGAAAATGAAATTGGTAGAGTTGGGAACAATCTTGGTCGCAGGAGCGCGGAACTTGGTTTTTCAACCCTGGGACAAGACGATTATTAACGAGATTAAAAACGGCATTCTGCAAAGCGGAGTGAAGTTAATTCCAATCGTTGATAATGACAAAATTAGGATTGAGTTGCCGCCGCTGACCACCGATCAACGAGAAAATTATATTGAATTGATTAAAAAGAAATTAGAAGCGGGTCGAGTGATGATTCGCGGTGTCCGTAGCCAGAATCGCTATAAGCTCCAAGAACAGTTGAGAGAAAAGCAGCTAAGTGAGGATGAACATCATCGTTTGGAAGAAGAGCTTCAGAAAATTACTGATGACTACATCGACAGGTTGGAAGAAATGGAAGAGAAGAAAGAGAAAGAAATAAGAAGTTAACCGATGGCCTTTTTAATTTTTTTCGTTGCCTTATCAATAATGATTTTTGCCCACGAGTTGGGTCACTTTTTGATGGCCAAAAAGCAGGGAGTAAAAGTAGAAGAATTTGGGTTTGGTTATCCGCCGCGGCTTTGGGGTAAAAAAGTGGGCGAGACAATTTATTCAATTAATCTTATTCCCATGGGCGGATTTGTTCGAATTTGGGGCATGGAAGAGAAAGTCAAGAAGGAAAAAAAGCGCGCCTTCTATACCCAAACAGGCAAAAGCCAGTTTTTAATTTTGGTTGCCGGGGTGGCAATGAACTTTCTTCTAGCGGTTTTGGTTTTTTCTTTGGTTTACGGCATTACTGGTGTGCCTAAAAAAATCGGTAAGGTTAAAATAATTGAAATTATCGCCGATTCGCCAGCTGATAAGGCAGGAGTAAAAGGAGATTTATTTGTAGTTGGAATTTGTAGGGGAAATTTTAATGATTGCCTGAATAACAAGGCCATTAAAATTAAACGCAGTAAGGATTTTATTAAAATAGTTAAGAAATGGGCAGGCAAGGAAATAGTTTTGGTTTCTGAAGACGGTAGAAGGTTTAGCGTGATACCCAGAAAAAACCCGCCAGTAGGAGAGGGGGCACTGGGAGTTATTATTACTGATAGCAAATTGGTAAAACCGCCGTTTTGGCAAAGAATTCCTTTAGGAATTTGGTATGGTTTTAAAGACGGCGTTTTTTGGGGGGTGGAAATTGTCAGGGGCGTGGGGCAGATGATTGGCGGAATTTTCAGAGGTAAAATTCCCACTGATGTTGTTGGCCCGGTTGGGGTTTATGTGGCCTCAAGCGACATTTATCGGGAAAACGGCCTATTAGCGGCAATTCACTTTTTTGCCGTTGTTTCTGTGAATTTGGTGGTAGTTAATCTCTTGCCTTTTCCTGGCGCCGACGGTTGGCATACGGGAATTTTGGTTATTGAGAAAATTCGGCGGCGGGAACTGGAAGAAAAAACTAAAAGAAAATTGAATCAAGCAGGGATGGTTTTCATTCTGTTTTTATCTTTTTTAATTATTGCTGCCGATATTAAAAGATTTATTTTAAAATAGCCGGCAAAGCGGTACAACCGGAAAATTGCCTCTTGACAAGAGAGAATTAAAAATCTATAAATTTAATTAAGGTGAATAAACAAAGTAAAATTTTGAATAGAAAGAAGTACCAAACTCCAAAAATCAAGGTTAAGCCATTTAAAGCGGAGGTTTTGTTGGATTGGAATTTTAGGCGGGATGGAGGTCAAGAGCAGCTCTTGGCCCGAATTATTTCCTGAACACGGTTATTTTGTTTTTATTATTTCTTCCCAAATGTCTTTTTCTTGTTTGAATTCGATTAAATAAAAGTCGGCTTTTTTGATCAGAGAAAAATTTTGCGTTACGCTTTTGCTATTTCTCCAAAAAAACAGCAATTTTTTTTGATCATTTTTAATTGCTGTTATTTTATTTTTATTTGCTTGCTGAAGGAAGAATACTTTTTTAAGTTCTAGCGGCAAAAGCCGTTTTTTCAATAGGGATTTTTTTCTTTCCAGAAAAGGGCAAGGATAAACAAGTATTTTTTTGTTAACTTGGCGGATAATGGTATTGTCATCAGCATAAGTTTGGTGAGAATATGGGCAAAGAGAGATGATAGTGCTTTTGCCGGTTTGTTTAGGGGCTGAAAAAATAAAGATTTGTTTATTGATGGCGGTTGACGAAGCGTGGAGAACTAATCCTTGATGTTCGCCGATGATTCTAGTGAAGATCATTCGCAGAAAAGAGTCAAAAAAATAAAAAGAGGAAAAAACATCAAAAGAGCCCTTTTTGGTTTCCCAGTTAAAAATTCCCGGATTACCTTTTTCTTTTCGAAAAAAAGTAAAGTTTTTGGTTTGTTTCATTTGCCAATCAGATTTGACTCGGATGTTAATGATTGCTGTTGGGCGGGAAGACTTTTTAGTTAAAAATGCCTTATAATAAGTGTTAAAATTATTGAGCCAAAGTCCAGTTAAAACACTGACCTTGGGAAAGATTTTTATTTGGAAAACCAGACCAGCGATTTTTAAATGAATAACCGCGTTTTTTCTCATCAACTAATTTTATCATCCTTGAAAAGAGGTAAAAGAGTTAAATTAGGCCTTCTGGGCAAAAGTATGGGGAAAAAATTTGCCTCCACTAAAAATGTTATTGTTTACCCGGCTGCTTTTAGGGATTTAAAAATTGGTGATATAGTAGCCGTAAAACTAGAAGAATCATTAGCCCTTCATTATTTAATAGTTAAAACCAAAAATTGGGGAATTACCTGGGGGCAAAACAATAAATTTTTTGATGGGAAAAATTCAAAAGAGAGATTTCATGGCCACTTAAAAGACGACTACTGGCAAAAATTAGCTCTAGTTTATTGGCTTGAGTGGCTTAAAATTGAAGAAGAACTAAAGAGGAACAAAATTGGGTGGTTAGTTTTAAAAGGCCCTTTGTGGCAAAAGAGATATTTCGGCTACTTTTTCAACAAGCCATTTTCCGACTTTGATATTTTAATTAGGCCCAGAAATTACGCCTTAGCTAAGAAAATTCTTTCTAATTTTGGTTGGCGGATAGAATTAGAGCCTGGTGTTAAGATCGGCGATTTTTTTGGGGAAATAAGTTTTGTTAAAAAAATTAACCCTGTTTTAAAGCTAAAAATTGATCTTCATTTGGCTCCTTTTTCTTGGACTAGCGGCCGCTTTTTTCAGTGGCCTTTTGATCAAAAAAAAGTTTGCTTACTGGCAGAGGAGCTGATGGCGAAGAGCAAAAATCATTTTCTAAAGCCAACAGATTGGCTGTTTTACGCTTGCGGCCACTGTTTTTTCAACCATAATTTGCGGAGTGTTTGGCCATTGGCAGAAATGGCTAATGTTATTTTGAACAAAAAAATTAACTGGTCTTATTTTTGGGGACTAAGTAAAAAATACAATTGCCAGCCGATTACACAATTAGCTATTTATTGGGTTAATCGTATGTTTGATTTGAAAAATTATTTGAAAGCGCCCGGGGGGAAAGTGATGAAGTTGTTTGTTAACGAAAAAACCATATTTTGTCCGATAAACCCAATAAAAGAACGAAAGAAGAACCTTTATTTAAATACTACTTTACGTTTTTTGCTTTGGCCGGTTTCTTGGTTAAAAAAGGCAATTGTTTTAATAAGGTTTATTTTTTCTTCCCGTTTTTGGTGTTTTTGGAGGGTTTATCTTTCTTTTTTACCTCCCTTATCAATTTTAATTTGGAAAGCTTCTCAATGGTGGCGCGGACGTCTTTTTCAGCTGTGGCAACAGCCACATCGAATTTTTGACAGAGCAACTTCGTCAGTTGAATGATGTTTTGTGGTTTTTTTAGCTTCCGCCAAACAAGAGAGGCGGTTTTATTTAGTTCGATAAGCTTACCTTTTTTCGGTAGAAGAATAAAACTTTGTCCACTAATTGTTTCTTGAACAATATTTGGGTCTTGCTGATGTTTTTGGTTTATTTGGCGACTCATTTTTATAAGTCTAGAGCAAATCATTATCAATTAAAAGCCGCAATTGGTTGTCAATCATTTTTGCCCCCCATTGATTACTTGCTTTTGGGCAATTAAGGAGAGTTTTGTTTTGCTCATAAGGGCAAAATTTAATCCTTGTTAACGATGAGATTTTTTCCGGGTTGCATTTTTTAGCCACTATTAAGCCAACGTTATATTTTAACGGAAACTGGCTGGCCGAAGTATTTATTTTTACCCGAGGCAGAAAATATTCAAAGTATTCCTGAACATGCATTGGTTGAAAGTAATCGTTAATTTCGGGAATAGAAATAAAACAAACTTGTTTAAGAGAAGCAGGGTGTTTTTTAAGAAGATTAACAGTGTTGACTGTTAAAAAGCGGTAAATATCTTGATTGTCCTCGAACAGTCTGTTGTTAAATATCTTTAGAGTTTGTTTAACGCTGATTATTATAATGATGAGAATTATCAACCAACTGGTTATTTTCTTTACCTGAGAGTTTATATTACGAGCGAACTTTTCAAATAAAAAGGTTAAACCCAAAATTATGGCAATAACCGAAAGAGAGAAAAGAGGCGAGAGCCGGTGGGCACCATTGAGAATGTTGCTCAGGGCGCTGTTGGTAAGGGGAAAGATTAATAGAAGGAAGGCAATTAACCCTGTTTTGGTTGATTGAAAAAGAAGATAGACAAGGCCAACAAAAAAGAACGGCTGGAGATATAAGGGAACGATGGGCTGGTGGTAAGGACAACGCGCAGTTGTTGGTTGATTAAAATAGACAAAAAATGATTGGTGATAACGATCAATTATTTGGGAGAGAAAGGAGCTGTTGTTCGATTCGCTGGTAAATGTTTCTTGCTGTTGATAGGAAAAGTTGTCTATGCGGGTAAAAATTATTCTTGGGCCAAAACCTACAAAAAAGAAAAAGAAAAATGATATTAATATAAGCCAAAACTCTTTTCTTTTCGAGAGAAATAAAGCGGCGAGAGTGTAAATTGCGATCACTAAAACTGCGATTTTGGTTGAAGTGTGGAAATTAAAGCTAAATCCGGCAATTAAGCTCCAGGCTATTAAATTATTAACATTGCAGTTTTGAATTAGCAGCAATGACAAAAGGACTAAAATTAAAGTTAAAAAGGTGCTTGAATTGATGACAATTTCTGTTCTTGAGTAATACATGTGCAGCGGCAAAGCGGCTAGAATAAAGATTGCCAAAATAGCCAGTAGTTGGGTTTGGCTGTTTTTTTTCTGTTTTTTAGTCATAAGAAGTTGAATAATTATCCAAACCAAGATAGTACTCAAAAACCCAAGGATAGCCGCTGGAATTCTGTAAGCATAAACTGAATTGGGAAATAAATAATAAAAAGGCATTGTCATTTCGGCGATAACTGTTCCTTGGGCCTCGTAAGCGCCATAACCTAATGGGTTGGCTTTATTTTCGAAAAGCATTTTTGTTTGTAGGCCCCCGTCTCTCACTTCATCCTGCCAGGAAGTATAAGGAAATTTACCTAAAAGAAAAAAATGAATGATGAAACTAAAAGCAATTGCCGCCGAAAGGAAAATTTTTTGCTCTTTTTTTAGGTTTTTGATTAATTTGAGGACGGCCCAAAACCAATTTTTGAGATTGAAAACAAGGACGGGGATAGTTATCGCCAAAATTGAGATAAAAAGAGAAGGCCAAAGGCGGAAATTTTTAGTTCCGTAAAAAACAACGACAATTGAAGCCAAATATAATAAAACACTTAGAAACAGAATAATGATTTTTTTGGGTTGGAAAATTTGATTAAGCATATTAAAAAGGTTTAAGGTATTTTTATGTTAAACCAAAATATTGGTTTTGCCAAATTGTTTTTTGTAAATTTGCATCGGAAGAAAACAAATTGGAAGGAGAATTTGTTTATTCTGCTTCGGCTTTTGTCCTGTCCTTTTGCAAGTGTGATGGATGTAATTCCCAAAAAAGGAAAAGTTTTAGATTTAGGGTGCGGGCATGGCATTTTGAGTTTGTGTTTGTCGTTTAAATATCCAAAACTTAAGGCTTTTGCTATTGATCCTGACAAAAGAAAGATTGCCTGGATAAAGAAAATTAAACTAGATAATTTGGAAGTTTTTTGCGGCATTGTTGACTCTAAATTTGCTAAGCGTTTTGCTGATTTTTTTGACACAATAGTAGTAGTTGATGTTTTTTATCTTTTGCCTGATAAAGAAAAGTTAGAACTTTTAAAACAGCTGAAGAAATTGCTAAGGCAAAAGAATTCAGCTAGATTAATCCTTAAAATTAACGGAAAAAGCAGGGGAGCTGCCTACTCGTGGCTAAAATTTCAGGAAAAAATAATGCAGAGGGTTTTAGGGCTGACACATTCTAAATATAAAAGAAGCTTTTTTGCCCCGCCCAGCAGGTACCAGGAATTGTTAAAAAAAGCGGGATTTCGAGTTTTTAAAACAAAAAGAGTTTGTAGTATTCTTCCTTACCCTCATTTTTTATTAGTTGCGGGCCATAGCAATTTTTCCAAAAAGTTGAGATCGTAATTAGTGCCTGGATGAACAAAAATCTCTTTTGCTTCATCGTTTCCCGGATAGAGGGGAACAAATTTAGAGATAATTTTGATTAGAGCCAATTTTAAGGGGAATTTTTGGAATCTATTAGTGACAGATTGAAATGATCGCAGTGGCAAAGCGGGCGTGTGTTTTTTGATGATTTGATAAATTGGTGGAAAAAGGTGAATGTTTTGGTGAGAATTGATGAAGGTGGCTGGAACGCCATTGATTTTCAGAAAATTAAGTTGCGCCAAAAGCTCTTTTTCTATTTCTGAAGTTTTAATTTTGCCCGATATCAATTTTGGGAGGAAAATATAGCTAGGATAAAAAAGTCCTCGAGAATTGGTTAAAGTTTTGATTTCAAATGGAGGAGATAAGGGCCTGCCTTCAATAAGATTAAAATGAAGCCCAATTGGAATCTGGTATTTTTTTGCCAGTTTTAGCGCTTTCTTGCTGCTGGGGAAATTAACTAATAAAGAGGCCCGGTGAATCTTTTTTCGCAAGAATAATTCAGTTATATTTCTATTTGTTTTAGGGTTTAAACCAAAATCATCGGCGGTGATTATTAAATCCATTGAGATATTTTTTCTTAAATATTAAGCAGCCGTCAATAAATGTATTCCAAATTCTTTTAAAATTATTATATCGTGAAGGTCTGATTTCGCTGATTTTGATGGGTAACTCAGTAATTGTTAAACCTTGGCGATGGGCTCTTAGTATTAATTCAGTGTCAAAGAGCTCTTTTTGGGCGATAATTTTCGGCAAGATTGGCAAGATTAATTTTCGCCTTAAAACCTTGTTTCCGTGGGTATCAGTTCCCGGGTAATTGAAAATAACCCTAAGAAAGGCGTTGAAGAAATAGGTGGTTAGAGAACGGATGATTGGCCTTTTATCCTCTGAGCCGGGTAGTGTTTTTGAACCAATAACAATATCACAGTTGTTGAGAAGGCGAAGTGATTTTTTGAGAAAACAGAGATCGAAAAAATCAAGATCAAAATTGACGACGATAGGATATTTGGCTTTTTCCAAACCAAGTTTTAAAGCTTCACCATAGCTGGGGTATAACAAGTGAAGAGTATTAATAACGGAACTTTGTTTAGCTAATTTTCTAACTATTTTTTTTGAATTGTCTTGGCTGCCATTTTCTACTAAAATAATTTCCCAATAGTAATGAGACAAGGGAAAATGAATCTCAAGACCCTTAAGCAATGAGGCGATTTGTTTCTCTAAAATTGCCTCTTCGTTGTAAACTGGAATAATAATTGAAAACTTGGTTCCGATCATTGATTTAATATATCATTTATAAAAAGAATGAAGAAGAAGAAACTTTGGCTGCTGGTGATTTTTGGCTACTTAGTTTTGACAGTTATTTTTACCTATCCCTTGATTTCAAATTTTGCCACTGCTTTTCCTAGCGATGGAGGCGACGCAGTCCAATATCTTTGGAATTTGTGGTGGACGAAATATGCGGTTGTTAACTTGAAAACTAGCCCATTTTTTTCTAATTACATTTATTATCCCTGGGGAACCAGCTTGCTTTATAACACTTTTACCCCTCTAAGAAATTTTGTTTCTATTCCACTTCAGATGATTTTTGGCTTAATTGCGGCTAATAATATTTTGATCTTTGCCTCTTTTATCTTTTCCGGCTTTTTCATGTTTCTTTTAGCTTATGAGCTAACTAAGCATAGGTTTGCCTCTTTTATGGCTGGTTTTAGCTATGCTTTTTCTCCCTATGTTTTTGCTCATTTACGGGGGCATTATAATTTTACCTCAATAGAACTTTTCCCGCTTTTACTTTTGGTTTTGATAAAACTTTGGCAAAAACCCAATATTAAAAAAGCTTTCTTTTTGGGCCTAATATTAATAGGCCTGCTTTTAACTGATTACTTTTATCTTTTTTGTGGTTTATTGCTGGTTTTGATTTTTATTTTTTTTCATCTGGGACACAAAAATAAAATAGGTAATTTTCTTTCTTATCTTTTTCTTTCTGGGGCAGTTTTGGGAATTATCTTGTTGCCCTTGGTAGTGCTACTTTATTATAAATCTTATTTGGGTAATGAGTTTTATCGGTTAGGCAGCGATCGTTATTTGACTGATTTGGCTTCGTTTTTTATTCCTCATTGTACTGGTTTGTTTTGGAGAAGTTTTTTTGAAAAGGTTAATTTTCCAATGAATGCCGCTTGTGGTTTTGATGGTAGTTTTACGGAGGGAATAGTTTACCTTGGGTTTTTGCCTCTCCTTTCCGTATTTATGATTTTTAGGAGGAAGAAGTTTCTTTCCACTTGGCAGAAGTTTGCGTTTTTTGGAGGAGTAATTTCGATGATTTTAGCTCTTGGCGATAAGCTTCAGTTTTTGGGCTGGGCAACGGGAGTCAAGTTGCCCTATTATTTGTTTTCATTGATTCCATTTCTGCGGGATTTTCGGGTGCCGAGCAGAATTGCTGTTTTGACAACGCTTTTTTTCTCTTTAGTTTTAGCTTTTGAGTTTAAGGAGTGGTTATTAAAAATAAAATTGAGATGGAAGATTATTTTATGGAGCGGGATCATTTTTTTAGTTGGTCTGGTGGATCTGCTCTCAACGCCAATTTTAATCGAAAAGAGGCTAGCGCCTGATTTTTATCGGCAGTTAAGAAACAAAAAAAAGGTAACTGCTATATTAGATATTCCTTTGGGATTTTGGGAAGACCCGGGGAGGTCCATTTATTATCAAACTGTTCACCAAAAGCCGATTTTGGGGGGTCTGGTTAGCCGTTTGCCAAGAAAACCAGTTGAGCTCTATCGCGGCTATAGTTTAATTCGGGCAGTGATTGATTTTCAGAATAAATTGTATTTGGATTTAGATTCGGAACAAAAAATAGTAAATGTTGAGCTTAACGATTTTCTTAGTCCGGAAAATTCAGGGCTTTTTCGAGACCAATTGGCAGAATTAGATATTGATTATTTAATACTTCATAATGAATTTTTTGAAGAAAATAAACTTGAGGGGTTATTGTTTCAACTAATGGATTTTTTTGAAGTTGATTTGGGTTTGGATCTTATTTACGGGGACGATAAAATAACTGTTTACCAATAAGGTTGTTAGCGCTGGTATGGCCAAATGAGTATTTTCGAAAAGAGTGGCAAATAAAAATAGAAGAACGGATTGGCCAGCGGGATGATGAATATTTTTGATGCCTAAAATGAAAATGGTCCCTGCTAGAACTAAAGTAGCAAATAGGCCAATAATTCCTGTTTCGGCCAGCATAGCAAAGAACCAGTTGTGAGCGTTTTTCCAGCCCTCTTTAATTTCCAAAATTGTCTCGTTGTAGGTTTCAAAGCCGGAATAAAAGAGCGGCAACCCGGCGTAGTCGAAAGGAAGCGGCGCTGTTTGGTTCCAATTGCCAAAGCCGACACCTAGCAAAGGGGACTCTTGCCAAAGATAAACGGATTTTTGAGCCATTTTAATCCGAGAAGCAGCAGTGTTTTTGCTTTCTTTAGTTTTGAGAGCTAATCGTTGATAGATCGCCGATCTAAGAATAATTGTTAGCAAAACCAAAAGTGAGAATAAGAAAACAGGAACGAATTTTGTTTGCCATTTAATTTTGAAATTAAATTTTATGTAAAGGACAAAAGCGAGGATAAGAAGCAAAAATCTCCATCGAAAGCCAGAAAAGACTACTAGAAGAGTAAGCCCAGCCATTAGGGCAAGGTAAAACATCTTCTTTTTTTGATTTTTTGATTTTAAAAAAAAGTAAAAGAGCCAAGGAAGGAAAAGTTCAGGATAACCCAGGGGATAAACTCGATTGCGGGCCAAATTAAATGAGGTTAATCGCCAATCGCTTTTTTGGAGGATTAAACCGGCAAGAATTTTTGCCAATGAGGGAGCAAATTTTTGAATTGAAGCGATGAAAATAAAAAATAGACAAATAAAAATAGTTATTTTTTTAATTGTTCTCTCTTTAATTTCAGGAGAGAAAAAGAAAAGTGCTGAGAAAAGGGCGAATGTTGAATAATCGCGGAAAGAAAGAAAGGTTGTTGGGGCAAAAATAATGGAGAAGTTAATAGCGAGAAAATATAATAATAGGGCTAAGTGAAAAGAGCCGAATTTTAAGTTTTTTCGGGGGTGGAGGAGCAAAAATGGGAGGATTAAAATTTTTGCCAGTCCGTAGGTTGTTTTTCCTAAAAAGGGAAGTTTAATTGGCGGTAGGAGAAAAATTATTAAAATAATAATTCCGAGAGAATTAATCCAACCACTTAATTGCTTTAATTTTGGCTCCATCGAGATCGTGGTTGTCCAGAGGAACGAATAAATCTTTACCGGTCTTAATTCTTTGTTCTTTAAGGAAAATTGGCTCATTATTAATAATTTCTGTTTGAATTGTTGCCGTTACTATAATGTCTACTAAATCAGAGCGGCGGACTAAACGCCCTTTTTCCAGCCATTCCAGTGACGTTGGAGAGGCAGTTGCCCGGTTGATTTTGAAAATTTCTCGGCTATCAATGGTTAATGGTGAGTTGTTTTTAATTGTTTGAATTTCCCATGGATAGCGGTGATAAAGAATGAGCTGGATTCTAGCAATTTTTGTTTTTGGCCGGGGGTGGCCTTCAAGCCAGAGAATATTGCCATTGAACAGGATATTATTGATTTCCAAAACAATTGGCTGGCCAATGGCAATGGGATTATCTTTAAACCAGATTTTTTTGGAAAGAGAATTACTGGAAACTTTAATTTTGGCGGTAACGAGATATTTGCTGGCGGCGTAATTACGAAGTGAAGAGGAATTATTATCGGGTACTGGCCAGGACTCAATTTTAGAGATTTCGGCGATTGGCCTTCCAGTAAAGCTCAGCTCCTGATCGCCGGGCTTTATTGAGGGGGCTAACCAAACAGGCGCTGCAGGTGACTGCCACCACCAGCTTCCAGCCATAGATAAAATTTGGACCTTGATCCATTTTTGTTTTGAAATGAGCAACTTTTTTACCACCAAAAGCGTGGTTGCGCCTGTAGCTATCAGTAAAATTATTAAAGCAAGTTTTTTAAGTTTCATAATTCTCTAACTAATTGACGAATTTTTTTAATAAATTTTTCTTCGGAAAATTTCTGAGCATTTTTTCGGCAATATTTTGGTTCAATTTTACCCTGTTTTAAATATTTGTCTAGGCGTTTAAGGGCTTTAATGAGCGATTTAGTAGTATGATGTTTGAAGAAAGTGCCGGTTTTGCCTTCGATTATTGTTTCTCGGACTCCGCCGGAATGGTGGGCGATAACTGGCAATCCGTATCCTTGCGCCTCAACAGGGGCAATTCCGAAATCTTCATCTTTGGCGGCAAATATAAAGGCCTTGGCGTTTTGGTAAAACCAGGGCAAGTATTTATCGGGAAGAAAACCAGTAAAGATGGTATTGTGACTAGTATTTAATTTTGGCAAACCTCGTTTTAATTCTTCACCGCCGCCAACAATAATAAGCGGTTTTTTTAATTGGTTAAAAGTTTTAACAATTAAATCGATTCGTTTGGAATATTGGAGGCGGGAGACGGTTAAGTAAAAATTATTTTTTTCGAATTTTTGCGGTAAAATTGATATTGGCGGTCTAATCGACTTTTGTTTTTTAAGAGAGATTTTGACTGGTGGATAAACAACCTTTGCCTCTCGCCGCCAAAATTTTTTTATTCTGTTGACGACGGTTTTCGAATTGGCAATTAGAATGTTCGGTTTTTGAGCAGTGTAGAAATCATAGATTCGCAAAAAGTGGTTGATAAAGCGGCCATAGATTCGGACTATTTTATATTTTTTCCAGAGGGAGCCGGTATCGTAGCCGTAAAGATTGCGCGGCGGAGTATGGATGTAGGCGATGACTTTTGTTTCCGGCTTGGCCAAAATTCCTCGTGGATTCATTGCCGCCGAAGAAATAATTACTAAGTCGAATTTGGTTAAGTCAAAGCTTTCCCAAATAAATGGGAGGAGAAAGCGTAGAGGGGAAAGTAAACGGTTGGCAAAAGGTAGACGGTTGAACCAAGACGGAATGATTTTGGCGTTTTTCAACTCTGGGGTGGTTTTAATAAAATTAAAGTCAGCGACGGCTGTATAAATTGGCGCTTGGGGAAAAACTTTCCTTAAAGCAGTTAATACTCTCTCGCCGCCGCCAAAAGTAGTTAAATAATCATGAACGATAGCAACTTTCATAAATTAATTTTACCAAAAGTCGGGGAATAAAAAATAATTGGTTTAAGTAACGTCGTCCTAATCGTTTTGGCTCTTGAATTAAACGGAATAACCATTCCAGCCCACTTTTTTGCATCCAAACAGGAGCTCTTTTTTTAATTCCGGCTAATAATTCTACTGCTGAACCAACACCAACACCAATGTTGGCGCCGGTAGCGAAAAAGTTTTTAACCAACCATTTTTCTTGCCTTGGCGCGCCTAGGGCCACCAAAACAATATTGGCCTTGCTTTTTGTGATTTGCTGCCGATATTGAGAATTAGGCCAATCGGATATTTGATTGAACGGGGGAGAAATGATGCCGACGATTTTCGCCCGAGGGTATTTTTCTTTTAGCTTTTCAAGAGTTTTTTTTCGACCGCCGAGAAGAAAAATTCTAAAATTTTCAGTGGTTGAAATTTCTAAGATTTTTTTAACTAAATTAGTACCGTTAACACGGCAAGGCAATTTAGTTGAACCAAAGATTTTTGATAACCAGACGATTGGCGTTCCGTCGGCAACGATCAGGTTGGCTTGGCAATAAGTTTCTTTAAACTTTTTATTTTTTGATATTTTTTGGAGATGATCAAGGTTAATAGTGAAGATTAGCCGCCGCTGTTTTTCGTCGATTGTTTTCTTGATGAATTCAATTACCTGACTTAGAGTAAGGGCGGTAATTTTAATATTTAAGAGAGGAAAATAGTTATTTTTTTTCAGCAAATTCATTGCAGTAAGCGTCTTTGGGAAACATTTCTAAACATTGATTAAGAATTTTCTCTGAAAAATGATGATTTAAAATCTCGTGATAATATTCGGCGGCAAACGGATCGAGCTCAATTAATTTAAAGAGATATTTCGTTTCTCTGGTTTCTTGCCAGAGATTAAAGAAAAGTTTGCCGATAATTTCTCTGGAGTCATTAAGATTCTGATAATTTTTATCCATGAAAATTTCTGCGTATCGCCTCTTAGCTTCTAAATTGTTTGGGAGCAATTGACCAATTTCGCCAAACCAGTTTTTTTCCCAGGGCCAACTACGAAAAATGGCCTGGGCATACCTAAAGGCCCGTTGGTAGTTTTGGTTTTCGATTTCCAACTTGCTGGCTTGAAAAAATAATTCACTGGCTTGGCGGCGAAAGTAAGGATTAGTTTTGTTGAAATTGAAATTTTTGGTTAGAGTGAGATATTGATTAAATAGTTGGCTTCTTAACCGCTGGTTTTTTTTTGGAATTTGGAGGTAAAGGGAGGGATTAGTTGGGAAAAGTGAGATTTTCTCCGAAATGTTTTTTTTTGCCGCAAGAGGAGTAGGACAAAAAACAAACCAATAGGAAAGGATAACCCAGCAAGCTAAAAGGATTAAACCGATTAAATGAGAAAGCCGGAGCAATTTTTTAGATTCGGCGATGCTTAGATTTTTAGTTGGAATTGCCTGGGCGGCGAAGTATAAAAATAATAATCGGTAAGCAGGAAAATTCCAGGAAAAACCGAGAGAGGCGTTAATGGTGGCGGCAAGAAGAGGGGGGAAGTATAGTGAATGGTGGCTCGTGGCGAGAATAATAAAAATTAAGATTAAAAAGCTTGAGCCGCCGAAAATACCGGTCTCGGCAAATTTTTCCAGGAAGAAATTATGGGAGTAATTGGAAACAATAGAGGGAGAAGCGGTGTATTTTTGTGATATGTAGCCGAAGTTTCCCAGGCCGACGCCGAAGGGATGATGAATAATACCCAGAACGGCCTGTTTCCAGTAATATTGGCGCGATCCTAGGGCGTCCTTTTGAATTAGTTGGGAAAATTTTGTTCCTCGTATAGTTAATAGAGAGAGAAGAAACGGAAGAAAAAGAAAAAGTAAACCAATTTTTCTAGACTTTTTTGAAATAAGCAATCCTAAACCGGAGGCAAACCAGGCCGATCGAGAAAGCGAAGCCAGAAAGGGCAACAACAAGAGAAGAAATAGCCAGATTTGTCCATTAGCGTTAAAAAGCAGGAGTGGATAAAGGAGGAGATCGGCAACGTGATTTTGCCCCATGATAAAAATTAAAGGGTTTTCATAGGAGATAAATTTCGGAAATGATCTTGGAAAAACAGTCCAAACCAAAAAAAGAAAGATGGCCAGAATAGAAAGAGAAAGGAGCGTTTTTTTAATTTTTTTTAGTGGAATTTTAAATTGAAAAAAAATGAGGAACGAGACAAAAAGAGTTATTTCATAAACAAGCGAAATAAATGTTTTTTCATAATCCCAGGAACAAAAAGTAGTTACGGCGGCGGCGATTAACCAAAGCAGATAGGCGATGATAATTTTTCTATTGGGGATGGAAATTTTTTTGATTTTTATTACAATCCAAATATTAAAAAGAAGTAAAATTGGCAAAGCCAGCCAATTATTGCCGCCCTCGAGTATAATGAGAAGAAAAATGGTTGGTAGCAAAACTGATGAGTAATTCATTACTACTATTATATATATGTTAGGAAAAATATTCTGGCAAGCACTAGCTCTAATTGGGCTGGTGGCTTTTTGGCCACTTTTTATTTTGATTGCAATTTTGGTTTGGCTAGACGATGGTTGGCCAGTTATTTTTCAACAGAAACGGATGGGAAAAAATGGCAGGGTTTTTAAGATTTGGAAGTTTCGGACGATGGTTAAAGGGGCAGAAAAATTAAAGGAAAAGTATCGATCTCTTAATGAAACCAATGGACCAGTCTTTAAAATTAGAAATGACCCAAGGTTTACCAAAATAGGAAAATTTTTAGCCCATTCTGGCCTAGACGAATTTTTGCAGTTAATTAATATCTTAAAAGGTGAGATGGCTTTTATTGGTCCTCGGCCTTTGCCAATAGAAGAAGATGGGAGAGTCCCCAAAAAATATAGAGAAATTCGCCATAGTGTTTTGCCGGGAATTATTTCTCCTTGGATTTTCATTGGCTATCACAAGGTTAATTTCGCCAAATGGATGGAATCTGATATAAAGTACATAAAGGAAAAAAGTTTTTGGCGTGATTGGTTTTATTTTTTTGAAGGGTGTTCTACGCTTTTTAATTTGGTAATCACTTCTTTGAAGGAGCAATTAAACGCCATTCTAAAATAGCGGCGGAATTCGGTTCAAGAATTATTTTTTTAGTTACCGAGGCGCCGTTAATTGTTTCCTGATTGGTAGTTGTTTTGCCCAGAAAATATTTTTGGTGAAAAACGTAACTGCCAGGAGTGATATTTTTCAAAGTAATTGTTGGCGCTTCAAAATGACGGTTGGCCTGGTCATAATTAACAATCAGAACTTTTATGCCTCGTCCGTTTTGGGCAGCGGCTCCAGTAACCCAGCTGCCCTCGCCTTCAAGCGGTAAGCGGTTGCCAGTTAATTGGTTTAAAAACTGGTAAGCGTAGTAGCGAGGTTTAGGTTTACCGCCAATGTTTTCGTGAGTAATTAAACCCCAATTATGAATTTTATTGGGTCCGTCTTTAATTTCGAAGGCAAAAACGCGATGAACTTTTCCTAAAAGCTTAACTGCGCTGGCAATGCTGTGGATGGCAGATATTTGGTTGTTGTACCAAGGCGAGTTTTCCGAATCAGGGCCAAATTCGGTAATTAGGCGCTCTAAAGAAAAATACTTTGGATAATTAGTTAAAATCTTATTCAATTTTTCAAAATCGCTTTGATAAACTTCAAGATTTTTAGCGTAGCGGTGCCAGGATACGAAATCGATACGCAACCTATTTTGATGGCAAAATTTCAAGAGCGCTTTAATCCAGTTGGGATAAAACCCTGTTGTGGCGGGGCCGCCAATTTTAAAAGGGTTGGCATTGACGGCTGATTGGGCGGCGGCGGCGGTATGGTAATAGAGAGTTAAGTAATTAGGATTTTTGTTGTAGCGCCACCGACCAAATAGGTCCGGCTCGTTCCAAACCTCATAATATACATTATTTATATTGTAGTCATTTCTGCCACTGTAATGAGTGACTAAAGCAGAAACCAAACAACGCCACTGGCTCCAATCGCTGGGAGGAGAAACACTACTTTTTGAAGTTAATTGCGATGGCATATAAGAAATGGAAAACATTGGCCTTGCTCCGGTTTCTAAAATAGTTTTGACTACTTCGTCAAGGGCGGAAAAATCATAATTGACTTGCCCCGCAGCTGCAGGATTGATTTTGACATAATAATCGAAAATGTGATCAATGCGAATGATTTTAGGATTTAAATTTTTTACTTGTTTTGCTACTGGCGCGAGCATATTTTTGGGTTCCTCGCCGCCTTGGGCAAAGTTCTGCCATAAGTTGGCTGAGATTCGCGCGCCGGGGCGGGAAGCATCAATAACAATATTAGCCCGCTTGCCAAAAGCTGCTCTTCGCAAATCCTGATTTTGAAAAACAGCAAAGAGAGTTAAAGGTACTAAAATAGCAATAACTAGTATGGTTGGTATTTTTCCCATTTTCGTTTTTCACTTTTAGTTTACTGGTTAATTTGGGACTTGACAAGTTTTTTAGAAAAGTGTTTAAATGAGAATGTTAAATTGCAAATTGTAAATGTTAAATAAACGCAAACGCTATTTTCAACTTGGTTTAGCGCAAATTCCTTTAATTTTGGGTCTTCTTTTAGTTGGCTTGGCGCTTCCGGCAGCGATGAGACTGGTTAGCGAGAGGCAAGAAACAAGGAGGGGGGCGGCGGTAGCTGAGCCGTGCCGGGTTTGTGTAGGAAGCCAGTGTAAAAAAATAGCAGGTCCGCCTCATTGTAGTTATAGTATGGATGAGTGTAAAAACAATTCACAGTGTCGGCCAAAACCAACAGCAAAACCAACGGCAAGACCAACAGCAAGACCAACAGCAGAGCCGGCCCCGACTTCGCCACCGGGAGCGTCAGACAAATGGGTTAAACAGAGCTGTAATACTTCGACGGGAAAATGGCGGTGTAATTGGCAGAAATCATGGGTTGGTTGGGATACTGAAACTGCTTGCAAAAATTCTTTTGGCTGCGACATATCTTATACTTGTCCTAATTGGAGTAGCAATTGTAAGCCGTCTGGCCCAGGGGAAACATGCGCTAATTATGGGATGGCAAATGGCAGTGGCACCTGTCCTTCTGGAAAGATGTGTTGTAAACCGTGGTCGATAACGCCAACGCCAAAACCAGCGGGTTGTAGCCATCATGGTGGTTCTGGATCAAGCGGTTGGTGTTCTGGTAATTGCCCTTCAGGTTCTGCCTGTAAAGCAA
>Ga0209121_10001949_pt1 | contig 21419 bp, 18 predicted proteins | sample Cruoilmetagenom3_FD_187292 | JGI IMG/M metagenome (GOLD analysis project Ga0209121, IMG submission 187292) | Oil polluted marine microbial communities from Coal Oil Point, Santa Barbara, California, USA - Sample 3 (SPAdes) (version 2) | ecosystem: Environmental > Aquatic > Marine > Oil seeps ...
CCGGCGTACATTCCGATGAAGCTCTTGAAGCCGAGCAGCGCACTTTTCGGTACCGGCTCTCGCTCGAACTCACTTCCCGCTTGCGTTTGCTGCGACTGCTGATCCGTATCCATGCCGTATCCTTTACTTTTTAGTAGTGATAAATATCGGTCTTAACCACGTTTGCTGAGAACAGCCTTTTCGTAGGCTCTGGTCTCATCCAGCCATGATTCGCCGGCCGGGGTCTCCATTTTCGTGCAATAGTAATCCCATACCGCTCCGAAGGGCAGCGTTTTATATTCTTCCTGCATGACAAGCCGCCCGGTGTAATCGCCGTCAAGCTCCATCCGGTGTAACTTTTCCGAAGGCTCCAGCAGGGCGATTAAGAGGGCTTTTATCATGCACCGTGTCCCTATCACCCATGCCGCGATGCGGTTTATGCTGGCGTCGAAGAAGTCCAGGCCGATGTGCACCCGGTCGAGATAATCGCCGCGAACGATTTCCTGTGCGATGGCGCGCAGCTCGTCCGAGAGAATAACAACGTGGTCGCTGTCCCAACGCACGCCCCTGCTGACGTGGAGTAGGATTTCATCGAGAAAAGTCATTACCGATGATATTTTGTCGGAGACGACCTCCGTGGGGTGGAAGTGCCCCGTGTCTAAGCAAAGCAGCGTTTTGTTTTGGATGGCATAAGCCAGATAAAATTCATGCGAGCCGACAACGTAGCTTTCGGAGCCGATGCCGAACAGCTTGCATTCGACGGCATCCAGGAGCCTGCTGCGGCCTATCTGTTTGGCGAAGATTTCATCGAGCGATTTTTTCAGTCGCTCGCGCGGTCCCTTGCGGTCGGCGGGAATGTCCTTGGAGCCGTCCGGTATCCACAGGTTCGTGACACAGGGCGTGCCCAGCTCCTTTCCCATTGCGGCTCCGATATTCCGGCATACAATTCCGTGCTCGACCCAGAACTTTCGTGTCCCTTCATCGGCGCTGGACAGCGTGAAACCGCTGTCGGCTTTCGGATGCGAGAAAAACGTACCGTTAAAATCCATTCCCAGGCCGTTTGCTTTGGCCCAGTCGATCCACGCCGTGAAGTGCTCCGGTTCCAGCTCGTTGCGGTCGGGTTTGCCCTTGGCCTCTGCGTACATTGCGTGCAGGTTCAGCCGGTGCTTTCCCGGTATCAGGCTCAATGCTTTGTCAATGTCGGCCCGGAGTTCGTCGGGGGTCCGCGCCTTGCCTGGATACGCGCCGGTGGCCATTATACCGCCCCCGCTGAGCCCTTGGTCGCTCTCGAATCCGCCGACGTCATCTCCCTGCCAGCAGTGCAGCGAGATGGCTATTTTGCCCAGCCGGTCCATCGCCTCGTCACTATCGACACCCAGTTCGGCATAACGCTCACGCGCCGCCTCATACGCTTCTTCAATATTCTTCAAACTGCTCATCTTGAATCCTTCAGGTTTAGTTATGTTGATAATTTGACACTCAAGAGACGTAATTTTCCAGAAGTTTCTTTTCCGCCTGCCTGGTCCAGAGTCCATCTTTGAGGCACTCGGCGACGTCCGGCATTTTTTCAGTCATTTCCCGCAGCGTCACCAGCCCAATATCCCTGCACGCCGGATAGACAATAATCTTGCCGGCAATCGAGCGGTTCTCGACCGCCCGGATGCCGTCGGTAGCGCCTTGAAGCCCGCTTATCGCGGCGACACTTAGGTTGGTATCGAGCCGGCCGGATTCGACTTTGGAAAGCATCAGCTTCATGTCGTCCAAAGTCGAGCCGCTCGTCCCGATGAAATACAACTGCTTTTCGATGTAAGCATCGAGGTCGATTTGGCCGGTGACCGTTGCCGGTATGCCGGCGAAGATGTTTATGAGGCCCCGCTCGGCCGAGTTGTGCACCGCCGCGGCGACCAAAGCGGGAATCGGCGCCATCAAAGCAGTGTAATCGAATTCCCCGGGCGAATCTTGCCTTGTTGGATTATACGGCTTGTACTGAACGCCGTTCTTTTCGGCCAGGGGGGCGGTGATTTTCGTCAGTGCGGCCAATCTTCCGTCGTCCACGTCGCTTCCGAAAACACTGACGCCCTCGACGCCCTGGCAGATATTGCGGATAACGTGCATCATTCCCATCGGGCCGCCGGCGCCGATGACGTTGATTTTGTCGCCGGGGCGAATTTCGTCGGTCTCGGGAATGGTTTCCATCGATTCGGCCGGGTTCGACCCGACAGTGCCGATGATGCGTATGCCGCCGTAGTGAACTCTGCCGACCGTAGTGACAACGTTCCTGCCGAATTTGCCGCCGCAGAGTGCAATATTCAAAAGGCCTTTAAGGGTGACTTTTGCGAATAATGCCTCGACAACCTCCGGCACAGAGCCGAAATAAATCACATCATCATAACCGGCGTCGGCAAGCCCGGCTACATTATCGGCTTTCTTAATCGGGATGGATAATTCCGCCGGTGCCGGAGATTTCGAGATCCAGGTGATTTGAGACGGCTTGCCGTAGCGGCTGAATAAACCCTCGAAAGCGTTTTCGGGCACCTCCGCATCCGCGACAATGAGCATTTGACCGTTGACTGTTAAGCTCGTTCGCTCTGTCGAGGCGTAGGCATCCTCGACACACGCCCATGGCTCTACGAGCGCCACAGCCGAGCCTGACAGCTCCTCACTGACGGGCAAGAGCATGGAATCGCCTTCCGGCGACGTGATTATTCTTTTGTCCATCAGAACGTATTCGGCGAGAGCGCCCTCAAAATTGTATCCGAGCGCGCCGTTGGAAGTTGCCGTGCGCACCCAGCGATAATCCGTCTGCACGAGGAATCGCCGGCCGGGCTTGAAATCTTCTACTCCGGGGCCGACTGCTTCGATTCGAACCACGGCCTCGTGGCCGGGAACCGTCGCCGCGTCGCCGGGGACGTAACTGGGTATCTCTTTGAGAATATTCAGATCGACGCCGGAAACCACTTCGCTTTTGCGAACGTGTGATGAAAATTGCTTGAGCAGCTTGAGATCGGAAAAGCAAAGCCCAACCGCCTCGACCCGGCAGAGTATCTGATGCCTGCCCGGTATGGGGACCTGCTTGGATTTATTCAAGATAAGCTCATCCGGGCCGATTAACTGCACCGCATACTGTTTTTGTGGTATGTCTGTCATAATAGTTCTTTTTTTATTTGATCTAATGTATCTTTGGGAGTTGAATCTTCATTCAAGCCGCTAAGGTTATCTTCATGCTCCGGCTGCAACGAGCTTCCGAACTGCTCGAAAAACTTATTCCTGCCGGCGACGTTTTCGAAATTTTTCTTCGCCCACTCACTGGTATATCCCATGCCGCATTTCCTTTGCAGCACCGAATGGGCGTAAACAATGTGCGCACCTTTCAGGAATACGGGCGCCAAAGGCTTAAGCTCTTTGCCGGCGAAGTCGTCGACAAATTTCTGCCCGGGACTGTTCATCTCAGTGCCCTCCACAACGGGCAGATGCAGCTTCTCGGCCAATTCCACGACGTGGTAAAGGTTCTCCAGTTTTACGCTGCTTGCCCCCGGCGTGTAATTTCGGTCCGGAATGACGTTTATCGCCGCGGCTCCGGTGCTCATCGCCACTTCAAGCAATTCGGCGATAGCTTTCTCGCCGTCGCTCGTTCCATCCAGCCATGTGTGGACGGGGATTCCGCCGGATGCGAGGATGAAGCTGTTCGTATCGGCCATACGCGGGAACGAGCCTTCGCCGGGCTGCACGTAACCGACGCCGCCGCGTTTCATAGTTTTGGCTCGAATTGCGTTAAGTAAATCCCTGCTCTCGGGAAGTCGTGAGGTTGTAATTTCCATACCTAATTTCTCTGACCAGAAACCGGCCAGCTCTTCGGGCTTTTCGAAGATTTCCAGGCCCTTTCGGGCGTAGGCCGAGCACATGTGGCGCTCGGTGGCATTGCCCGACGGCGTCAGCGTAAGCACATCCCGCTCATAGTCGAGCTCGACCGGACGAAGATGCTTGTTCACCCGGCCCATCAGGTCCCGGTTTCTCCGCTGGGCGGTTTGTCGCAGTCCGGCGAGGAAGTTTTTCTGCTGCCGGGGCACATTGGCGAAGGGGAATCCCACGCCCATGTGATACGAAATTCCCGGCTCGCCGGGCGAATTGATTACCCTGTCCGCAAATTCCGGCACAAATACCCGAGTCTCCAGCCCCGCGCAACCCTTCAGGTTTAACAACTTACAGGCATCCAGAAACTCATCGAGTGCGTCCAGGACGTCGAAATCCACCACACCCGCGACGGCCAGTCCGGCCTTGCGCGCCAGCCAGGCAAATTTACTTGGCGAATAGCTGTAAGTGTTGTAGGAGAAAAATGTGTGGCAGTGAATGTTGACAGCCGTACCGGTTTCGGGTAAAGAGATTTGCCCGGATTTGACTTTTTCGCAAAGAGCAGACAGAGCGTCTTTCCTTTGCTCCGAATTGAAACTATCCAAGTCGTATTCGAGTTTTTCGATCAAAGCCTGGTGCCTTAAAACAATTGAATTAATAAGTTCTATCCTTGTATCTGAGTGGCAGCCTCAAAGCCGAAGGCTTTGGGGATGGTGGAATAAAGCCATCCCCAAGCTTCGCTTGAGGCTGCCACCCTTTTCGGATGATCCACAATCTTGTCTGTAATTACATACTGGTTCCTTTTTCACTTTTTGCTTTTCTCGTAATGCTTGAGCCAGAGCGAGGTATCCTGCGGCTGGTATTCTTTGAGTTCGAATGAATTGCGGACGATTTGGCGGGCCTCGGCAAGGGTTTTTATCTGTCCCGTTGCTATGGCCTGCATCAGGATATTGCCGCTGGCGGTGGCCTCGATGGGGCCGGTGATAACCTTCCTGCCGAGTGCGTTGGCGGTGAACTGGCAGAGCAGCTCGTTCTGAATGCCGCCTCCGACGATATGTAGAACTTCGATTTTATGTCCGGCGACGTCCTCAACCGCCTCCATTACAGAGCGGTACTTCAGGGCAAGATTTTCCAGGATTGCCCTTGTCATTTGTCCCTTATCGTCGATCGGTTTTTGGCCTGTCTCAATCAGGTAGTCATTTATTCTTTTCGGCATATCGCCAGGGGCGAGGAATCCGCTGTAATCGACATCAATTTGTCGGGCGAAGGGTTCGGCTTTTTCGGCCATTGCCGTCAGCTCGGCATAGGAAAGGTCGGTTCCTTCACGCTGCCACTGCCTTCTGCATTCCTGTGTGAGCCAGAGCCCCATTATATTCTTCAAAAGCCGAATCGTATTTTCAACTCCGCCTTCGTTTGTGAAGTCATATTTGAAAGTTTTATCGTTGATTATAGCCTGGGGTACTTCGACGCCCATAAGCGACCATGTTCCTGATGAGAGATATGCCCAGTTTGCATCCCCGGTAGCCGGCACGGCGGCGACGGCCGAGGCCGTGTCGTGCGAGCCGATTGCGATTACGGGAATGGGGCCGCAGCGAATTTCCACTCCAACTTCGGCGCTCAACTGGCTCACAACGGTTCCCGGATTGATGATTTTCGGCATGATTTCAATCGGCAGGGACAGACCTTTTAGAACTTCTTTCGACCATTTACCGGTTCTCATGTCCATGAATTGCGATGTGCTTGCCAGGCTGTATTCTCCAAAAATCCTGCCGCACAGTAGGTAGCTGAACAAATCCGCAATGAAAACCAGGTTCGTAGCCTTGGCCAGGGCAATCGAGTTGTTCAGTCGCATCGCAAGCAGTTGATAGACGCTGTTGAACTGCAAAAACTGCAACCCGGTGCTTTCGTAAATCTCGCGTTTGCCGACGAGCTCGAATGCTTTTTCCGTCATTCCATTGGTCTGGCTGTCGCGGTAGTGAAATGGATTTTCAATCAGCTCGCCGTCGGCGTCCAGCAGGCCGAAATCGACGCCCCAGCTATCTATACCAATGCCCCAGACCTGGGCGCCTGCCGCTTTTGCCGCCTTGCCTATACCCGCTTTAATCTCGGAAAACAGCTTCTTAAAATCCCATCGCAGCGAGCCACCCTCTTTGATCGGTCCGTTGCCGAAGCGATGGATTTCTTCGAGGACAACTTTGTCGGCCGAAACCGAACCGAGCATCACTCTTCCGCTCTCGGCACCAAGATCAACAGCGATATATTTTTTCACTTCCGCCATCGTCAGCTCCTTATTCCAAGAATGTAAGCATAAGAAAATGAATTTATACTCCAGATTCTGTGCTATTGCAAATTGAAAATCGAAGTGTGGAAATGGAAAGGATGCGGGCGGATTATTTGGTTTTTAGCCTGATTTATTTCAGAACTTGAGCAGTCCTGACCGTGTGGAATCGATTAGTTTGGCTGGAATCGTATTTTGGCCTGGCCGATAAGGTAGAAGCTGCCGGTAATGCAAATCAGGTCTTCCTTGCTGACGGCACTTTTGGCAAGCAGCAGCGCCTGGCCCAGGCTGGAAGCGGTCTGGCACATCTTGCCGCAAATCTCCGTATACATCTCAGCCAAATCTTCCGGAGAAACTGCTTTGGGCGAGTTGCTGCGGGTGAAAATTACTTTATCCGCCCCATACTGAAGCATTTCCAGCATTCCTCTGACATCTTTGTCACTATTACAGCCGAAGATGACAACCATGGAATCATAAGGGATATTTTGACCTATCGCATGTATCAAAGCCTTAATGCTTGCTGCGTTGTGGGCGGCGTCGATCATAATCCTCGGATCGTGCCAAATCATTTCCATCCGTCCGGTCAATGAGACGTTGTTAAGCCCTTCTGCCGCTTTTTCATTGTCTATCTCATAACCGATGGATTTGAGCTTATCCAGCATCGCCAGCGCCAGGCCGCAGTTGATTGCCTGGTGTTTGCCGTGCAGCGGCACTCGCAGATGCTCGAATTTACTTGTTGGTGTTGTCAGGCAGATTCTTGTATGCGGGCCGTGCTCGCGAGAGGTTTCAAATCGATGCGAGAAGTCGATATCGCTGCCGGTTATGCTCAAAGGTACGTTCAGGGCGATAGCTCGCGATTTTAGAACCTGCATTGCCGCCGGTTCCTGCTGAACGGTGATAGCCGGCACTCCTTTTTTGAAAATCCCTGCTTTTTCCTCGGCAATGCTGTCAATAGTGTCTCCAAGCAGTTGCGAGTGGTCGATACTCAAACTGGTTATGCCAACGACTTGGGGCTGAATGACGTTGGTGCTGTCCAGCCTGCCGCCCAAGCCGGTTTCCACAACCGCAATATCAACTTCCTTATCGACAAAAAACATAAAAGCCAGGGCTGTCATGATCTCGAAGAAAGTGGGCGGATCGGTTTTTGATAACTTCTCAACCGGGGTATAGACGCGGTTGAGCAAGTCACGCATTTGCGGCTCACTAATCATTTCCGAATTGACCATAATCCGCTCGTGCAGGTGTACCACGTGCGGCGATGTATAAAGTCCGACGTTATAGTCGTTCGCTTCGAGCATCTTGGCCAGCATCGTGGCCGTCGAGCCTTTTCCTTTTGTGCCGCCTATATGGACTGTGTGGATTTTTTTGTGCGGATCGCCTAACAACGAAAGCAGCTTTTGCATCCTTTTAAGGTTGAACGTAGTCACGTTATAACGCAGGCGCTGCTGCTTTTCGTAGTCAGTCCTCTCAAACAGGTAGCCAATAGCTTTTTGATAGCTTCTAAAAGTCTTTTTACTCTTAACTTTGGCAACCTTGGAGGAGGATTTTCTCGTCCGTTTCTTTCCGGTTGTTTTCACAGATTTTGCCATAAAAAGTTTATTATAACCATCAAGAGAACATTAGTCAATTCCGGATTCATAAAAATTCGTCAAAAATCGAGAAATAATGGAACGTAAAGTATTGGTAATAAGACATTTATAAAAATAGTTGCTTAATCTGATTATCTTTAATAGAACGCCGCATCATCATAAATACTGAATATATTAGTAATATTTCTTATATAATAGGGCTTTTCGCTCAAATTAGTCAATAATTGAGTCGTTGTCGTTATGGTTAATATTCATTTCTTGTCATATAATTAGATCTGTGGATACGAAAAAAACAGAACAGGCTTTTATTCTTTCAAAACAGACCGGCGCGTTTGCTTTGCAAAGCATCAACCAACTCCTATGGCCCGCAGTCTGTATCAATTGTCACGAAATCATATGTGAAACGGACAATAACCTGTGTAAAAATTGCTGGGACCAGCTTCTGACCAGTACCGGTGCGGATTATTGTCATCGCTGCGGCCGGGATGCCGGTAAATTTGCCATGCTGGCGGGAACGTGTCCCGACTGTCAGGGCAAAGAAATATGTTTTGATCGAATTGCTCGGGCCGGAGTTTATGAGCAAAACCTGCGGAAAATGATATTAGCTTTCAAGAATGGCAGGACCGAGCTTGATTCTATCCTTGGTTTTTTAGCCGATTCCGCTTTGCAGGGGGGCGGATTCTGTAGTGACATAGACCTTTTTGTGCCTGTTCCGCTGCATTGGTCCAGGCGTTTGGTTCGCGGCTATAATCAATCTCACGTGTTAGCCAGGAAACTGAGATCCTCGAAGGCTAAAATCAGCACAGACCTCGTCCGAATCCGACGAACTAAAGCGCAGCCGGCGATGACAAGTCCCGCCTCGCGTGCAAAAAATGTTGCCGGCGCTTTTGCCGGCCGATATCGGCATGATTTTGCCGGCCGAAAGATTTGTCTTATTGATGACATTAAAACAACCGGTGCGACTTTAAACGAATGTTCGAAAACGCTGAAACAAGCCGGTGCTTCAAAGGTTTTTGCCCTGGTTTTAGCCGTGGCGGGGCAGAAAAATACCAGCTAATGCGGTTATAGAGGAGCAATCTCTTGAGGAAAGGAAGAAACAGCAGGCTTATGATTATAACAAAACAATCAGTAATCGGGATGATAACGGTTATATTCGCCGTAGGAGCCTCGGGCAGGGCGATCGGAGCGGACTGGCTCGTTGAACAAATCAAAGAACCGGTCAGGATTGAAAAACGTCTTGACCGCAGGGAAATCGCTCTGAGCAATAGTCTTATTAGCCGGACATTTCGTCTCAGGCCAAACGCGGCTACCGTCGCCTATGATAATCTGATGACATGTGAATCCGTAATTCGCGGAATTAAGCCGGAAGCTATAGTCGAGCTTGATGGGCAGAAGTTTGAAGTTGGCGGCTTGAAAGGCCAGCTCGAATACGCATACCTGCAGGCCGGGACGATTGATTCATTGACAAGTAATCCAGATGCCTTTCAGTTCGCGAGTTTTGAAACCGGCGAGATAAAAGAACGCTTTCGCTGGAATCGCAGGCGATATTCGTCCCAGTCGGCCTGGCCGCTGGCGGGAAAATCGCTGACGCTGCGTTTCGTGCCGCCGGGCGATAAGCTTGAAGGACTGAAATTGTCTATATGCTATGAAATGTACCAGGGTATCCCGCTGCTGACCAAATGGCTGACTATACGAAACGACGGCGACAAACCGGTCAGGATAAACACATTTACCAGCGAAATTCTTGCGGCGGTGGAGTACGAATCCCTGGTGGAAGAACCGGTCCGGTGGGAATATCCGAATATTCACGTCGAGAGTGATTACGAGTTTCACGGGGACGATTCGAGAAATGCCAACGAGACGGCGTATTGGGTGGCCGATCCGCAGTACAGCACGCAGGTTAATTATAAACGAAAGACGCCGGCAATGCTGGAAGTCCGGCCGCCAATCGGGCCGGATATATTGATTGATCCGGGTGAAAGTTTCGAATCCTTCAGGACTTATGAGTTGATATATGACAGCACCGAGCGGGAACGCAAGGGCCTGTCGCTACGGCGGATGTACCGCACTATCGCGCCGTGGAGCACGGAAAATCCAATCATCATGCACGTACGCCGCGCGGACCCGAAATCCGTCCGTCTGGCAATCGACCAGTGTGCCGAGGTCGGATTCGAGATGGTCATAATGACCTTCGGCAGCGGTTTTAACATGGAAAATATCAAGCCGGATTATATGGCTCACATGAAAGAATTGGTCGATTACGCCCACAGTAAAAATATCGAGCTCGGCGGCTATTCGCTTTTGGCCAGCCGGAGAATCAGCGACGAGCACGATGTTATCAATCCTCAAACGGGCAAGACAGGCGGGGCGATTTTCGGCAACTCGCCGTGCCTGTGCAGCAGGTGGGGCATCGACTATTTCGAGAAAATAACAACATTCATCGAAAAAACCGGGCTGGATTTACTCGAACATGATGGTTCTTATCCCGGCGACATGTGTGCCTCAACCAGCCACCCGGGCCATGACGGCCTCAACGATTCGCAGTGGAAGCAGTGGAAGAAAATCACGAATTTCTATAAATGGTGCCGCAGCAGGGGGGTATATCTGAATGTCCCGGACTGGTATTTTCTAAACGGCTCGAACAAAAGTGCTATGGGCTACCGCGAGGTCAACTGGTCGCTGCCCAGGGAAAGGCAGATTATTCTCGGCCGGCAGAATATTTTCGACGGTACATGGAAAAAGACGCCGAGTATGGGCTGGATGTTCGTGCCGCTGGTCCAATACCATGGCGGCGGGGCGGCAGCGACACTCGAACCGCTGTCGGAACATCTCGATGCTTACGGCGCGCACCTCGCGCAGAATTTCGGTTCCGGCGTCCAGGCATGCTATCGCGGGCCGCGGTTGTACGACACCGAGAAGACTAAAGCGCTCGTAAAGAAGTGGGTGGACTTTTACAAGGAACACCGGGACATACTCGATTCGGACATCATTCACGTTCGTCGGCCCGATGGACGCGATATCGACTGTATTTTGCACGTCAATCCGCAACTGAAGCGCAAAGGCCTGGCGATGGTTTACAATCCCCTGGGCCGCGAGGTCAAAAGGCAACTGAAACTGCCCCTGTACTATACGGGACTCACCAGGACAGCAACAATCCGCGAGCAGCACGGGAAGAACAAGAAATATCGACTCGATAGAGTGTACAACGTCGAAATCCCGGTCGCCATCGCACCAAGAGGTGTTACATGGTTTGTCATAGAATAGCGACCGACCAATTAATTTTGGACTAATCCCAAGAATCCACCTCTGCCCGGGATCAGGGCCTGGGAAGAGGAATGTGTTCAAGCACAAACGGAATCTCGCGATGCGTTGGATTGACCGCTATCACAAAGCGGATACTCTTTATCAGACAGTCATAACCGCGGGCGTGTATGCCTTCAAGGATGTCAGCCGGCAGACGTTGAATTCCGAGAGGGTGCCGGCTCCGCTTGCCGTCTTCGACGATCAATTCCCGGGCCACCACAACTCGTTCCGGGAAGTAATCCTGAACGGACATAGTGCGTATTGAGGCAGCATCCTGCGGACGTCTCCTTATCCTAAAACCAAACCTCTTTTCCGTGCACTCTGTATCGTGCAGTTGAATCTCCAGGTCAGGAGTCAGTCGCACCCAGTCGTCGCTCGGTTTGAACGGGAGTTCGACATATTCAACTGACTCTGCCACGAGGGCATAGAAATGACCTTTGACACGGCCGATCTCTCCGCCGTCCTGTTTGCTCAATCCTGCGTCAAGCTTTATTTGCATACGGTTGGGCTCCAACTCGCTGACCCACCCTCCCTGGGTTTTCGCCTTCGGAAGCAATCTCAGCACAGATCGAATGGCAGTTTTCCACCAGGGCGGTTTTGGCGGTCTCACATATTGTAGGCGATAATTCAGGGCTTCGTAGTCCATGCTGCTTGACCTGGATGACACGGGATAAAACTCAATATTTGCGCCTTCACCATCTGTCACTTCTTCGATCACGTGTTCTGGACATATCCCCAAAACGAGGTTGGGGTACAGGCTCTCCACCTCAAAGGAAAGTAACAAAGTCTCCGACACTTGCTGCTCTCGATCCCCGGAAACCGCGGGATTACGCAGCGATACTTTCTTGTCGTAAGTAATCGAAGACCAGCTCACCTTAAACTTGTCTGCGACATTTGTCTCAGGAATGGATTTGGATTCGGCCCTTGCCGGTGACGACCCCACGAATAAGACCGTCACTGTTATGAGTACAATCCAGTCCAGGCGCTTCATATTACACCCTCCTTCTCCAATCTCCAAACACAAGACGCAATGACCATTTTTCCGGTTTTTCCCACTTGGCTCCTGAGTATACGTATTTTGGGCCATAAGTCAACGGACGACCTTGATTATACTTGTCTTTCTTCGTCCAATACCACGGCGGCGGGGCAAGAGCGGCAGGTTTGAACTTGACCGACAATATAATGTCGAGATTCCGGTAGATATAGCCCCGCGCGCTGTTATATGGTTTGTTATAGAGGAATGAAAGACTATATTGGGCCATAGGATAACAGCAATTTAGCGTCTGAACTCAGGTATGTCTGCGGGGAGGCCAACACGCATAAAAAAGCGGGCAAATGCCTGAGAAAGATGCTCGCGATAGGGGGGCAATAAACGTGTTCGTTTACCTAACTCATTAGCTATTTTCCGTATAAAATCCAATGGAAGAGAATGAACTCTTCGGAAATCCACAATTCTAAAATCGCGCTTGAGCTCTTCTAAATCGCACTTGTCCAATACATGAAAGCCAGGCAACTGCCCCTTGCGTGCTTTCTCCCAATTTTCGTTGCGGGCCATCCTTTCTCCTGGTTTAAAATCTGATTTTTGCCATACACTACACAAGAGAACTTCAGGAATTTTCTCCTTACCTTTAACCATATCACATGTTTGGGACATAACTATCACATCTCTGCATTCGAAAGGTATGTCTTGGGAATCAGTTGTAGTACCAGATGGTCCTAATGACAATTCTGAAGGTAAAATAAGAACTGGACAGCTTTCTATGATGTCGCCCTGTTGAATATCATCGCCGCTAACTTTGTCATACCATCGATAATCCAAAATATTGATCCCCTCCTTCGTTATGCCCATGGATCATCAATAGGAATTGGTTTGCTGCGACCTATATATTTAAACCTAACTTTAATGGTACCTGACCGATGCGGTGGAGGTGGGGTTTCAATGTGCACATCCCATTCGAGTAAATCTTGGTCTTCTACACTGATGGGAAGAACAGTTGAAGAACAACTCACCTTTTCACGAAAGCGCGATATCTCTTGTTCGGGTTCTTCGGCAATGCAAGTGTCATTATCAGTAAAGAGTTTTATCATAGTTTCTATGTACACAAAAGGTGTTTTCCAGAAGGAATCTTCGACTATTATGACACCGACGTCAGTACTTGTAGCTAAATCTGATTGAAATGACTCAAAACGCCCCTCCCGCAGTGACTGACATCTTCTATTCAGCATTGTCAAGAATTCTCTATTATTCCATTCCTGAAGCCGAGAAGGTCTCTCTATTGAATTAGTTTCGCCTAACCTCGTCTGAGTGAGTGCATATGTCATTTACAAGTCCTCCAAGGCCAAGATGGTCCGTGCAGTCTGAATAAAATGATCGTAGTGTTCAGCGTATAGAGAAGTCGCACATTCTATTTCTTGGTGTATATTATGCCCACCTAAGTCTATGTGGTAATTAGCATCTACTAGCATACCATTGCGTTCATTCTCACTGTCAGCACGTTTGACCTTTCCTGAATCGAATGACAAACGTAACCGTATGTCGTCAATCCTATACACAAAGCGGAAACCAGATGCTTCGGGTTGTATACCATTGAAATCGGCAATGCCAGGCTTTAGGAAGAGATTCATTACGATTCTCTCTGGCTCAGCACATTCAATAAATCCTTTGAAGTTAATGCCCACAGCTTGGTATTTAACATGAGGTAGCTTTTGAACGTATTTGCGTGCTAACACAGGAAGCAGGGATTCTCCAACGTCGTCTTTTAGTTCGTCTCTCCTAACTTGGAATTTATTTTCCTCGACAATAAAAACGATGCCATTTTTGTATTTTACTGCAGCGAAGACTGGGGTGGACACAGGTGGCTCAGCTACTTCCCAATCCGAAGGCACAATACCCTCCGAACTGAGAAAAGTGGGGTGAAGGATTGTAGGATTGTGTTGTTTTGCTAAAACGACAATTGATGTATTTAATATATCGAGTTTCACGCTTTACTTATTCCCATTTTAAGACGAACTTTTTAGGTAACCACTTACAATTATCATATTTCAGACTGACTAAATATCGGTAACATAATGAATTAGCATTCAGTTTTTCATAAACCAATGCTAAACACACTATATTAAACACTACGCAGAAAAGGAAAAGCGAGTTCGATTCAACTCATCTCAATTGAGTATAATCAAAATACTTCCAATATCAAAGTATAAAAAAAAAGTAAATTGAACAGTTTTTTGCATAGTTTTAAGTCCGATATTCCAACATCTACAGTATTTCGTGCTTGATTATTGCACGGTAGATGCCGTTTATGCGCTTGCCTTCGACGATTGAGGGGGCATATTTATCATTTCTCGGCTGGAGTCGGATTTTGTCATACTTTTCGAAGAAGGCTCTCTTGAAGGTTGTCTCGTGCGGCATCGTGAAACGAATAAAGCAATCATCGCCGCTGCTAACTTCCACCGCGGGCGAGAAAATCACGATATCTCCCTCGCTAAATTTCGGCTCCATCGAATCGCCGATAACGCGGACGGCAAATGCGTTGGGATCGTGCACATCCGGACAGCGGATATAGTCGTCGGCTATGCCCACGGGATAGTCCAGGTCGTTGAAATCTCTCGGATAACCGGCTGCAACTTTGTTTATCACCGGGACCAATCGGCCCGCTGCCAAAGGCTCCTTCTTTTGTTTCATTCGTAATTTCTTCTTGGAAACAAGCTTGCCGAGCTTGTTCGGGCTGACTTCCTTGTCAATTACATTTCTGACAATCTGCCGCCATTTCTGAACCTCAGCCTCATTTTTTTCATATTTCTGGCGGATATCCGAAGGCATCCTTTCGAGATGAGCAATGTGCAGCAGCAGGCCCGGTTCAAAATCGAGTACCTCCTCAAGCTTGTTCAGTAAGTCATCGCTCGGCGGATTTTTGACCTTACTGGTCTCGATTGTTGATAGATACGGTTTTGAAAACCCGATGCGATTGCTGACCTCGTCCAGTGTCAGCTTCATCTGTTCACGTCTTTCTCTAATAATTTGTCCAAGCGCCATGTCGAATCCTCAATCTTTAATTCACTTGCTAATTAATTTCTACTAACTCGTAAATACTGCTTCCCAATCCGATACTCTCGCCGTGTGCGATTTGACAGCTTGTGTCAAGCTCATAATTTCCCAGCAGCTCTGCAAGTTTTTTCCCACTTGTGTTTTCCACCATATCCAGCGCCGCCTTATCGACGGCCACAGGATCGGTAGAAGCGATTATACCGATATCTTCTACTATTGTGCGCATATTAGGTGTGTCAAAGCAATCACAATCTTTGGTAACTGATAACATAAAGTTAAAAAATGTTGTTTTTTTTTCTTTGCCCTTCAGCGTTCCCAGCGCATGTTCGGCGATACTTTTTTGCAATACATCCGTTTCCAAGCCCCAATTACACGTAACCGCCCCGAATCTGCACATCGCCATACATTCCGCACAGCCGATACACTTATCCTGGTTGATGTGCGCCTTGACATCGTCGATTGTAATCGCATCAGCCGGGCAATGATCGTAACACACGCCGCAACGTGTGCAATCATCGCTGATATTCAGCGTAAGGGCGGCGTGCTGTTTCATTTTACCTTTTTTGCTCGCACAGCCCATTCCCAGCGTTTTCAGCGTTGCTCCGAGGCCCGCTGCAACGTGGCCTGTCACGTGGGCCACTGAGAGAATTGACTGACTCTTTATGATGTCGTTTGCGATATAGACCTCTTTTTTATTGATCTGACCGTTAATCTTAACCGCCGTCTCGGACGTTCCGAACAATCCATCGGGCGCCACAAACGGTATTCCCAGTCCATCGACACTGAAACCGTGTTTTGCCGCCAAAATTGTGTGGTCGACGGCATTGTGCCTGTGCCCTACGTATAAAGTGGTGGTATCGGTCACAAATGGTTTTGTTTTCAAACCAACCAGCTCATCCACCAATCCCTTGATATACGGAGCTTTTATGTACGTATTGTTTCCATCTTCGCCGACGTGGACCTTTACGGCTGTGAAGTCATTTTCGCTAAAGCAGTCAGCAAAGCCGCCGGCCTTGAACACTTTTCGGGCCTTTTCAGAAATCACATTGTGGCCGTCATCAACAGAAGCTTCGATAAAATATACCTTGGAACCCATAAAAACACCCCTTGTGATCGAACATATCTGCCCGCTGTTTTACGACCGTTCAATCCGTCGGCAGGGCAAACTAATTATATTGTTTTTTCGCCGGACTGCAAGAATAGCTCAAAAAATCAAATGCTCGCACAATATTTTTACACCGATACCTATGAGAACCAGCCCGCCGACGGCTTCAATTTTGTTCTCGAAAAAATGCCCGAATCTTTTGCCGATCAAAACTCCTGCATAGGAAAGTGCAAACGTTATCAGACCGATAATTATCACCGCAACCGCAATAGAGCTGGTGATAATTGAAAGTGTAATGCCGATTGCCAGGGCGTCGATACTGGTTGCAACGGATAAAACCAGCAAAACAATGATGTTCGATGGGTCCGGATTTTCTTTGACGGATTTGATTTTGAACGATTCGTAAATCATTTTGCCGCCGACCGCCGCCAGAAGAGCGAAGGCAACCCAGTGGTCATAGTCTTGTATGTAATCCTTCAAACTCAGCCCCGCCAGAGAGCCTATCAGCGGCATAAAAGCCTGAAAAGCCCCGAAAAAAAGGGCCATTCGAAGAGCGTGCTTTACATGCAGTTGTTTATACGCGCCCCCGCTGACAATAGAGACCACAAAAGCATCCATTGCCAGCCCGACGGCTATGACTGTGATTGTAATAAACTCCATAACACAAATTCTAAGTTAATATTTCGTAAAGCATGAATTTGTAAGTTGTCTTCTTGTGATTGGGTGGCAGCCTCAAAGCCGAAGGCTTTGGGGATGGTTAATCTGCCAGAAGCCATCCCCAAGCGCCATAAGGCGTCCCCAAGGGATTGCCGCTTTCCCTAAGGGACGCCTTGCGGCGGAGGCTGCCACTCTTTGGGACTATTAAATCAAATTTTATAGACTACTTCCCGTTATCTACTCCGCTTTAATTATGCCCTTGTCGGTAAGGTTTTCCTTGATTTTCTGGCCGGGCTTGACGACTAAAAATTCGTTTTCGTCCCAGTTGCCGTCCACGAAGTTCTGCATAAGGACGGGGCTGCCCTTGAGCTCATCGTAGTTCCAGTGGAGGAATTCGGCGCAGCGTTTTGTGTAATCCCTGCATTCATCCGAGTTGGCAAAGCCCCAGTCGATATACGTCGCCCAATTGTACTGCTTCATCCATCCTTGTTCCATCTCCATCAGATATTGAGCGTTATCGTCGCCGTATTTTTCCTGGTACTCCTTGAGCGTTGTTTCATAGCGTTCTTTGCCGGGCTGCTTGCCGGACTCAATCCAGCCGGCGCTGTACCAATAAACGCCGCGATGAGCGTCGAAATATTCCTGGTATTTTTCCTTCGAGCCGAGCAGAAGCGTAACACAGTCGTGGCCCCGCGGCACGACAATCGGGATTTTCGCCGATAAGCCCACAATGCCGTTGCTGCAAAGACCATAGCCGAGCAGCGATGCATCATAGGGGCGCCCTTGTATGTCGAGGGTATTATTCAGAGCTTTCTGAACCTCTTCGCGAAGCTTGTCGGGCTCATCGTGCAGGCCCTGCGGCATCAATACTACGTCGACAACATTCTTCGAGCGGGCCGTACAAAGATACGCCTCTCTCTGCATTACCTTACATAAAATAAGTTGAAGTCTCATATTAAAATTCTCAGCCGGGTCAATTGCCCGAAGCGGAATCGGTCCTTATGGATTGCATGTTTTGCAGGGTCTTTTCCCTGCTTTTATTGCTTCATCTTTGCTCTTGTAGGTTACGAGGTTTTCTGGCGAAATGTTCTTCGCCCAGCGACAATCCGGTTTGTGGAAAACATTACGGCTCTTCGATGCGACATATAAGTATCCGGTTGCCGCCGGATTCACATCTGGTTCGATTTGTTTGTCCTGATTATTTAGAGAATCGGCTTCGCTTGTCTTTGCGTCTGCTGGTTTTGTGCCGGTTGGATTTGTTGCATTGTATATGTTGATAAAGTCTTCAACCTGCTCCAGCACGATATCAGTGATTTTGACAGACATGCCTTCCGCCGTTACGGCCTGCATCGCCGGAATCGTCTGCCAGATGTCGGCCTTGAAAACCGGATTCCGTTCGTTTTTGAGACAGACGCCCCTTGCCAATGCCATCCGAATACTGAATACGCACTGCTGTGAATCTTCGAGGTGGAGGGTGCTGACGTAAATCCTCAGTTCCGGAATATTCAAGATTTTATCCGCCGTTTTTGTGTCTGATTCTATACCGGCCTGTTGTAACTTTTCTCTTACAGTTGCTTCGAGCTGTTTGAAAACCGGCAAATCTTTGTCCGGCGTGGTGCCGTATCGCAAAACGGCGACGTGTAATTTGTCAATCCCGGCGAGAGCCGGATGAGGCTGGTTGATTAACAGAGGCTTCTCACCGGACGGAGATTGTTCTGCTTGATCCGGACTCGAAGCGAAGAATAATCCGGAAGCGATAGCCAAAATGAGATAATACGTTTTGATTTTCATATTTTCCCCTCTTTTACCGCAATTGTGCCCGGGGCCGTGACTTTAGCTCGATTCGTGTAAAGATGTCGCTGAAGTTCCGGTCTCAGCTTGCATCTAATGCCTTGCTTACCGCATCCTTCATTTTTGCCAGACCGGTCTTCGCCACCGCCAGCGGATCCTGCTTCCAGTAGTTCGGATTGAAAAGCTCCAGCGACAGGAAAGCCCGGCTGCCGTTGCCGTGCAGGTCGCGGAGGATTTGGCTCAACGGGGCGATGCCGTCGCCGGGCATAACGCGATCACGGTCACCGATCGTCTCACGCGGCGGGTTGGCCGGATAATCGTTCAGATGAAAGACCTGGATGGCGCGGGCGCTCAATAGCTTCAGGCCATTGAAGTCCGAACCGCCTTTGTAAATGTGGTAAACGTCGGGCAGCAGGCACGCTTTCGGGTGGCCGCTCTCGATTACCACGAAAACAGACTGGCCTAATCGATGCAGATTCTTTGATGAACCCCATACTTCCACCTGTGACACAACATCCATCTGATCACCCAGTTCCAGCAACGCCCGATATCGCTCGGCAGCCTTCATGAGGTCCAGCCCGGGCACTCTGGTAGCACCCGCCGGGGGGGCCGCGATGCGTTTGCCGCCGATCCGGGCCAGCACATCCATATCCCGCTTGACCTGTTCCAGTCCCTTTGCTCGCTCGGCATCGTCGTCTATGATCCAGCGTGAGAAGGAGATTGCGCTTTCCACGGTCAGGCCCAGGTCGCTGATTTGTTTGCGGATATCTTTAAGGTCGCCGCCGTTGCGCACATGCTGGTGGACTTTATCAGCCCACGGTTCGATCGCGCTATAGCCGGCTTTGGCGGTAATATCGATTTCCTCATTCAAACTCAGCTTCTGACCGCGAATCGTGCTTGTATTGAGACAGTAGCGAAAGGGCACTGTTGATACGGAGTCGGTTTTGCTCTGGTTCCCGACTGCAACGGCTTTGCTTCTGTTGGTTATTACGGTGCCGATCGCAGCACTGGTACCGGCCATGAATCGACGGCGGGAAAGACTGTTTTCTTTCATAATCATCTCCTGCTTAATTATGCAATAAGCGCAAAAGCTTCTGTCACGTTCATCCCTTCTTCAATACCCAGTGCTTTGGCTTTCGCATTTGCTTTTGTAACCTTCCGGTCGGCGAAACGTTCCAACGTGCCTATAGGATTATCAGGCGTGCTTTCCACTATCGCGGCGGCTACGCCGTATCCTTCGCAGGCGTCGATGTCAATCGCGGGGCAGGCCAGAAAACCTTTTGAGCCGGTCACTAACAGAATATTAAATCCCGCCCATTTGGTCTGCACGCCTTCGACCGGGCCGTTTGGCGTCTGATATGTTTTCGTGTTAATTTCCATGAATAATTATTCCTTTGTCATCCAAAGGCTTCTGCAAAATTGAAGTTAGGCATACTTTTGGAAAGAAAAAAACTGTTTTATTGTTTTTTTCTTTCTAAAAAAACGCGCATCTTTCTATTCGATAGTACTTTATCATACGATATTCAATTATTTTTAGAAAATCCTGAAAGAAGATTTTCTAAAATAATATATGCCTAACTTCAATTTTGCAGAACTCATTTGTTATCCACAAAAAGACGGGAATCTGCATTCAAAATCAATCATACGGGCTTGCCGAGCTGTCCGGTAATTTCGGCCAGCTTCTCATCGAGCAGTTCTTTGCTCCTGGCTTCTATATTTAATCGCAGCAGCGGCTCGGTATTGCTCGGCCGGCAATTAAACCACCAGTCTTTATACCCGATAGTCACGCCGTCCAGGTGGTCGATTTGCCCATCGTTGTATCTTCTTGCCAGCTCGTCCATTTTAGCCTGCTTGTTTTCCACCGTGAAATTCAACTCACCGCTGCTGAAGTATCTTCGCAGCGGGCTGATCAGCTCGCTTATCGGCACATTGGCTTCGCTGACAATGTTTAGCACGTGAACAAGCGTAATCATGCCCGAGTCGGCATAGAAGTTGTCACGATAATAGAAATGTCCCGAAAGCTCACCGCCGAATACCGAGTGCGAATCCCGGAGGGCTTTCTTCATATACGCGTGTCCCACCCTTTCCCTGCGTGGCGTGCCGCCATGCTTGATAATTTCCTCGACGACGACTCTGCTGCTGCGTAAATCGTAAACGACAGTCGATTTCGGCTCTTTTTCCAGGAAATACGGTACCATCAAGGCGGTCATAAGGTCGCAGCCGATAGTATGGCCTTTTTCGTCGACCATCATAAGCCTGTCGGCGTCGCCGTCGAAGCATACTCCGAAGTCACACTTGTTTTTTTTAACCGCCGCTTTTAGTCCGGCCAGATATTTTTCGACCAGCGGATTCGGCTCGTGCTTGAATTTACCTTTGTGCTCGAAGTTGAGTTCGATGATTTTTAGCGGCAGCTTGTCGAATATCGCCGGCACCATCTTACCGGCCATTCCGTTGGAAGCATCGACGGCGATCTTCAATTTCTTTACTTTAGGCCTGAGAAACTTCAATACGTGCTTTTTGTATTCTGCGGTCAAATCACGCTTCTCGACCGAACCGGCGGCCTTGCCTTTGGTGTGCAGCAGGGCCATCGCGATATGTTCTATATCTTTCAGGCCGGTATCGCCGCCGACAGGTTTGGCTTCGAGGCCGGATATCTTAAAACCATTATAATTGGCCGGATTGTGCGAAGCCGTCACCTGAACGCCGCCGCACGTGCCGAAATGGTTGATTGCGAAATACATCTGGGGCGTATCGATCATTCCGATATCGATGACGTTTGCACCTGTGGAGTTCATTCCTTCGATAAGGGCCTTGGATATC
>Ga0209121_10001950_pt1 | contig 21418 bp, 19 predicted proteins | sample Cruoilmetagenom3_FD_187292 | JGI IMG/M metagenome (GOLD analysis project Ga0209121, IMG submission 187292) | Oil polluted marine microbial communities from Coal Oil Point, Santa Barbara, California, USA - Sample 3 (SPAdes) (version 2) | ecosystem: Environmental > Aquatic > Marine > Oil seeps ...
ATCAACTCAAGTTACTTCATCTTTGCCCTGCCGGCACTGCTGCTGGCGCTTGTGGCTCAAGCATGGGTGCGGAGCGCCTATGGCAAGTATTCGCGGATCACAAACAGGGCTCGCATCACCGGTGTGGATGCAGCGCGCCGTATGATGGCCGACGTTGGCACACAGCTGCACATCGAGGGGGCCCGTGGCACTCTATCCGATCACTACGACCCACGCAGCAACACGTTGCGGCTGTCACCTGCGGTCGCCCAACAACCATCGATCGCATCACTGGCGATCGTGGCTCACGAATTGGGGCACGCTCAGCAGGATTCGCAGGCTTTTGCGCTGCTCAAACTGCGTTCAGGTCTGGTACCTATGGTGAGGCTCACGTCGTGGCTGGGTCCCATCCTCTTTTTGGCTGGCATCTTCCTGGGCATCTACGATCTTGCCTGGGTCGGCGTCATCTGTTTCGCGGGCGCCGCGATCTTCTCGCTGATCACCCTGCCGGTTGAACTCGACGCTAGCCGGCGCGGTCTGGCGATGCTCAAGCGCAACAACCTGCTGACCAACGATGAGGAACGTCGTGGTGCGCGCACCGTGCTCACAGCCGCGGCGCTGACCTACATCGCAGCGCTGGTACAGTCGGTCTCCACACTGTTTTACTACGGCTCGATGCTGACCGGCAGCAGCCGGCGTCGCCGGTAATTGGGACGAGCCGGCTCGGGTCGATTTGCATCAAGGTGAACAGTCCCTATAATCACTGAGTCTAGCCTGCTCGCCGCGCAGCCGGCCAAGGAGCACTATGGAAGCACAAACGATCGACCGCTTGGCCATCATCATCGCCTACCAGTGGCAGTCCCAGGGGTTGCTGAAGACCCTCAAGGATCGCAATTTCACCGCCACCATCGTGGACGCCGTGGGCGGATTGCTCCGCGAAGGAATGATTACGTTGGTCGTCGGAACCCCCGAGCGGCGTCTACCAAGCTTCTTTGCCCTGGTGCGCAACGCGTGTCCCGGAAGCACCCGCTTCATCCCCTTTGATGCCGAAATGGAGTTCCCGTGGCTACCGGAGAGTGAACTCGTCGTCGTGCGCGCGGGCGGCGCCAGCATCTTTGTCCTGCCTGTCGACGAATTTATCCAGCTCTAGCCGTGACCGGAGAGCCGGGAACAGCGGCCGCGGGGCACTCGCCTGCCCGAAGCCAAAAACGCCTCTGCAGCCCACGCGCGCGTGGTGCTGGAGGCGTTTTTCTGTTATGTCCAGCACAATGGTGAATGCCGTTACCGCTACGTATAGCGTTTCGTTACCTGGTGGATAGATAATTTATGAGGGGTGACATGAAGATGCAGGTGCTTTTGCGCAACACGCGGATTCGACCGGATTGTGACAACTATGGCACCCGTAGCAACCATTGATATGCCGTAGAGCTAACCACAAGCAATCTGCACACCCCGACCTCTGGATCGCCCCAACGAATTTGCGGCGGCTAACCATCGAGATCACCGGGGATGTGGGAGCTCCCTAGGGGGGGCGACCACCGTTGTGCAACCCCAAGCCGACGACAGCGGAGCGCGCAGCGATATTCGTGTGAGTTCGTGGTTCCCTTTTGCAGCGAGCGTGGACCGGCAGCGCGCGCGGCGAATGCTCGCGCCACCGGCCCACCACCCCGCCCTACTTAGACCTCGGTCAGCAGCCTCGGGGATGTAGCAAAAGAAGTCCGCTACCACCGGAGAAGGCAACCAAGGTCGCGCCGCCGATTTGTGCCCTGGTCAGACATACGTGTGGAGTTCGGCGCTTGGCGTCAAAGGCTGGAGATCGACGAGTCCGGAAACAGTGCTCCTGATCGCAGTTGGATGTCGTATCACGATGCACCAAGGTGATGAAGTCGTACCAAAGTACACCTCCATCATAGCATAGCCCAAGACGCACGTCAACACCTACAGGACTCAAGGGTCTTCAGAGGCCGGCGAAGCTGCTTGCTTTACATCCGGCCTCAGCCTCCTTCCTCCTTCTCAATCGCCACGCCGCCCGCTGTCACGATTCGCCTGCGGGAGAGCGCGATGCTACTCTCTCCGGCGCCCCCGCGGACGGCCTCGTCCACCGGCGACGATGAGGTCACCAGCCCGTCCCGCCACACGTGCAGCCGTATGATCTCATCAGCGGTCAACACATAGAAGTCCCCGCGAGCTAGAATGTGGTCAGCCAGCAACGTCAGCACCTTGCGGCGCAGCATCGTGCCACTGTCAAAGAGCTCCCACGTCTGAAACTGAGCGACGAACCGCACGAAGTCCTGTCCCGAGGGCGTACGCAGCGTGCCACGTCGCAAGAAGATGACCGGAGGCCGACCGGCCTGACGAGCCAGTTGCCACTCGAGACCCACAGGCGCCCGTATGTCACCACCCATAACCACAATGTGCACATCCGCAGCGGCGATGGCGTCGGCGTCCACCAGTCCGTTGCCATCCGGCGACTGAACCACGCGGAAGTCAAGATCACAAGGCACGTCGGCCACGGCTCGCCCCAGAATCTCACGCTCCGTTTCCAGATCGGACGCTGCAGAGATGTAGAAGAGTACAGTATTGGACATAACCCCTACCCCTATTCGACATCCGAGCCGAGACAGACGGTCCCGAATTCGTATCCTCGGGCCTCAAGCAGAGGCAAAACCTGATCCAGCAAGACAGTCATCTGCGCGCCGTTGCCCAGAACGTGGAAACGCAGCACCGCCCCAGGACGCACTTGCCGTAGCAGTTCCGCTACCGCGGCCTCGATTGCAGCCGAGGTCGAGGCCGAAGACGTCGCAGTGGACGTATCCCAGAGCAGCACCTCGTATCCCACCTCGGCCATCAAGGCGCGCGCGTAAGCATCCATCGCACCATACGAGGGTCGGATGCAACGCGTTCCGACCGCTCCCGGTGCAGCTTGCGCCAGGGCATGCAGCTGGGCCTGTGCCTGCCGGCCAATCACATCCAAGGTCTGATCCGTATCGCCCAGGATTCCGACGGTATGCCCAGACTCTACCAGCGCGGCACCACCCGGACCATCCGGCACCGGCAGGAAGAACGTCCCCCGCACACCATAGCTCAGCAACACATCTGCCACCGGCAGAGCCCAACCGGAATCCTCAAAACCACCGTCGAACGTGAGATAAAGCGTGCTTCCAGGGGGCACGACCGGGCGATCCGGCGGAGAGACCGAGCCGGTCTCCGCCGGCACAACAGTCTTGGTCAAGACCGGGGTCTGAGTGGCGGTAGGGGCCGGTCTGGCGGCGAGAGTTGGCGTGAGGGTTGCCGTTGCCGCCGGCAGCTCAAGCGTCAGCGGCGGATCCACCGCTGCAGCAAGCACGTAGGAGGTCGCACTGCCGGCGATGGAGACCAATGTGATCTGGTAATCCTGCGTGCTGGGCAGCTCCCCGGCCCATCGGGTCGTCTCAGACACGACGCCGGCGAGAACCGTGCCGTCCTCAAGACCACGGAGCGAGAAAAACACCCGCTCGTAAGGAGAGGTGACACCCAACTCCAGCGACTGGTCGGCCTGCCCCGACAACACATAGCGCTGGTCCCCGAGGGGATACAGGCTGCCCCTGACCAGTGTTGCGGCTGTCCCCGGAGCAAACGGCAGCGGCTGACGTCCCGGAACTGGTGGTGCAGCGGGCCGCTGTCGGGGGCCGTCCCATTGTGTCACCAGGCTCAGTGTGTCATCCTCCAATTCGTAGATGCGGCGCGAATCCAGGCTGGGACAGCACGGCGCATCGTCGGCATCAAAGGTGAGCATCTCCAGTGTGAGGCGTCCCGTGGCAACCGCCATAGATCGAGGTATCACCCGGTCCCCCAAAGCCAATGAAACCACCGGGACGGCGTCCCCACCACGGCTGGATACAATGTTCAGGTAGAAGTGTGAGCCACCGGCGGCGGGATGCACAACCAGAAGCACAGCGCCATCATCACGGCGATCGCCATCGAGATCGCCGAACGTGACCATATCGGCCACCGTGATGGCCAGGGCTTCTGATTCACCGACCGCAACCTCGCGGTAGATACCATCGACCATCTCTGCCACCCCGCCATTGGCCCACTCATTGGGATAGGCGAGGTTCCGAAGCTGCACCAACGTCAGATCCGGCAACGGTGTCGGGGATGCAGTACGGGTTGCCGTTGGCGTCAATGTCGGCAGTGGGGTGTGCGTCGCCGTCGGGGTGCGCGTCGGCCACCGTGTGACGATCACGCGGGTTGGATTAGCCGTGGGAGACACCGCGGGTATCGTAGTCTTGCACGCAGCCAACAGCAGCGTCACCCATAGAGACGCAGCGCATCGAGCAATCCATCGGTCCATGTCTCCCCCTGGGTTGAGAGAACTCCGTCTGTCACTATACTCCGACCAACGCCCGCGGCAACCGCGCAGTACCCAACATCCAGCACCGCTTTCTGACGCAGCTCAACCACAGTCCGGGCACAAGATCCTGCCGGTGCGGTATAATGTGGTAGATGAAGCAGAGGCGACACACACGAACAGATCATATGCTAAGGAGTCGATGAATGAGCGAACTGACGCAGATAACCGCACGTCCCTACAGACTGCACAACCAGATTCAGAATTACGCTTGGGGGACAAGGGACAACGAGGCATTCATCCCGCACCTGCTCCAATTCGATCCGGAACCTGGAGTGCCCTATGCCGAGCTCTGGATAGGCACACATCCCAAAGCGCCCTCACAGGTAGAACTCCCGGACGGTTCGAAGATGTCACTGCACGACTGGATCGCGCAGGAGCCGCGGACCGCCCTCGGCAAGGCCGTCAACGCTCGATTCGGCGGACTCCCTTTCCTGTTCAAAGTGCTGTCCGCGGGTCAGTCCCTCTCGATTCAGGCCCACCCGACCAAGACGCAGGCAGAGACGCTCCACGAGCAGGACCCTGCACATTATCCCGACGACAACCACAAGCCGGAAATCGCCATTGCCCTCGACCACTTGACCGCGCTCATGGGGTTCAAGCCCTTCGATCAGTTGGCCGGTACGCTTTCTCGCTATCCTGAGATCGCGGACTTCGTCGGGTGGGAAACCGTCAACCGTATCGTCACCGCAACCACGCCCTCTGAGGTCATCAAGGCAACGCTCACACGGGAGCTCTTCGCCGCGCTCATCCAGCACGCCATCGAGGACCCAGTGGCATTGGGCACGGCTGTGGACGCCCTGTCGCAACGACTTACCGGCGGGTATGATCATCCAACAGAGGCCGAAACGCTATTCCTGGAGCTTCGCGAGCGCTATGGGAGCCAGGATGTCGGGCTGTTCGCCCTCTTCCTCTTCAATATCGTCCATCTCAGAGCCGGCGAGGGCCTCTTCACCGAGGCCGGCATCCCGCATGCCTATCTGAAAGGCAACATCGTCGAGTGTATGGCAAGCTCAGACAATGTGGTCCGCGTGGGCCTGACACCGAAATACCGCGATGCAGTGACCTTGATCAAGATCGTGGACACAGCCCCCCGGCTTCCCGAGATCCTTGACGGCAATCCAATCACGTTACCCTCCGGAGTCACCGCCGCCAACTATCCCGGGCCGGCAGCGGAATTCGAAATGGCCCGGCTCGTGTTGCCTGCCGGCGCCGGCTTTGAGGTGACCAAGGGCGACCGCCCAGCAGTCGCCCTGGTCATCCGAGGCAGCATAGACCTGCTCTGGGAAGGCCGGCAGGACACCTACGCACAGGGTGCCTCGGCATTCCTGCCCGCCTGCCTGGACAGGTACACGGTCCACGCAACCGCGGATGCTGAAGTGATGATCGCCAACGTGCCCGGGGTCTGACCGGCACCGCACGATATCGGGCGCGTGACATCAGAAGCGCCCAGGCCGGCTTATGGAAAGGACGCCCCCGATGGGGCGTCCTTTCGTCTTCGGAGATTCACTTGCAGCTGAACGTCGCGATAGGCCTGATGCTCTGTCAAAAGCCGCGCCAGAAGCCACCCTTGCGGCAACAATGCAGACCATCCAAGACGCGAAGCGCGGCCTTGATAGCGATACCGGCGGACCCGTAACCCCGTCGGAGGCCTCAGAGATCGCTCTGACCACTGCCGGGTTGGCGGACTAAGCTGATCGCTGATCGCTGATAGCTCTTTTCTGCTACCCGCCAACCAACCCGCTAACCGTCGTGAACCAGCACGCTCGCCTCTGCCAGAACATCGAGCAAGAGCACCGTGGTGCGCTCGACTAACACGGCGCACGACCCTAGCCCGCCCTCCGAATGAACCGCGTTCTCCCGCAGCCAACTACATTCGGTCTCTCCGAACACCTCACTGAAGCGTTCGCGGAATGCCTTGGCCAGTGACTGCGCCAACGTATCGTCCTGCAGGCTGGTTCGACCTAGCAGTGCCCCGATGATCATCACGCCGCCGGCAATCGCCCCGCACAGCTCATGCTGGCTGCCCCCTACGCCACCGGCAAACCCCGTCGACAGACGTGCGCAGGTCGGGTGCCAATCCGGCACCAGGTGTGGCCCAACAGCCAGCACCACGGACTCAGAACAGTGATAGCCTTCCCGCAGGTACGCGCCCGCGCGCCGGGCGAGCGCCTGGCGAATCTCCAGCTGCTCAGATGTTGTCATCAGCGACACCTCCGCGACAATGAATCGGATCACCTCAGACGATATCACACTCCTCAGCAGAGCCAAATTCGCGTTAGGCAACTGCCAACTGATACACCGAATACCCTCACGCAGGCCCGCCCGGTACACGCGCCGCCGGACAGAGGCACCATCTCCTTTGACACTGGTGAAGGCGTTGCCCGTGGCTTGGCGTTTCACGCGCGGACAAAGTGACGATCAGCCGACTCCATTGCTTGCTCATACGCCCCTGGGCCTCGCGCTGCCGCTGCGTGCAGCCACAGCCTGTGCCACGCCCACGGCTGCTGAGATGCTTTCCCCCTGAAGTTGAGGAACTTGCAGCGCACGCCTAGCCATGCTAGACTGAATCTGCAACAGCCTACACATCGACTCCACTACCAGCAGGAAAGAGAACCTTCGCGCGCAAGGAGATGCGCTTATGAAAGCGTGGCATGAGGACGATGCATTCTGGGAAGCCTTCGGCCCGTTGATGTTCCGAGAGGAGCTCTGGGCCGCGGCGCCGGCCGAGGTCGACGCCATCGTGGAACTTGTCGACCTCCCGCCCAGGTCGGCGGTACTGGATCTGGGATGCGGTGTCGGTCGGCACTCATTGGAGCTGGCGCGACGGGGTTACCAGGTCACCGGCGTCGACCGGACGGCGGCCTACCTGCTCGAAGCACGGAAGAGGGCCCGGAGAGAGCGAGTGCCCGTCACGTTTCTGGCAGCTGATATGCGGGAGTTCGTACGACCGGCAGCCTTCGACGTGGTGCTCAGTCTCTGCACCTCCTTCAGCTACTTCGAAGACGCAGCTGACAACAAAAGGGTCTTGGTCAACGTCGCGCGCTCTCTGAAGCCGCAGGGCCGCTTTGTGCTCCAGCTGATGGGCAAAGAGGTGCTCGCGCGCATCTTCCAGGCGCGTGACTGGCGAGAGCAAGACGGAATCTACTTCCTGCAGGAACGAACCCTCACCGACGACTGGGGGCGGATGCAGAATCGCTGGATATTGATTCGGGATGGGTCCGCCCAAGAGACTATCGTCTCACACTGGATCTACTCAGCGGCTGAATTGGTCAGCCTTCTGACATCCAGCGGGTTCGCACACGTGGATGTCTATGGGGATCTTGAGGGCGCCCCGTATGATCAGACAGCCAGGCAGCTGGTCGCCGTCGCACGAATCTGAACCACAACTTTGAGACAACCTTGGACACCAGAACAAGAACTCCCGCCGAAACACGTCGCGTGATCCGCCGCTGGATTGCTCAGGCCACTCTGGGATGGCTGGGCTATGCTGTCATCCTATTTGCCGCTGCCGGTCAGGTGGACTGGGCATGGGGGTGGGTCTTTATGGGTATCCTGGCGGCTGTTTTGGTCGCTCACCCGCTGATTCTCATCCCCATCAACCCGGATCTGCTGGCGGAACGGGAACAGGGCTTCCGCGCAGAGGGCACCAAAGGGTGGGACCGCTCGCTCGCCCCCCTGGCCGCCGGCGTTTTTCCTGTGCTCAGCTGGATCACGGCCGGTCTGGACCTGCGCTTTAGCTGGACCGCCGGCGTGCCGGGCTTCGCCCATGTCGCCGGGGTCGTCGGGGTGGTATCGGGTCTTGCGCTGTTCCTCTGGGCAATGGCATCCAATGCCTTCTTTGCCGAAGGCGTACGGATCCAGACCGAGCGCGGGCACACGGTGGCGACAGGCGGGCCCTACCGCCTCGTGCGCCACCCAGGGTACCTGGGCGCCATCTTGGCCCAGGCCGCTACGCCGCTCCTGCTGGGATCGCCTTGGGCTCTGATACCCACAGCCGGGTCTGTCATTAGCTACGTTATCCGGACGGCGCTGGAGGATAAGACTCTCCTATCCGAACTGCCCGGGTACGCTCGGTTCGCAGAGACAACGCGACACCGGCTGGTACCGGGTCTGTGGTAACAATGGGACACAAAAACCAATGCTTGAGCTTCCTGAAGCCGTTACACTAGCACGACAGATCAACCAAACCCTGACGGGCAAGACGATCGTGGCCGCGAGAGCGAATACTTCACCGCACAAGTTCGCCTTCTTTCAGGGCGATCCTGAAACGTATCCCGACAAACTCCAGAATCAGATCATCGGCGAAGCGTCGGCGCGCGGAAGCCTGATCGCCACCGGCATCGGCACTGAGCGCGTGTTGCTGCTGGGAGATGGCGGACTTCGCATCTTGTACCATGAGCAGGAGAAAACGCTGCCCAAGAAGCAGCAGCTCCTGATCCGGTTTGACGATAGCACGTACCTGACTGTCAGCGTCTCCGGCTGGGGCGCAGTCTGGCTGATGACCCACGAGGAGCAGGCTGCACACAAGTATGCCGGCTATGAGGGCGTATCTCCGATCAGCGACGAGTTCACGGAAAGCTACCTCGACGCTCTCTTTGCCGCTGTGCCCCCGCATGACAAGCGGAGCATCAAATACTTCGTCGTCAGTAACCCCAAGATCTGGGGCGTGGCGAATGGCTATCTCCAGGATATCCTCTTCCGCGCAGGGCTGCACCCCCGACGACGGGTGGTCAGTCTCACCGATAAGGATCGGCAGCACCTCTACGGGGCCATTCGCACCACAGTCAGAGAGGCTATCGCAGCCAACGGGCGGGTCACGGAACGGGATCTCTTCAACCAACGCGGCAACTACACGCCGCTCATGTACACTAAGACGAAGAGCACCCCTTGTACTGTATGTGGCACGCCCGTTGAGAGGATCTCGTATCTGGGCGGATCTTGCTACCTGTGCCCGAACTGCCAGCCGCTACCGGAGGTGTGACCCGCCGCACAGATATGTCGACGCAACGAACCAAACAACGGAAGTGCATTCGTCTACCACAGCAGAAACACGGGCCGAAAAGGCACCATAGTCACCAGTAGGAGGCATCTATGGAACTGAGAACATTGATCTTCGAGACACCCGGAAAAGCCAACACCGAAGCGACGCTGCAGATCACAGCGGAGCGTGCCACAGCCTTGGGCATCAAGCAAGTCGTCGTCGCCTCTTCGCACGGCTACACCGCACGCACCGCGCACACCATCCTTGCCCCACTGGGAATTCAAGTGATCGCCGTCACGCTTTGCCACGGTTTTGCGCATCTCGGCTGGCCTATGACACCATCCGAGCAAGCCGAGATGATCGGCCTGGGCATCACTGTGGTCACCGGCATTCACGCCCTCGGCGACGGCGTCGGCGCGGCCTTCTCGAAGAAACGCGGCGGGCGGGCACCGGAGGAGATCGTCCGCGAGACGCTCTATCGCTTCTCACAGGGCATGAAAGTCGCAGTCGAGTGCCTGCTGATGGCCGCAGATGCCGGACATATCAACATGGACTCCGAAGTTATCGCGGTGGCGGGTACCGGAGAGGGCGCAGACACTGCCATTGTCTGCAAGCCCGCGTATCCCAGAACCTTCCACCAGTTGGAAATTCGCGAGATCCTGGCGAAGCCACGCAAGCCGTAGGTTACCGAATGTGGTGCGAACTGTTAGTTCGCATCGGGCGTGCTGCTTTGCTGAACCCTCTTGATCCTAAGGATTCCTCACCAGTCCTTAGGATCTTTTCGCGGAATTCACCGAATAAACACCCCCACTTGCCCGTTGTATAGGTACAACACGAAGGATAGGGGATGACACTACCTGTGGCGGATGCACCAGAGGAGTACTTGCTCATCAAGTAGGCGCAGACCGGCGACCGGCGGGCATTCGGCGAGTTGGTGCGACGCCACAGATCGGGCGTTGTCAATGTCGTCTACCGCATGTGCGGTGATGCCGCTCTGGCCGAGGACGCCGCACAGGAGTGCTTCATCCGAGCCTGGCAGCACCTTCACAGCTACAGACCGCGGTCAGCATTCCGGAACTGGCTATACCGGATCGCCACTAACTGCGCCATCAGCGAACTGAGGCGCGCCAAGCCGATGGTCGACGTCGATGATCACCCATTGTCAGACGATCGTCGTGGACCAGAGGCCGGCGCAGAACAGAGGGAGCGGGCAGCAGCCGTGCAGGCAGCGATACTCGCACTGCCCGCCGCCGGTCGCACCACGTTGATTCTGCGAGAGTACGAGGGGCTGTCCTACCGGGACATTGCTGAGGCGTTGGACATCCCGATTGGAACAGTGATGTCCCGCTTGAATTATGCACGGCGCCGGCTGCGAAATGCGCTGGCCGGCTATATGGAGGTGGCATCATGAACCACATGACCCCACGACTGCAGGCATATCACGATGGCGAACTGGATCCGCGGATGGCTGAAGCAGTGGAAGCCCACCTGGCTGAGTGTGAGGCTTGTCTCACTGAGTTCGAGGCACTGGAGATGCTTTCGGCACTGCTACACGAGCTCCCACCGGCCACCCAGCTTATGCCTGAAGACCGCTTTGTCGCCCAGGTTGCCCTGCGCCTTCCGAGAGACGAGACCCCAAGGCTGCCGGAACGCACCCTTAAGTGGGGTTGGAGACTGGCGCCGGTTATGCTGGTGGCGACTTGGGCGTTCGTTCAGGCCGCGGCGATCCTGACCAGTGGCATTGCGGCCCTGGTGCGCTTGGGTGTGGGTAGCGAGCTGGCAGGGTCACTGATTCCGGAGCAGACAGCGGCAAGTGGCGTCGGTCTCGGACTGGCAGGCAGTCTGCTTGACGCACTGGGGGGCGACGCCGCCGTGGAAATCCTGAGGCAGCTCTCTGGAGTGGGATGGATCGCAGTCGTCCCGATGCTGTTCACCGGCCTGACCGCGCTCGCAATCTGCAGCTGGGTTGCGATGTGGTGGGCGGTGGAGCGGCAAGCGCCACAGGAATCCGGGGAATAGAAAGCAGTAGAAGGAGTACGGAGCAAGGAGCAAAGAACAGCTATCAGGCAATCTGAACCGACAGCAAGCATACTCCCTACTCCTTACTGCTTACTGCCGCTGGCTAGCTGATAGCTGACAGCTGATAGCTGACAGCTGACAGCTGATAGCTGACAGCTGATAGCTGATAGCTGATAGCTGATAGCTGACAGCTGAACACTAACACACAAAAGGAGGACTATCATGAAACTGAACCATATGAGTATCTTGAAACGTGCGTGGCGCATCGTGTGGAGCTATCGCGTTCTCTGGGCCTTCGGTATCATCTTGGCGCTGACGACCGGAGGAGGTGGCAGCAGTGGATCAAATGGCGCCGGCTACAGCGGTCGTGGAGGGAGCGACTTCCGGTTCGAGAGCCCCGCCGGAATCCAGCGGCAGCTTGGCGAGATGGGCGAAAGCCTCGGCGAGTTCTTCGAGCAGACCTTCTCAGAGGGTATCGTGCCTGCGGGTATCATCGCGGGCGTCATCGCCCTCGGCGTGGGGCTCGCCTGTCTGACGCTGCTTCTCATCGTCGCATCCACCATCGCGCGGTACGTGGCGGAGAACGCGCTCATCAAGCTGGTCGATGACTACGAGGAGACCGGCGAGCGCCGTTCGGTGAAAGCGGGCTTCAGGATGGGCTGGTCTCGGGCAGCCTTCCGGCAGTGGCTTATCAATCTGGTCATCACGGTGCCGATCGTAGTTGTCGTCATCCTGGCCATCGCTCTCTCTCGCGCCGCTCCTGGCCTGGACAATGAAGAACACCATCGTGGGCATCTTCGGCACCGTGGCGGCCATCGGCCTCTTCTTCTTGGTCATCCTGGCGACCATCGTGATCAGCGCCATCGCCGGTCTCGTCAAAAAACTCGCCTTCCGAGCCACCTCGATGGAGAAGCTCGGGGTCTTCGCCGGCATCGGTCGCGGGCTTCAGCTCCTCCGCGAGAACCTGAAAGATGTTGGACTGATGTGGCTGATCATGTTCGGCATCGGGCTGGCCTTCACGGTGCTGATGATCCCTGTGGTCTTGCTGACCTTGATCATAGCCGGCGTAGCGTGCGGCCTTCTCTTCTTGGGTGCCGGCGGCGTAGCAGGGCTCTTCTTCAGCGGGATCGCGCACTGGATCATCGGGAGCATCATCGGCTTGAGCGTCTTTGTCCTGCTGGTGATTATCCCCCTGACCTTCATCGGTGGGCTATACGAGGTCTACAAGTCCGCGGTATGGACGCTGAGCTATCGGGAACTCGCGGCCCTGGCATCGCTGGCCGACGAGGACGAACCCGAAGCCCGCACGGAAGCCGCCGATACCGAAGAAGGGACGAACGACTCGGACACCACCGAGTAACGCGAGCATCGGCTCGCCACAGACAAACACCCGCCCACGGCTCTCCTGTGGGCGGGTATCTGTTTGTGCATCAGTCAGGGACGCGAGTCACGTTGAGGATGATACAACGTATGTGCCGTCTTGGATGTCCTTCGCCATCCTGGAGTGCCCCCGCTAGCCAGGCACCCACGTCGCCACATACGAGGTGAGCGGTCCGGACAGCGGCAGTCCTGGATCCTCAAATACCCAGCGCCCCGCCAACCCCAGCTGCAGCGCAGCCAACTCAAAGTGGCATAGTGCAATACCCATGTCGATGCGCTGCATATCCGCCACCCCCACCAGCGCATTTCGTGGGCGATACCCACGAGTCCTATGTATGTAGAAGTGCCAGGATTCGCCGGCCCGGACGATGCGCCACGGCTGCTTGTTCGACGCCGAGGGGGCCAGGCGCACCACGTCCAGTGCTGTTTCATACATCCCGGCACTCTTACGCGACAGAGCCGTCTCAAACAACCCCCGACCCTCTGCCGGCACTTCATGGAAGAGCTTCTCCCACGGCAGTCGCTTATCTGCCTGCGCACCACGCCTGATCACAGCATCCGTGGCACGGGCGCTCCCAGCGACGTTGCCAAGGGCGACCACGGCCGGCAGTGATTCCCCTGAACGAAGGCCCATCGTGCGCTCGAAGCGGCTCCTGGTAAACGTGCCGCCGAGCCACACCGTGCCCAGGCGCAGGCTGGTTGCGTACAGAAGCGCCCGCTCGACGACGTAGCCGAAGTCCTCCAAAGCACCTGCACTCTCCACGTCCAATACCGCGCCGGCGATGTACGCTGTGGCTCCCTTGATAAAACCGTAGGTGCCCAGGCGCCGTACCGTCGTCTGATCGTCCTCTGTTGCCGCGATCAGCGTAAGCCGCACCTGGGTCCCAAATGGCGCAAGGGATACACGGTCGAGGAAGGTCTGAAGCTGGTGCTGAACCTCCGCAGCAATCGGTTCACCGTCGTACGTGCGGCACGAAGTGCGCCTCCGGATCAAATCGATCACGTCGCATTCTTCCAGCATCGTCTCCCTTTGCCCCTGGTGCCCTTCCCTGACTCCAACGTCTAGTAGACCAGCTGGCGGAAGTTGCGCACCGTATGGAACGTAATTAGATCCCCATTGTGCGCACTCTCTGCGCGTTCATCGCCGGAGCGGCTGAGGATGTGCAGATCCGCGCCGTCGATAATCATGCCGGCATAATGTCGCGATCCCCGTTCCACCGGGCCGACGGACACCAACCCGGCGAAACACCAGTCAACCATGTTCTTGGAGAAATGCAGCTGCAGGCGACGCCGTTCGTTGTTGGGCAGGCCAAAGCGATCGGCAGGCAGATGGTCCGCTCGCGTCATACTGTCGGTGGCCTGGGTGCTCAACAGCCAATAGAGCTTGGTGAGCCCATCGTGGAGCACGTGAAACTTCATCTGCCCGCCGGGACAGGGCACGTAGAGCACACGTTTGCCGGACGGCACACTCTCCAACATCGTCGTCATCGGGCCCTTACCGGGCTCAGCCCCCTGCTCAACGACCTTGGCGATGCACGCATAGCCAGTGCCGCCGGTATGTGCGCGTGCCCAGAGATGGAAGCTCTTGCCCTCAGGGTCGTACCAAAGGTGATCCGGATCGGTGAATTGCACAACATTGGTCTCCAGCCACCCCAGAGGCGCGCAGTTGCGTCCCGGCGCCACATCGATCCCTTTGGGGTACGGGCTAGCGTAGAAGGGCACACCGAAGAAATCGATGGCGGGATCGCTCTCGGCACCCGGCATCACATCCCGGAACGACAGCTCGGAGGCAAACGTCCAGGCATCGCGCTCAGTCAGATCGGCACTCACCGGGCCCCGCAGCAGCACGGGTGCCAACTCGCCCACGTACCACGTCCGGATATCCCGGGAGGTGCGCTTCTCCATCACCAGGTAGACACACCCGTTCGCAGTCAGCACGTTGCACGGCGCCTGGTGCCAGAACTCACCCTCGCTGAGCTTCGAGGGCGCCGACCACGTCTCGCCCTCATCATCGGAGCGGATGATCGTCAGATCACCGGCGTGTCCCAGGACATAGAGCGCATCGCCTGCGACAAAGGGCCTGGCATGCATAAAGGGATAGGTCGCGCGGAAGGTCCAGCTCTGGCCGTGGTCATCCGATGTGTAGATCCGGCCCTGCCAGAAACGCTGCGACGCCTCGATCTCGGCTTTGATGCCCTCCAGGTGCGCTACCCCGGGGCCACCCCAATCCGTCGTCGCCACCAGGCGGCCACCGGGCAACTTTGCCAGACCGGGGCTGTAACAGAAGACGGTCTCTGGGTCAGGGGATTCACATACAGTCACATACTCATCGGCAAGGGGTTGAACAGCTCTTGTCATCGCAAGTGGCCTCTCATTCAGGGCATAGACCTCACGTTCGTTCGCACACACCACGCAGCACGAAATGCCGGATCCGTTCTGCTCGGGCCGGTGTCATCCTCGACCGTGTCGAGGCCCGAGCCCGTCTTCGTGTCAGACGCTCAGCAGAGGAGCACGGACCCCAGCAAACCTTGCGGGTTCGCGCACTCGGGGCTGACACCAGCCCCGGCGGATAGGGAGCTATTCCCGAAGCAGACAACACGCTCGCCGGCGCACACCACGCCATGAAAATGGGCACTCCGGTCTGCTCGGGCCGGTGTCATCCTCGACCGTGTCGAGGCCCGAGCCCGTCTTCGTGTCGCGCGCCCAACGCAAAGAGGGGCACGGCGAGACGCCGGCCCCAGCGTATAGAGATCTATTTTCGAAGTAGACAATGCCGGGCCTCAACCAACAACCGCAGTTGCTCTACTTCGCGGCGGAACGAGGGGATCAGATCTGTCTCGGGCCGCGTCCGGGTCCGGAGCGAGAGCGGAATCCCCTCCAGTTGTAGGTGATACTTGGCGCTCACAGGATAGGCCCGTGCCTCCATCACCGAGGTTACCCCCAGAAAGGCCTGTAGCTGCTCTGCTCGACCAGAATCGGCCCGCCAGTCACGACACAGTCGACTGTAGAGCTCCGGATGGAAGTTGCCCATCACGCCACTGTATCCGGCAGCGCCTGCGCGCAGCGACCCAAGCAGCGTAGCTGCGTTCGCGTTGAAGAGCTTGATCCTGCCCACCGGGGTGCCGGCAACTGCCAGCTTGCCCTCGATCTGCTCCAGGTCACAGCTTGTATCCTTGAGGAAGATGAACCGGCCGGTGCCGGCGCACCACGCCATCAGCTCGGGGGTGAGCAGCCGTTTGTAAGGATAGGGACACTCATAGAAGCCTAGCGGGATCCAGTCCGGGACCATCGCCAGAAACCGCTCTAGATTGAGCTTCCAGACGTCGTCGGACTCGCCCTCAAGAGCGAACCGGTTAGTGACCAGCACCACGGCGTCGACACCGGTGTCGGCGATCCGCTCGACCTCAGTCGCCTGGTCGCGCGGGTCGAAAGAGATGTGCCCCGAGGCGATCACCTCAACCCGCCCATCCACCAGGCTCACCACACTCTTGGCGAGTTGCACGCGCTCGGCAAGGGTCAAGTAGAACATCTCGCTGGATTGGCAGACGGCAAACAACCCATCCACTTCGTGATCCAGATACCACTCAACCATCTCAGTCAGCGCGCCCTCATCAATCCTGTCAGTGTCGGTGAAGGGTGTGACCATCGTGGGCCAAACACCATCTCTGATTGTGTCGTTCATGCAGAACTCCAGGTAGTTAGGGATAGACCGGCCGATATCCGAAACCATACCACCAAACCGGCGGCTGTCTATTGAGCACTTTGACAGATAGGAGCAAGCAGAGGAGGTCAGTGACAATGTAAGCTAGCACAGTAGTTGGCGATTCACCATTCACGATTCACCAGAATCACTCATTGCCAAGGTCACGGGTGTCAAAGGCGCGATCGCAGCGCCGCCCCTGGACGAAGGTCTTGTCCCAGTTGTAGTCGGCGCGGAAACTCACACGCTCCATCAGTGAGACGGTCTCCATCGCAACACGGTCTGCGCTGATCTCAAACACCTTGAACTCAAAGGGAGCCTCGGTGAAGGCACTCGCGGTGACGACGTGAGCCGCACCCAGGAACCCGTGGGTGTTTATGTGATTGTGCCCCCCGATCACGCCTTTGATCTGCGGAAAGCGATGGAGCAGGGTCGCCACAACATCCCGGTAGGAGTGCAGCGGCGGATGATAGGGCCCTGACCGCCCGATCTGCACAGCAGGAACAGGCAACACCTCAGCGTGGGTGCATATCAGATGCATCAGACCGGGGTATTGGGCAAGGGTTGCCTCCAAGTTCGCCAAGTGCTCCGGCAGGAAATGGGGATTCTGCACATCAGTCCAAGAGTAGGGTACCTCGCCCCATTGGGTTGGCAGAACGTGCAACATCCAGCCGGACCCGCTCAGGGAGTAAGCCGGTTGCCCCCCGGGGAAGAACAGCGGCGCCGCCGACAACCACAACGCCGCCGAATCCGGCGCGGTCAGATCGTGATTACCCAGCGCGAGGTACAGGGGAACGCTCAGGGCGAACGTCTCTCGGGCTGCGGCAAGCGTCCCACCGGTGACCGCATCCACCATATCGCCACCGTGCAGGACGAAGTCGATGCCGGCCCCGTCCTGATGTGCGATCCACTCATCCAGCAGTGCCACAAGCTCGTCGAGCCGGTCAGCATATTGCGGTTGCTGAGTGTAGCCCAGGTCATTCGTTGCGCCAAGATGCGTGTCCGTTAAGAACACAAATCGTGTCATAGTGTCAGGCTTATACCCCCAACCATGAAATCGCGCAACCCACCACCAGGACATACGCATCTCACATGAATAAGCGCTACAATCGTCATCCCGAGTGGCTCTGACATCCAGTCTCAACCCATAGCAGCGCAAACGAGGGATCTTGTCATGCTAATACCCTGGCCCAAGCGTCACAAGATCCTTCACTACACTGTCTTGCCCAGCAATGTGGCGGCAGAATCCGTTCAGGATGACACCGTGCGCCCTGCAGTCTGCGAGATGTGGTCGCCCTGCGCAACCCAGTGCCCGCCGGCGACTCTAGCGATTGTTCCTGTGACAAGTGGTGTTAGACTAGCAGTTAGGAGGAGGTACAACACGCTACCGGCTCCGTGCATCACATTCTCAGACAGGAGGCTATCGTGAACACTGAACCCATCTATGACGACCCCGTCGCGCTCCTACAGCGCCTGCTCAGATTCGACACGACCAACCCACCCGGTAGTGAGGCCGCATGCGTTGGCTACATCCGTGCTCTTCTCAACGACGCCGGCATCGAGGCCACTATTGTCGCCAAGGACCCAAACCGCCCCAACCTCATCGCGCGGCTCAAGGGCCGTGGAGAGGCCCCTCCCCTGCTAATGTATGGCCACGTTGACGTCGTGACCACAGAGAACCAGAACTGGGCCCACCCACCCTTTGCCGGCGAGATCATCGACGGCTATCTATGGGGACGTGGTGCGCTCGATATGAAGGGCGGGGTGGCCATGATGCTGTCGGCCTTCCTCCGCGCAAAGGCCGAGGGGCTCCAGACGCCCGGTGATGTGATCTTGACCATTCTCAGCGACGAGGAGGCCGGCAGCGACGTGGGCGCGCGCTTCGTGGTTGAGGAACACCCCGAGCACTTCAAGGGGGTCCGGTACGCCATTGGCGAGTTCGGCGGATTCACTATGCGCATCGGCGGACGCGCGTTCTATCCGATCATGGTCGCCGAGAAACAGATGTGCTGGATGCGGGCAACAACGCGGGGGCGCGGTGGCCACGGTTCGATGCCTGTGCACGGCGAAGCCATGGCCCGGTTGTCCGATGTGCTGCGGAAGTTGGACCACAAGCGGCTTCCTGTCCACATCACGCCCGCGGCGGAGATGATGTTCCGGTCTATCGGTGATGAACTTGGTGGCGTAACGGGATTCTTGCTCAAGCTGCTGCTCAGTCCGCCCTTCACAGACCTTGTCCTGAACCTTCTCGGCGATCGCGCGCAACTCTTCGATCCGCTGCTTCACAACACGGTCAGTCCCACGATGCTGCAGGCCAGTGACAAAGTCAATGTGATCCCCAACGAGGCACACGTGGAGCTGGATGGCCGTCTGCTGCCGGGACAACATCCCGAGGATATGGTTGCGGAGCTGCAGGCGCTGCTGGGAAAGGGCGTAGAGATCGAGGTCCTGCGCAGCGATGCGGTCCCACCGCCGCCGGATATGGGCCTCTTCGACACACTGACCAGCATCCTCAAGGAAGCCGATCCCGATGGGGTACCGGTACCCTATATGCTGTCGGGAGCGACGGATGGGCGTTATTTCTCGAGTCTCGGCATCCAGAGCTACGGGTTCATACCACTGAAGCTGCCCGCCGACTTCAACTTCAGCGCCACGATCCACAACGTAGATGAGCGCGTGCCCGTCGAGGCGATTGGGTTCGGCACAGACGCGATCTACAGCCTGCTCCAGCGCTTTCATTGATATGGAATTACCACACAACTCATAGCGCAGCACACGCACCAGGAGGACCCATGTTCGACGTACTCATTCGCAATGGATGGATCGTGGACGGCACAGGCAACCCGAAGCAGCCAGGTGATGTCGGCGTTACAGGGGCGCGAATAGAGGCCGTCGGCAACCTTGCCGGGGCCGAGGCCCTCACCGTGATCGACGCACGCGGCAAGATCGTCTGTCCCGGCTTTGTCGACTGCCACAGCCACAGCGACAGCACGATCCTGATGAACCCCCTCGCCCAAAGCACCATCCGCCAGGGAACCACAACCGAGATTGTAGGCAACTGCGGCAACAGCCAGGCTCCGCTTAACCCGCAGGGCCAGGCTGACCCCGATCTTCTCGGCGTCGGCAGCCCCAACGAGAAACCGTGGCGCACCTTTGGTGAGTACCTGGATGTCGTCACGCGAACCGGCATCACCCCGAATATGGCGTGGCTCGTCGGCCACAACACGCTGCGACAAGCTGCCGGCGTGATTGGGTCAACAGTGACACCGGAACAGATGTCGGCGATGCAGGCGATGCTCCAGGAGGCCATGGACGCCGGGGCCTTGGGCCTATCGACCGGCTTGGAGTTCGATCCAGGGCGACGCGCCACCACCGCTGAGATCGTCGACCTGGCCAAGATCGTGGGAGAACGTGACCGTTACTACACGAGCCACATACGCAACCGCGCCAAGCTCCTCCAGCCCTCCATTGAGGAGTTCGTTGACATTGTGCGACGCACTGGTACGCACGGCCAGGTCTCACATCTGAACGTACGCGCCAACACGGGCGCCGCAGAGGATGCTTGGGAGAAAGCGGTAGCCACAGTGGAGCTGGCAAGGCTCGGTGGCCTCGACATCCAGTGCGACGGTACCCCATATCGCGACGGCGGCGGTAGCCCCACTGCCATTCTGCCGATGTGGGTGACCGAGGAAGGGCCCCAGCGCGCAGCAGAATACCTCCGCGACCCGGAAGTGCGCGAGCAAGTCAAGAGTGACAGCGACCGCTATTGGGCCTTTATCACCCGCGGCGACTGGCACCGCGTACGGATCTCCAACAGCAGTAACCACCCGGAAATCGTCGGCAGGAACTTCCTGGAGATCGCCGAGCTGTGGCACAAAGACCCGTGGGACTGCCTCTTTGATCTCTTTGTCGAGAGCCTCAGCGGCGCGGGGCAAGTTGGCTACATCGGCAGGCTCTTCACCGAGGAGCACGTTACAAAGACTGTCCAGCATCCACTCTTCAGCCTCAGTGTTGACGCCGCGACGGTGGCCACCGACGGACCGCTCAAGGACCGCTATGTGCATCCGCTTCCCTTTGCGGGCATGGTGCACTTCTTGACCTATTGGGTGCGTGAAAAAGGGGTTCTCAGACTCGAGGAGGCCATCCGCAAGATGACCAGTATGCCGGCAACACGCTTCAGACTGCAGGACCGCGGGCTGATCCGCGCAGGTGGCTTTGCGGATGTCGTGGTCTTCGACTATGAGACCCTGGATGACGTCGCTACCTTGGAGACCCCAGTTGCCTACTGCAGCGGAATCGAGCACGTGATTGTCAACGGTGTAGCCGTGGTCGATGAGTCAGAGCATACCGGCGCGACACCGGGTCGGATACTCAGATAGGCTTGGTGCACAGCACCAACATCCGTCCCAGCACCTAGCGACTCGCGCGCTGCATCCGGTCCCGGAGCACCTCCGGCACATCCGCGAACCGCATCGGTCGCTTGACGGGGACCTCGTCCAGGCCCGGCACCGGAACATCGAGGGGCAGACCGGCGTGCCGGTTCCCGGACGCAGATAGGTCGAGCGCCAGCGCAGCCTCCATCTCAGCCATGACATCAGAGCTTACTTCGGCTTCGCGCCCGCGCTTGGCGCTGGCCTGCACATCGAACTCGGCCATCAGGAATTCATCGTGGAGATCATCAGGATCACCACGCTCATCCAACAGCCGCAACCCGCGCCGCGCGCCCTTCAGACCCAGGTCCGCCAGGCCCAAGACACCGAAGCCTGTCGCTATGAAGCGATACGTCCATTGGTTCGTGGGATCCTGTTGGATGAGGTCAGCCAATAGGGTCAGACCTTCATCCAGATCTCCAAGCTGAAGATGAGCACTGGCGATATCAATTAGCTGAAACGCCAGATCGTCGCTCTTGTGAAAGCGCCTGTTGTGGGCAAGCGCTCGCATCAGCCAATCCAGAGCAGATCTGTCG
>Ga0209121_10001952_pt1 | contig 21414 bp, 12 predicted proteins | sample Cruoilmetagenom3_FD_187292 | JGI IMG/M metagenome (GOLD analysis project Ga0209121, IMG submission 187292) | Oil polluted marine microbial communities from Coal Oil Point, Santa Barbara, California, USA - Sample 3 (SPAdes) (version 2) | ecosystem: Environmental > Aquatic > Marine > Oil seeps ...
CTTAAGCCATCACCGGCTGACGGCAACCTGCTGCGCCGAAAAAATCACCCCGCCAAGGCTCGTCCAGGAAATCACGGTACGCTTGTTCTCGGACTAGTGGCGTTTACTACTTTTAGGCTTCGTTCATGAGCAGTAGGTCGACCGAAAAACAAAATTAGGCCCAAGGTACAAAGAAGAGAAAGCAGGCTGAAGCTGTAAATAAACATAAGTAAAAGAACTGAATAAGGTAACATGAATATGTAAACATCCCTATTAAACTCCTAATTTGAGCAGGAGGTCAATATGAGTAAAGGTAGAGACTTTAAATTCAGAAGACAAGACAACATAGGAGCTGCGGATGCTGATGATGATGGCTATTTGCAAGAATGCTTCGTGGACACGGGCGATCTAGAAACACTATTGGACTGCTGCAATCCCAAGAGCATTGTTGTTGGAAGGACAGGCGCTGGAAAAACAGCTTTGTTGAAGGTTGTTGAGAATCGAACGCAAAGATGCATTATCATACCTCCAGAGAGTCTTTCTCTGTCTTACATATCAAATTCCACAATATTGAAATTTGTTGAGCATTTAGGTGTTAACTTGGATATATTCTACAGACTGCTCTGGCGTCACGTTTTTACGGTAGAACTTGTCAAGAACCACTTTAAAATATATTCGGAAGACGACAAAAAGACCTTCTGGCAAAAGATACGCTACAGATTTACTGACCAGAGAAATCGAAAAGCTCTCGAATACTTGGAAAATTGGGGCAAATCTTTCTGGGAGGAAACTGAATATAGAATAAAAGAAGTGACCAAGAAGCTAGAAAAAGACATACATGGGCAAATAGAGACCGCTCTACCTATAGGTGCGCTAGCAGGACAAGTTGGTGGTTCCTACAAGATATCTGACGAAAAGAAGAGCGAGATAGTTGAACGAGCCCAGAAAGTTGTCAATGATGTGCAAATTCGGCAGTTGTCGGACATCATATCTCTATTAGATGAAATATTAGATGATCCGCAGAAGCGATACTATGTCTTGATTGATCGGTTAGATGAAGACTGGGTAGAGAGCAGATTAAGATATCGATTGATCAGGGCATTAGTCGAAACCATAAGAGATTTCAGGAAAATTAAAAATGCCAAGATCGTTATTGCTATCAGACAAGATCTATTAGACAGGGTTTTCCGCATAATAAGGGGGGCTGGTTTTCAGGAAGAGAAGTATGACGCCATGTACGTGCGGATTAGCTGGTCAGATCAACAATTACACGAAATAATGGATAAAAGGCTTAACCGTCTCCTAAAAAATAAGTACACGAAGCAGCCTCTAAAAATAGAAGACATATTGCCTATATCAATCGATGGACAGAAGCCGGGTGAGTACATCGTAAGACGTACATTGAAACAGCCAAGGGATGTTATTCACTTGGTCAACAAGTGCATAGAGCAGGTAATAGATAAGAAGCGGATTACTGCTGATGCCATGAAAAGGGCAGAAAGGGAGTACTCAAGAGACAGATTGAGGTACCTTGCAGATGAATGGCACTCTGACATCCCTAACCTACTTGAGTGTGCAAAAGTCCTGCGTAAACAACGCTACAGATTTCCAATCCAGAGCTTAGACAAGCCTTGTGAGGAATTTTGCCTAGATTTTGCGTGTGAGAATTTAGGCTCTAATGATCCAGATGTTAATTCATATTTGTCGCAGCTTGCATTTCAGACTGCAAATGCAAACTCGGATCTCGAACTTTTTAGAAACTCTCTTGTCCAGGCTTTTTATAAGATCGGGATACTAGGGATCAAACTCGAAAGCTACGATTCATATTTGTGGTCATCTGGCCAGAGAGTCTCTATTTCGACTACGGAGATTGATGACAGAACAAAATTAGAAGTGCATCCCGCTTTTTGGCGAGTGTTTGGCATAGTTAACAAGGAAGCATATGTAAGTTTGCGATCCACGCGCGAAACTCGCCACGGAAAAATAAAAGGAAAAATAAAGGGATCATTTTAATTTATGATTTACGATTTGCGTGTTGATTTGAAAGAAAACCTGCCGAGTTAATCGGCGGGCTAAATATTTTTAGATTGCCGTGCATCATACAATCAGCGAGTCACGAGTCACGCTGTGCAGCCTGCCGTTCTGAGTCATCACTGAAACTGCCACTTCTTGCAAGCACTTTAACTTCATTTTTGTACCATCTGACAACAATGAATGCCCCTATAACAGCCAACAGGCAACAGATTCCCGCCCTGTCAAATTTCAACAGGATCGAATAGCCGATCGTCAGCGAGATGCCGTAACAGAGCATGATTCCGCCGGTGACATCGAATATTGTAGACAGAGACAAAGCCTTGCCGGGCAGTTCCCGGATGTCACTGCCAAGAACTCCCCAGAAGCCGCCCGGCCGGACCTTGCGATAGAATTCTTCGAGTTTTTCTTTCGAAACGGCAGGCGTGAGGAAAGTTACGATTATGCTGATAGGCACAACGATACCCGTCAAGAAGGCTATCTTGATTTCAAAGGGCATCTCAGGCCAGGGGTATCCAAATACTACAACGCTTTCGGGAATGAACGGATTCGTAAGCCCAAGTACCAGGCCGAGAGAAAGTGCTGTGATCTCCGTATAAGCGTTTATCCGCCACCAGAACCAGCGGGCAACACTGATCATGCCGCCTCCAACCATAATGAAAGCAAAAAACTCCCACACTGCTGAAACCGTAAGTTTTCGCCAGGCAATATACACAGTAACGCCAACACCTGCGGCCATCATAAGGACAACAACTATCTTTGTCACAATCATATAATGTCGCTGCGTCGCATCTTTCTTTATAAAACGCCGGTACACATCCGTCATCATGTAAGATGCCCCCCAGTTAAGATGCGTATCGATCGTTGACATAAAAGCAGCGAGAAAGGCTGTAATCAGCAGGCCTTTAAGGCCATACCCCAGGTATTCATTCATTACCAGGGGGTATGCATGTGTGTCATTATAAGGTTCCGTCAGTATCGGGAAAAGCACGATAGATACAAGTGCCACAACTACCCAAATCCACGGCCGGCAGCACTGAAAGATCGCGTAGAATATCGTAGCAAGAACCGCATGGCGTTCATTCCTGCAGGCACTCATACGCTGCATATTATAGCCGCTGGCGTCTATCCACCACAGTATGAAGAAGTATATCAGTAACTTTACCAGGTCGAGATCGAAACTTTTGAAATCGGGAAAAATGGAAAGCGTCCTTGGGCCGTAACCTTCTGTGGCGGCGATCGTATCTAATACATGGCCAAGCCCTCCGACCTTCACCACTGCTATCACAGCAAGAGCTATCATGCTGAAAGTTGCGATAAAGAACTGAACAAAGTCGGTTACGACTACGTCATAGAAACCGGAAAATGTCGCGTAGACCAGCGCTACAAACATGCAAATACCGATAGCCCACCAACTGGGTATATCGGTCACGGTAGTAATAATACTGCTCATGGCAAATGTTACCCAACCGATAGTGAGCAGGTTTTGTACGATGCCGGCGAAAAACGCTCTGAATCCACGCAGGAATGCTGCGGACTTACCTTCATAGCGTAACTCGTAGAACTGGGCATCAGTAATAATAGCCGCTCGCCGCCAGAGCCGTGAAAAAAGGAATATCCCGACAATAAGTGCAAGCACGGCGACAAACACCCACCAGATTCGTTGAAGCCCGTCCGTACGTGTTATCTCTGTCACTACCAGCGGTGTATCCGATGCGAAACTCGTAGCGACCATCGAGACAGCAATCATCCACCACGGGAGAGACCTGCCGCCGAGGAAATAATTCTCGGAACTTCTCGAGGCCTTCTTGGAAAAGTAGATCCCCGTACCAACGGCAAAAAGCATGTAGGCAGCAATGATAGCGTAGTCAAGAAATCCTAAATGTCCCATCCTTGAGTACCATCCAATCTTGTCTTTACCGAAAACTCCGTCGTTGTGTATTTACAAGGGCTTAAACACAATTACCGACTTTCATGAAACCACCCGAAATAATACCATAATAAACAAGAGCCGGCCAAGATGAACTTCCGGACATGTATCAGTTCTGGGTATGCACCTCATTAATTTTCACTTTTTCCGGCTCTAAATTTACGATAGTCGACGACAACACCACCGGCCGCAAGTTGACTCGCCTGGCGTATTATTTCGGCACTGGGCTGAACCTGAACGAGTACCAGTGCCTGGTCCGGTTCGAGCGTCAGACGATCGCCGCTTTTTGCGTCGCGGACAACGAAAGCACCCGCAACCAAATCGTACAAGTCAGCAGGTCCAGCCAGATGCAACGTGATAGTTCGGAGTTTTGGGAAGGGATTATAGTAAAGATGAGTCGGATATGCAGGCGGACCGAACCAGTCCGTGGCCAAGCAGTCCCAGCGCAGGACGCCCGGGACATCGGTCAAATCGACGATCCCTCCGAGGAAACCGACATGATTACCCATGTACAGAGAAAGGTTATAGGCACTGTTTCCAAACCACTCTGACCGTTGAACAAAATATTCGTTAGGATCCACTCGTGAGAGACCCGGATTCCACCCGAGCAGGACCGGATCGCCGGTTGCATAGGGCCGTAATTTACGATCTGGGCCTGGATCCCAGGACTTCAGACCCTCGTAGAAAAGATGGTTTTGTGGATCCCACCTGGCCTTCCACTCGGCATGATCCTGGTGATTCGCGTCCAGCCCTTCGCCCTGGAGCAGCCGTGCCGAGTTGGCCGCATGCAAGGCGTAACGGGCAATCGCACGTGCATAACGCTGATCGTAACGAACGACGGGAATCAACCAGGCCGGCCCCTGCAGCGATCCCATAGTAAACGCGTAAAAGCCATCGTCGCCCCAGCGGGCGCCGTCCAGACCGTCGCAGGTGATACCGCCAAATCGCATGCCGCGAGTTATGCGCCACGTATGACGCTTCGGATCCCCGTCTCCGAACCAGGCCGATAAGATGCGGTCGATATCGACTTGCGGCCCGCCCCTGGCGTTCAGGCGTGCCGCGGCAAGCGGGCCCATAACATGTGTAATTTCATAGCGTCCGGGATTTTCTACATACCATTGCAGGGTTGCCCTGGCGCAGGCAACCATGTCCTCATCTCCCGTCATTGTGGCGCCAACCAGCAGCATCCAGGCTACAGATGGAGCATGACCCAGACGATTCATCGGTTCGTTACGTCCTCCCGGTTTTTTATTCTCGAAATCCCATCCGAGCACATCATAGTCCGGCCGGTCCGGACAGCCCAAGCCGCGAGCGATTACGTGGAATGCCCTGGCAGCCGTCACTACCTGATGCTTGAATTGCACATCCTCCGGATATTGCGCCGCCAGCATCGTTCCCACAACAGCATTCCAGTAACCATAGATACCCGAATGAACCACGGGTGAACGTTCTCCCACGGTGTGACGATAGAAACCATGGACGGGATCATACCAGGCCTTACAACGAGAAACATAATCAATGCCGCGGAAGTTTCTGGGATCGAGTCGGGCCAATCTCGCCCCGACGACCGCTGAAAGGCATGAGATTCCTTCTCCACTGATCTTCGACCCAACGTAAGATTTCATACGAAACCCGGCTTTGTCAGCCTTGACTTCCACGACGGGAAACCTATCACCAACGGCATTAGGATCGAGTACGCGCTCGTAGTAGGACCTTGATACCGAACGCCAATCCCGCACGGCCAAAGGTTTCGGTACACGAGGCATACGCTCCACCGAAGCGATGCTTCTCTGTACCGTGCCCCTGGATGGCACATTGGCGGCCTGAGTGAATGCTACGGCCAATATCGATAAGACGAGGACCACCATCGTCGTTGGTATTGACTTTTTGTTAATTATCATCTCGTATCCTTTGATCATAAAGCTCTTACCAGCACGGTTCTTAAGCAAGAGTTGTCGTTGCGAATTATACCATAAGCTGGAAATTCCAACAATAAGGATCAAGCCTAACGCATGTAAAGCTCGCAGTCAAAAGCGATTTAAGTACAAGGGACATTAGCAAAGTCCATTGACTCCGATTTTTGCCCGATATTTTTTCGATAATTGTGGTGTGTTCCATTTCAATACTTCGCAACTCAAAAAACTTCCGCTTTGAATTGCTTCGTTGATAGGGATATACTCTGAATCCGGGACTCTTTGAGTTGGTCAGTTGATCAATTCAATCGCCCCGGCGTCTCTCTTGCCTTTGGGCTTGCTTCCCGCGAAATCTCGCAGGAACGGCCCGTTAAACTGCCACGCGTACAGCTCTTTGATATCGGTCTTCGCGTCTTTAAGAGTTCCGAGCGATATCCGCACAAATTCAACAGTTCCTTTTAAGTACTTGCCATTCGGAGTTCCGCAGACGAACAAGTCGCCGTCATTGTTAATGGAGTCATCGCCGATTCCGGGCCCGGAGGAATCTCTCTCGCTGTCAACATAAATAGTAAACTTTTTGGCGGAGCGGTCGGCCTGGGCAATCACGTGATGCCATTTGCCGTCGTTAATCTTTTGTCCGCTTTTAAGGTCAGATGAAACACCAGATGCTTTTACTGTAAATAGAAGTCTGCCCAAACTGTCAATGGTCAATCCATAGCCGGATTCGTCCATTTTCTGCAGAAGAACACAGTCTTTCGATTCCGTCTTGAAGTACGCTTCGATACAGAAATTGGACCCCCAGACCTGGGGGCTCTTGAAATCCCTGCTTGTTACTTTTCTGTCATCTTTCTGTCCGCCCTTATCCCATCTGAACCTGATCGGTATGGTAAGGGTTTTGTTCAACTCGGTGTTCGAACAGACCGCGTACTGGTTTTCGCCGTTGAAGGTGCACGCCCCTTTTGTCCAGTCTTCGAGCGGACCGTCAACATAATTCTCTTTTGTGAAATTCACTCCGGTCAGGGGAAACATGGGCTGTTTGTAATAATTATCCCTGACATAGTAATAGGGCGTCATGTACCAGTGCTCGTCCATTATCCTGGTCGGATCATTGCCTGCCGGATAGAAGTTCCACTCACCAACTACGGCGTACAAAGGCCAGGGCACAAAACACTTTACACCCTGATCAATAGCCGGTGAATCTTCGGTCAGTCGAAAGTCCTTGTTCGAGGGATCTCTCATAACAGGTTTATCCGCAACAACACCGAGGTCGTATGAGATTGATTTGACCTCTTCCAGCGTCTGTCTGCACTCTTCAAAGGTACGATGCCACTTCCCTGAGGACTTGAATGAACCGTATTTCGCCGTGGTATTATGAAAAACATTACCTGTAAATGCATTGGTCTCAAGAGCGTAATTTTTTTCTGTTCTCCCAGCATCCCGTTCATTGCCGTCCTCAGGCGTTTTAGCAGGTACGGTATGCCAGAACACCCAGTCGCTGATACTGTCCCAGATATTACCCATGAACTTGCTCCGGCCCGCCTGAGGAGCCTGGCGCCGGGTCCCTTTCACGAAATTGTAGGCGGTGTTGTTGAAGAACATATTCTGATAACTTATGATCTCCTGGAACATGGTTGTGGCGCCGTGCCTGCTTCGGATGTCATTGCTCAGTCCCCAGCCGATATTGTTGAAATAGTAGTTTTTGAAGGCCCCGTCGAGATAATACGCCATTCCGAACCGTGCGCCGCCGGGCGTTTTTGACGTTTGATCCGACATCCAGTGATCATGCCGGTACCCTCCCGGATTGCCGGAGACATTGTTGAACACATAGGCGCTGCCCCCCTGCCATGTCTCAATATTACCGCAGTCATCGCCGGTTCTTATCGAGTCTGTCACCTTGTTCTGGTAGATGAGAATACGGGTAAGCGGACAGTCCCTGACATTGCCGCTTATCTTGGCGCCGCGGACGTTTATTCCGGCGTGCCAGGAGCGTTCAACGACATTCCCGGCAACTTCCAGGGTTTGGGCATTGTCAACGTTTATGGCATCCGCTGCCCCCACCCGGGGGCTGCGCAATCCGGTTCTATAAAGGTAATTTCTCAGGATATTAACGTCGTATAGATGGCCCGCCCGGTCCGGAAGGGTATCTCCCCAAAGCAATCCCTCCTCAATACTTATGCCGTTGTGATCGGTATCCCGGAATTCACAATCACGTATAATAATATTATCAATACGGTCGCCTGGATTGACTGCCTTCATCAATACACCGTTATTGATATGTTCGAATTTGCAGTTCGCAATCGTTATATCGTCAGCAGGTCCCCAGACCCTGATACACGCCGGATAGATGTGTCTTTTGAGCCTGAACTTTTGAGAATATAACCAGGGTACTTCCGTCAGATTCCAGGCAACATTTGTGAACCTGAATGTCAGACCGCTCACAACAATGTGCTCCACCGTAAGGCGTCCTGTGGACTGTCCTGTAAGATCAACAAGTGTAGCCTCTTTCCCCGCTTCTATTATTGCCGTGTTCGGATTCTGTCCATTCGGCAGGATAATGTGAAGCCTTCCACCGGTTCGGTCCTTTTCAAACCAGTATTCGCCTTCAGGATCGTCAAGGTAATGCGGTTTGTCTTCAAGGTAATACCTGTGACCCCTGTTAATAATGCGCGATTTCGCACTGCCCAGATAACCTTCAAAACCGAGGGCTCTTTTCTCAGCGTCAAATCCCTGAATGTATGAAGGATATGGCGTGCCGTCAACCCAGCCGAACTCTGCCCACAGGATCGCGCCCATGTAGAGTTCTTTCGGGCCTGTGATATGCTTGGTATCCTTTCCCATTGCCAGGACTCTTCCACTCTTTTCGGCCTTCATGGTCAGGTTAAAATAGGGATGTCCCGGATTGTCCCAGCACCACCACTCGCTTTTCACATCTTCAGGGTTGGACACTTTCCAGTTAGGCATCCGCGCCAGAGGGATGCGTGTTATTTTGTCGTTCTTTGAAGCGGACCTTCCCGATGGTTCCACAAGATATACGGTACGCGGCGCGAAATCGAGGTCAATGTGCCAGATTTTGTCAGGCTCAGGAATGTTTTTATTTGAAGCACCTTTCTTCCATCCGCCTGCGATCCTGTATCCGCCGGAGATCACGGCCTCCCCTGTTCCCCAGGCCGGATCGCTTGTAAGACGGATTGGATTGCCCTTTCGGCCCGATTCAAGGGCATTCATTGTACCCCTGTAGTATACTCCCCGCTTGAAGATGTAGGTGTGAATCCCTTTGCACTGTTTCGCATTTCCTGAGGCCTGCGGATCCCATGGATGATGTTTCCACGGAGTATCCCTGGTCAAACCATTATTTGAATCATCCCCATCCTCGTAGTCGATATAGCGAACTGAATCCCCCTTTTCAAAGCTGAATGGTTTTGGCGACCACTCGATATCACCTTTTGAAGAGATTTTTGCATACGTTTTCTGCCAACTGAACTCTTCAGCGTTAATCCGGACGCCACCGAGTACTAACAGAACAACAACCGCCGTACAACACCATTTTTTCATACTCATCTTCCCAAAATAATCTCGAAAAATGATAAGGCTGAGCCCGGAGCATTTATTCTACCTTGCTTATTTTTCTTAACAGGGCAATTTCCTTTTGCAGGATCTCGCCATGTCGGTCATCGGGATATTTCCCGAGTGTTTCGTTTTCAAGGCAGAGATCGCCCTGGTAGTTAACCTTGCGTAGAATCTCCGCCACTTTACCGAAGTCGATGTCACCCTCATATATAGGAGCGGAGTATTGATTGTATTCCCAGCCCATTGGGCGTTGTATATTCCTTTTGTTCTCAGGATATCGTATGCTCTTGCAATGAGTGTGAAAAGCTCTCGATGCAAACCTCTCAAATATCTTATAAAGCTCGTCCAGCGGATGCCCATACCAGTAGAAATTGGCGGTATCGAGCGTCAGGCCGAGATTCGGTGAGTCGACGCCATCGAATAATCTTTGCAAAAAATCCGGATCGTTGGTAATGCTGCCATGATTTTCAATTCCATAACGAATTGATGTTCCCTTGACAATGTCACAAAGTTGCCTGCAGGCCTTTATGGCAAATGGCAAAAAATCCTCGCGTCTGGTTCGGCGTGGAACAACGTCGATTCGGATAACTTTCGTATCCAGCTTTTGAGCTGCATCGACTATTTTCCCGGTCCACTCAAGCTCCTGTTCCAGCCTTTCGTCGAAGCGGTTATGCATCAGGCCGGCGGCACTTTTCATAAAGCTCCGGCGAGTTATCTCGTTTGAAGATTTCATAATTCATCTTACTCCTTAAATGTTCGAATAGGGCAGAAAATACTAACCATCCAGGTCGATCAATCCGGCAAGTCCGGTATAAATTTTATACCGCAATGCTCTCGAACGCAAGATTATAAGCAGAGCCTTCTTAAACTCTTATAAGGAATCATCCTGTGATGACAGTTTAGTTGTTGGACTTCCATTGGTTTGTGATAAAATACGAACCAGTTGTTCATTGTATGATTTTTAGAGAATCAGTAATATAGCATGTAACACAATTAGTCCACAAGAGTTAATATAATGATTCGCAATTGGTTCATAATCGCCCTTTTTCTCGGCCTGCCGACGGCCCTTACTGCAACCGCAGCAGCACCACGACGGATGGAAAACCTCACTCGTGGGATTGTGGCCGTAAAAAAGCCCGACGGCGGCGTTTACGTCGGCTGGAGATTGTTCGGCACAGATCCTGAAACAGTCGCTTTCAATCTCTACCGCATGACCGGCAACGGCGAGCCGGTTAAGGTCAATGAAAGGCCAATTGCCGAAGCTACCAACTACATGGATCGCGGTGCAGATTCCAATCAGGAGCTTCAGTATTTTGTCCGGCCGGTATTGAACGGCAAGGAACTGGCTCCCTCAAAACCGGCAAGTGCCTGGGATGATAATTACCTCGAAATCCCAATCCAGCCTATTGCCGAATACCGGCCCGGCGATGCCTCAATCGCCGATCTGGATGGTGACGGTGAATATGAGATTGTCCTGCATCAAATATCACACGGCCGCGATAACGCCTTTGCCGGCATCACAGGCACGCCCGTCTTCGACGCCTACGAGATGGACGGCACGCACCTCTGGCGCATCAATCTGGGAATCAATATCCGCGACGGCGAACACTACACTCAGTTCATGGTCTATGACCTCGACGGCGACGGTAAAGCCGAGATGGCCTGCAAAACCGCCGACGGCACAACAGACGGTAAGGGTCAGGTTATCGGCGACAAAGACAAGGACTGGCGCACCCATAACCAAGGCGACCGAACCCATGGCCGTATTCTTGATGGACCGGAGTATTTGACCATTTTTGACGGCCTGACCGGTGCAGCGCTGGAAACGGTGGATTATATCCCCAATCGCTACCCTATCAACGGCTGGGGCGGAATCGGCGGAAACGGCGGCAACGACAGCTACGGCAACCGCTGCGACCGCTTCCTAGCCTGTGTCGCCTACCTGGACGGCGTAAGGCCGAGCCTGGTAATGTGCCGGGGTGTGTATGGCCGGATTGTTATGGCCGCCTGGGATTGGCGCGATGAGAAACTGACCAGCCGCTGGGTTTTCGATTCAGGCATTAGCTATCCTCCTTACGAGGATGCCTCACCCTATTCAGGCATGGGCGGCCATTCGCTCTCGGTCGCGGATGTGGACAAAGACGGAAAAGACGAGATTGTCTATCACGCGATGGTTGTCGATGACAATGGCAAAGGACTTTACTCAACCGGCTGGCGACATGGTGATTCGATGCATATCAGCGATATGTATCCCGACCGTCCCGGCCTGGAGGTATTCACCATTCACGAAAACGAGGACGACACCGTCCGGTTCCAAAGCCCCGGCGCGGCGATGCGCGATGCTCGCACAGGCGAAGCGATTTGGAAACACAGCCCCGGCGTCGACGTCGGAGGGGGCGTGGCGGCCGACATCGATCCGCGACATCGTGGTTATGAGGCATGGGGCGGCCCGGGAGGTCTGCGCGATTCACAAGGTCAGGAGATAGCTGCAAAGCCGCGATCCGGCGGTTTTGTGATCTGGTGGGACGGCGATCTCTTGCGCGAACTTATCGCCGGTTCGAGCGTCAATAAATGGAACTGGGAAACAGGCGCCGAAGAAAGGCTCTTCTCCACTGGAGCCCGGCGAGGCGGACGCGGTCCGAATATTGTGGGTGATTTCCTGGGCGACTGGCGGGAAGAAATGCTCATGACCGCTCCCGATGGTCAATCTCTGCGACTTTATACTACGACGATTCCAACCGAGCACCGCATCTACACTTTGATGCACGATCCGCAATATCGCCTTTCGATTACCTGGCAAAACGTCGTTTATAATAAGCCGCCGCACCCTGGATTCTTTCTCGGCGACGGGATGACGCCCCCACCGCATCCCAATATCTACCTAATCGGCAAAGGCGAAGCAATCGCCGGCATCAAGACAGATTAAGTACGACATGTAAAATGGAAGTGAATAATCAACCTATGAAGAGCTCAAAGCGGGCACACTATCATATTAGGCATAAGGCTCGGCACAAACGTACAGTTACCAGGTAAAGATCCAGGCTAAAACATTTACTATGGATAAGGAAGACGCTCATGAAAAACCAAATGACTCGGCGCGATTGCCTGCGAATAATGGGAATGTCGGGGATTGGCATTGGTACGGGTTTAGGAATCGATAAACAGCTATTGGCCCAGGATATCGGCGAAAGCGGTTTCCAGAGTTCCGTTATCGCTACCAACAAAGTTCAGGACAACCGATCCAACGCCGTACTGATAGACGGTAAAGTCATACAACCCCGGCGCCAACTGCCCGTGCTGACCGAGACGGACGTACTCGTCGTCGGAGGCGGTCCGGCGGGAATCGTCGCCGCCATAGCCGCAAGACGAGCCGGCGCAAAAGTCACTATCGTCGAACGATACGGACACTTCGGAGGCCTCTGGACCGGCGGACTGGTACTTCTCATCCTCGGGCACATCGCCAAAGGGCCAAAACAGGTCTGCCAGGGAATAGGAGAAGAAATGATGCGCCGCCTCGAAAAAATGGACGGCGCAATCATCAACCGCAGGCCCGGCTCCAATCCCACCGTCGATGCCGAAGCCGTAAAATACCTGATGGTCGAAATGATTGAAGAAGCCGAGGTCCAGGTCTTTCTCCACTGCTGGGGCGTCGACGCCGTCACACAGAACAACTCCCTCCGCGGCGCAGTATTCGAGAGCAAGTCGGGCCGGCAGGCTATTCTCGCAAAAGTTGTCATCGACGCCACCGGCGACGGAGACATCTTCGCCGCCGCCGGCGCTCAATTCGAACATCGCTCCCACAATGTCGGATTAGTCTCACGCATCGGAAATCTTGATCGCATCGACAAAACCAAAACCTCAGACACTGAAAAACCCAAACGTCTTGGATCAGCCACCCCCGTGCGAGGGATCAACTGGGTCAACCTCACCGGCCCGGAAGTCGACGGGCTCGATCTTGCCACGCTGACACGTATGGAAATGAACCACCGCAAATACATCTGGAATAAAACACAGAAGGTTCGCAAAGTCCCCGGCTACGATAATGTCTATCTCGCGGAGACCGCCCCACAGCTCGGTGTTCGAATCACGCGGATCCTCAACGGCCTCAAAACTGTAAAAGTCAACGATATCAAAAATTCTACCCGGCATCCGGATGTCATCGGCGTCGGCGGCGCTTCCAACGCCGAGCACGGCGAATGGCAGATTCCCTACGGCGCCCTGATCCCGCAAACAGTCGACAACGTTCTGGCCGCCGGGCGATGTATCAGTTGTGATATCCGCATGGCCGACCTGGTTCGCCTGATACCCAACTGTTTCGTCACCGGTCAGGCCGCCGGAGTGGCCGCCGCCGTGGCAGTTCGGGATCGCTGCAAGCCACGCGATGCCAATATAACCGAAATCCAGAAAATCCTTCGACAACAGGAGGCGTACCTCGGTTGAGCAATAAGAAGCTGCCAGACGATTCTGCTATAACGCAAACGAGTACCCGAAATCACTTCAGGTTGCTGGTTCGTCTTGTCTGTCTCATCGGGGCGGTGCTGTGCCTTTTGCCCATTAGAGACAAAGACGCTCTCCTGGCGATTGTGCCCGCCTTGAGTCCTTTCGTCGCCGTCACCTCAATCCTGGCAACTAAGACAATCCAACCCATCTTCGGCCTTGGACTCATTACCGGTCTTGTTGCACTCTTTCGGCATCGCTGGTTTTGCCGTTGGGCATGCCCTATGGGATTGTGCCTTGACGGTGCAAGCTGCCTGGGCCGACGCCTCAAGCGAAAACCTTTCCAGACTATGTCGATAGGTCGATGGTTACTCGCACTCACCCTTGGCGGGGCAATTTTAGGCTATCCGCTGTTTCTCTGGAGTGATCCACTCGCTCTCTTCGGCGGCCTTTTCCTCTTGACCGAACAACACCAACTACTCGCCGGCGTCGTCTCGTTTCTGCTCGTTGCGCTACTGCTGATCTTCTCGCTGCTTTGGCCCCACGTATGGTGCCGAGGCCTTTGCCCTTTGGGGGCTTTTCAGGATCTGCTCTCTACAATGTCTCGATCGGTTCGCTCCATTCTAAGACCTGCAACTGATTTACCGGGCCGCGATCATTCGGGACACCCTGTAGCAAGGCGTACCATACTCGGATTGCTGATGGGGTCGGCTTCGGCGAGCATCCTGCGTATAACCGGCCGCGAACCTTCGCAGCCTCTGAGGCCGCCCGGAGCGGTGGACGAGCTAACCTTCAAGGGGCTCTGCAGCCGCTGCGGCAACTGTATCCGATCATGTCCGCACAATATTATTCGTCGAGACACGGGACAACACGGCCTTGCCGGTATCCTAACTCCCGTACTGACCTTTGATAAAGACTACTGCCGGGAAGACTGTATCCGCTGCACGCGGGTTTGCCCCAGCGGGGCGATAGTAGGCGTGAACCTTGACAATAAACCGGATATACAAATTGGCATGGCCCAGGTCGATATGAACCTTTGCCTGCTCGGTGAAGACCATGAGTGCTCAGCTTGTATGCGCTGGTGCCCATATAATGCGATTCGTTACGTCTTCTCAGAGGCCGAGTATATGCTCGTACCCGTGATTGACGCAGAGAAATGCAACGGTTGCGGGGCATGCGAGGCAGCCTGCCCAACGAGCCCTCGCAAAGCCATCAGGGTATTCTCAAAGGTCAAAGCGAGTTAGTAATAAACATTCTTCATCCATGAAGCTATATTGTATCACAGACGGCCGGGCGGGTTCCGCACTATTCTTCAAGTGGAAAGATATCTACTTTTCGGAACTCTACGGGATGGCTCTCGGCTTGAAGGGAAATGTAACCTTCCGACAGCATCTTGTTCTCGCCCTTGATAAGTTTCCCGGCATCCCGGTCTTTTTCATCAAGCTGCGGCCTCTCGTATTCCAGCACGACCTGGCCGTTAATGATGTGTTTGATGATATCGTTGCCATGAACTTCAACTTCCGCCTTGACCCACTGGTCGCCGTGATACGTTTCTGAACGAGATGAAATGCAGTGCTGCGTGATAAGCTGATTGTCCATTACGACGTGAGTGCCCGGCGTGCATAGATTACCGGTCGAGCGCTTATCCTTGCCATTGCCTCCAAGTAGCTGAACTTCAATGGAAACTGGAAAACTCTGATCCTTTGCCATACTCTCGGGCGACTGACAATGAATCATAATCCCGCTGTTTCGCAGCGCCCATCCCGGGCCTCCGGGTGTTTGATCTGACACGAATCGATATTCAAGCCGCAAACGATAGTGTGAGAATTTCTTACCATAGAATATGTGGCCGAATTTACCGCCGAACTTGTCGTACTGATCGTAACAAACCTTCAGTATTCCATCTTCGGCCCGAAAAGTATTGCCGTAATTTTCATTCAATTCGTAGCCGGTGATTTTGACCTTCCAGCCCTCAAGGTTCTTACCGTTGAAAAGACTGATCCACCGGCTATCGGCAGGCTTGTTCTGCCCTGTCGCACAGCCACAAATTGTGCTTATCAGGGCAAAGGCCAGGATCCATAAGATGGTTCGTCGATGAATCCTACCTATCAAAAGATACTTACTTTTAGGTTGCGTGTTCGTCATTTTCAATTTCTCCTTAGCTTGCTTGTTTGTTACTAACTGAACTTTTGCAAAATTGAAGTTAGGCATACTTTTGGAAAGAAAAAATCTTTTCTTTTGATTTTTTCTTTCTAAAAAAGCGGTATAAAAATTGATAAGACAGTAGGTTATGCTTCAACACCTGATTATTTTCAGAAAATCGAGAAACTGATTTTCTGAAATAATATATGCCTAACTTCAATTTTGCAAAACCCTTGTTACTAACAACGGTATAAAATAACGACCAAAGACAAATGGTACAACCGAAAACTTTCGCAATTTCAACTTTACACGGCAAATTCAAAAACGAGTCTAATTTCCCAAGCAAATGCTGTTATGCAGTATATTCTGCGTAACAGTTTCTCGCCAGGGCGACTGAAAACAGTAGATTTTGGTCCGAACGTTTGTTGACTCCCGATGACCCAAATGATAGGATGCGTTATTGGATTGGCAAATACCGGGTTGAAAAACATCCGGCTATCAGCGTGTATGAGTGGACCTAACGTAGTGCTCGTCCACGAGGGTGATATCAAATTTTGTAAAAGCTTCAATTGTGGAAAGGGACATAAAATGAATCGTATTCACAGGTATTTGGATATTCAAAAATCTGCCGAGCGCTGCTCTGTTACACGCCGCGACCTTCTCACAATAGCGACAGGATTTGTCGGCGCCTCGTCTGTGTTGGCGGGATTGCCCCGGGCAGTATCGGGCCAGGTCGTGAAAGTCGTCAAGAAAGGCCGAATCAAACAGTCCATATGCAGGGGCTGCCTGCGAAAGATGAAGCTTAGTCGAGAGGAGGAAGCCTCTATAGCCGCCAAGATGGGACTGCTGGGATTGGATCTTGTCGGGCGCAGCGACTGGGATGCGGTCAAAAAGCACGGCCTGGTCGCGACAATGGTGCCCGGTGCCGGCTCGATCAGGAAAGGTCTTAACGATAAATCGATGCATCCTAAATTCCTCGAAGATTTCAAAAATAACATCAAAGCAGCAGCCGAATATAAGTGGCCTAACGTAATCTGCATGGCTGGCGACCGCAAGGGAATCAGCGACGAGCAGGGTATGGATAATTGTCATACCATCCTCAAAGAGGCAGCCAAGATCGCCGAGGATTCCGGCGTGACTATCTGCATGGAACTGCTCAACAGCAGGGTCAACCACCCCGGGTACATGTGCGACAAATCCGCGTGGGGCTTCGAGCTGTGCCGGCGCGTCAACTCGCCGCGATTCAAGATGCTGTACGACATTTACCACATGCAGATTATGGAGGGCGACCTGATTGCCACAATCCGCAAGAACATCGACATGATTGGTCATTTCCATACCGCCGGCGTTCCCGGCCGGCATGAACTCGACGAGAACCAGGAGATTTATTATCCCGCGGTAATGAGGGCGATTGCCGAGAGCGGCTACCGGGGCTATGTTGCCCACGAGTACACACCTATGCGGGATCCGATGAAATCGCTCGTGCAGGCCGTCCAGGTTTGCGATGTTTAGGTGGAAGCCGGAACAATAATAATCAAAATGTACTGGAAAGCTTAACCGGTTTGATTGCCGACACTGCCGGAATTAGATTTGTTTGGCTTTGAATCGGCTTTGATTTGTTTATATGAATCCAGGCTACAGAGGTGCGAATAATGAATGATAGAACGAACCAACCGAAATCAGCGGCGCGACGAGCGACCAGAGCAGGAATCTTCTCTTTCAATTTCATCGCCCTGCTATTCATACTCGCCTGCTTCGTTCCGCCCCTGGTGGCAGTCCCGCTGCGCATCTATATCGTTACCGATCTGGAGGGAGCGAGCGGCGTGTATAAGTTCGCACAGACGCGAGAACCGGGCCATCCGCTGGGTGAGAAAGCGAAGGAGTACCTAATGGGCGACATTGCCGCCGTAGTCCGCGGGCTGCGGTCCGCCAATGTGTTCGACATCGTAGTGATCGACGGGCACGGATCGCAGGCATTTATCCCGCACTTGATGGAGCCGGGCGCCAGGTACATCACCGGCAAACCGCGTCCTGGACCGCTCACGGGCCTTGATGATTCGTTCACCGGTCTGATCCAACTGGGTGCCCACGCCATGATGGGCACGCCCGACGGTGTGCTCTGTCACACACAGTCGTCGCGATCGGAAAACCGGTACTGGTACAATGGTATCGAGTCCGGCGAGCTGGCTCAATGTGCGCCCATCGCCGGGCACTATGGCATCCCGACTATCATGGTAACGGGCGATGAGGCAACCTGCCGGGAGGCCACGAAATTCTTCGGGCCCGATTGCGTTGCGGTGGCCGTCAAACGAGGCATCTCGCGAGAAGCTGCGGAGCTTTATCCGTTCGACGAGACTCACCAGGCCCTCTACGAGGGCGCCCGGCGAGCAGTGGCCGCCATCCCGAAATGTAAGCCCTACAAACTCTCGCTTCCTATCCAGGCGAAAAAGGAGTATCTGGTCTTTGACAGCCCCTCCGGAAAGGGTCGCCGGATCAGCAAGGAGGGCACCATCGAAGACGTCTTGAAGCTGATGAATTTCTAAGGCGATGCGGGCTATGAGTCCGAAGGATTTAATTGTCTTCAGTATACCTAAACAAGACACAGGATCGGGGTGGGATGGTCGGCGCCGGGTGGCTCAAGAAGCATAAAAAATGTTGTATATGCATACAAGATTTGGTATCATTGACTGTGTAATACCAATTGTGATTATGATTTGCGCTTTGGTCATTTCGACCGAAGGGCCACAAAGTGGCCCGAAGTGGAGAAATCTATTTAAACAGATTTCTCGACTCTGCTTCGCTGCGCTCGAAATGACCCCAACAAGCACATTTGTTATGCACAATTGGTATAACGCATTGTTAATTGCCTTGCTTCAGGCTTCATCTGATAATCTACCAGGCTTTTGTGGTTACACTGATTCGTGGAGGAAGAGACGACCGGTTGTTCAACGACAACCTCAACGAAGTATCGTATGGCAGAGGTGGGAATAGTCGCGAAGTATTGGGGGAATTGGAGGTTCAGGAAGATGGCCAGGCACTTGAAATATAGACCTACTGTTTCGTCCCTGGTTTGGATGTTGATTGCAGCGTTCGCCCCTCTATCAGCCGGCGGACAGATGTCCACCTTGCCGAATGGTGTGGCGTCCGGGGATGCGACGCAAGCATCCGCCGTGTTGTGGGCCCACAGCACGGCTCTCGGAGAGGCGACGTTCGAGTACTCTATCTTTGACGATTTTGAAATAATAGATGGAAACGAAACCGTTGAGGTCGTTGATGTGAATCAGCCGGTAAAGGTAGAGATAAGCGGGCTCATCCCGGCGACCCAATACTACTACCGTGTTACTGATGCACAGAACGAGACCGCAGTTGGTCAGTTCAGGACATCCTGGGACATTGGTGTAAGTGCAGGTTTGCGTTTCGGAGCATCGGGAGATTGGCAGCAGGCACCACCCTTTCCCAGCCTGAAGAATGTTCCGGAACGTGATCTGGATTTCTTTATCAAGCTTGGAGATAGCATTTACGCCGATTCCGAGACACCTGCACTTCCAGGTGTTGTGCAGGCACGCACCCTCGAGGACTTTCGTATCAAGCACGACGAGAATCTTGCCGCCCGATTCGGATCGAACGTAATGGCCGTAATGAATGCCTCAACACCCATTTTAGCGACTATTGACGACCACGAGATTGTTGATAATTTCGCAGGCGGCGCAGTCCCGGGTCAATCGCCCGATGCCCCGGATGTTCATCCTTTGGAACCTCCACTTTTCACAGATGCTGTCGACTTCGTCAACGAAACTCAGGTGTATCAAGATGCTATGCAGGCTTTTCAGGAGTACCATCCGATACGGAACGAACTGTGGGATACTCCTAACGATGTACTCACAGACGGCAAGCCGAAGTTCTACCGTAAGGCTACCTACGGAAGCGATGCAACCGTTCTTGTTCTGGATGCAAGGTCTTTTCGAGATGCGCCTTTGCCGGCCGTCACAGATCCATTTGACTCGAATGAAGTCGAGGCATTCCTGGCCGGTACATTCATTGCGGACCGGACGATGTTGGGGCGTGCTCAAGTGGACTGCCTCAAGAACGATCTGCTTGATAGCCAGCAGGAAGGCATCGCATGGAAATTTGTTATAATCCCCGAGCCGATTCAGAACTTTGGCATAATCGGCGCCGAGGACCGGTTCGAGGGCTACGCAGCCGAGCGAACCGAACTACTCAAATTCATCCACGAGAACCACATTGAGAACGTCGTCTTCATTGCCGGCGATTTTCATGGGACTATTGTGAACAACCTTGCCTACCAGGAGCTGCTCACGGGAGCAGCAGAGGATCCGGTGGCTGTTGAGTCCACGCCCGTAAGTGCTTTCGAAGTCGTCACGGGTCCGGTCGCTTTCTTTGATGCTCTTCTGGGCCCTTCTACCGTGAACTTAGCCGCATCTGCCGGCGTACTGACCCCATTCCTTAAGGCCTTCTATGACAGGCTTCCTGTGGAACCTGATACTGATAGTATAGTTAACGACAAAGATGATTTCTTAAAGAACCTCGTCAATACTCAACTCGACGTTCTTGATTATGACCCTATAGGGCTCAATGAAAACAATGCAGGAGCCGAAGGATTGATTGACGCCGAACTGCTCCAGGGTGATTACCTGGCCTGCCACACTTTTGGATGGGCGGAATTTGAGATTACTCCCGAAACCCAGGAACTTCTCGTAACGGTTTATGGCGTGGACGCTCATAGTGAGACTGATTTACTGGCGGATCCCAATGATGTGATCAACAGAGTCCCAGGAGTTGTGAGCCAATTCATAGTAAATCCAAATCGTACAACGGTAAGCGATTCTGACAGCAGCACCGATGTCGGCTTCTGAAGGGGACTATAGCAAGCGAAGCGAAACGCATTCTATAAACTCGGTGTTATAGTCAACCAATCGCGGGTCGAGGCGGTTATCCACATACACTTTTCACCTACAATTTTTGCGGTTGTGTTTATGTGCACTTGTCTATGTCCCCAGATATCCCTCGGCGATCATTATCCACAAAGAACACATCCCGGCGGTTGTTCCCGCGCTGTATGATATAATGGGCGAATCCAACTGCTGCTGCTCCGGCTAATCACGGCATGATGCCAGATTATTGCAAAAGCAAACGAATGTTAATGCACCCCAACACCAAAATCAAAAGCCTGACCCCTTTTCCCCCCTCCATTCGGCAGTGCGGGCTCGGGAAATTGGCTTTGATTGGCTTTGTTTTCTTCGACTCCGGCCGCGGGAATATTCCCATAATCTCCTTTCGTTAAAGGCTTTGCAGAAAGATGCGCCGCTGCAAATTGGCTTTGTTTTTTCAAATCGCTCAATTTATACGCCGGCCGGGTGGCAGCCTCAAAACCGCAGGCTTTGGGGATGGCTTGGG
>Ga0209121_10001955_pt1 | contig 21385 bp, 22 predicted proteins | sample Cruoilmetagenom3_FD_187292 | JGI IMG/M metagenome (GOLD analysis project Ga0209121, IMG submission 187292) | Oil polluted marine microbial communities from Coal Oil Point, Santa Barbara, California, USA - Sample 3 (SPAdes) (version 2) | ecosystem: Environmental > Aquatic > Marine > Oil seeps ...
GACGCTAACATTTCATTAACTATCGCCAACCCTATACCGTTACCTGTTTTTGATTCATCAACCTTAACGCCTCTTTGTAAAGCTCGCTTCAAATTATCGGCTGATATGCCTGGACCGTCATCTTCAATAGAAATTGTTATTCCAGCAGGGCTGTTGTGTGAAGCACCGGTTGCTTTAATAGAAATTATCAACTGGCTTTTTGCCCAAAAATAAGCGTTATCAAGTAAGTTGCCAAACAATTCAAAGAGATCACCTTTTTCTATATTAAACTTAAGGTTTTCATCAAACTCAGTGATTAGTTTTAGTGACTTGTGTTTATAGACTTTGTTTAATGAGTCTATGACTTGTTGAGCGATAGGCTCTAAAGCAATCGGCGCGCTCATCGTTTGGTGCCCTTTTACCGCAGCTTTTTGTAACTGATAATCAACTAACTGCCACATAAGAAGCGTTTGCGATTCAAATGTTTTCATATCCTGATCGGATAATTGGCCTTGCTCATATAAACCAATTAAGACTGATATGGGTGTTTTTAAACTATGCGCCAAATCTGCTAAGGTGTTCCGATAACGCTGTAAGTGTGTTCGCTCATTCTCAATCAATTTATTAACTGTATCGGCGATATCTTTAAGTTCTTCACCATAATGGTTATTTAACTGTTGAGCGTCTCCAGACTGGATTTTTTCTAGGTCTGCAACAATATGCCGTAAAGGATGCAAGCTCAGCCTTATAATCCAGAACTGTAAGGTGATTAATAATAAGCCAATACCCCCAAGCCATTGCCATAAAACAGAGCGAAAACCCGCTACTTGATGGTCAACGCTTAAGGTAGATTCAATCACCACAAATTCAAATGCACTTGATTGAAAAATTTCGCTCTCTAACGTTGCTTTATAGTGTAGTTCGACACTATCGATCTCGTTGGAATGCTTTTTTATATATTGTTTTTGCCCTGACTCTAAATGACTAACTGCCTGTACGACTGCGCCAGCGGACGATGAGCTACGCCAGACGACTTCACCTAAATGATTAAAGATATAAGCGTATAAGCCTGAATATACTTGAGAGAACCTTGGTTCTGATAGGTTTGCTGGCATCACTAGTCTATTCTTCTTGTCTACCTCAGCTTCCCCTAGAATAGAATATAAGTGAATTTGTAATCGATCTTTTAAGGCGTTTTCGGCACCTTTTTGATATGCAGTGTCAAGTACAAGCCCCGCCAAGCCTAAAAAGCAAAACAAAATAATGCTGGCAGAACAAATCAGCCTAGATTGAATACTGCTATTCATCGATTGTTATTTAGATTAGGTGTTATTTAAGGGAATTGAAAACCGATAACCTCTACCACGTAACGTCTCAATGGGTTTTAACTGATCACTTGGGTCTAGCTTTTTCCGCAACCGCCCGACAAAAACTTCAATCACATTACTGTCCCTATCAAAGTCTTGATCATAAATATGTTCAGTAATGCTGGTTTTTGAAATCACTTTTCCTGAATGCAGCATCATGTATTCAAGCATCTTGTACTCATAAGCCGTTAATTCAATAGCGACATCATTAACAAAAACTTGCTGTGTAGCCGTATCCAGTTTTATTGGCCCATGTATTAGCTGTGGTGTGGAAACGCCAACAGATCGCCGTATCAGAGCATTCATGCGCGCCAAAAGCTCTTCAGTATGGAACGGCTTAACTAAATAGTCGTCTGCTCCCGCCTCTAAGCCTTCTACTTTTTCTTCCCAACGTGTTCGCGCAGTTAAAATAAGAATAGGAAAGTCAAAACCTCTTGAGCGAAGCTGTTTGATCACATCCATACCTGACATGTCAGGCAAGCCAAGATCAATAATAGCAACATCAATGGGGTACTCAGCACCTAGGTATAAGGCATCTGTTCCGTTATCAGTTGCATCAACCGCGTATCCTTTTTTAGTGAGGCTATTGAGCAATTGACCTTGCAGTGTTAGATCATCTTCAACAAGCAGTACTCGCATAAAAATCCTTTTATTGATTGCTAGGGGTGATCCGCACCATGTTTTATACGAACTTTTTTTACATGACCATCGACTGTCAGTATTTTAATAATATGCATCGACTGCCCATCAATTTGTTTAGTCTGCGCACTAAGAACTTTTCCGTTATTATTCTTTTTAACCTTTTTAACAGCCTCGTCTAATGTGATTATATCTGCTTGAGCTAAAACAATGACCGTTTCACATGACCAACTAGCTGTTACAGCTATTAAGCTGATAGTAATAGAAAGAAATGTTAGCCTTAAGTAGTGCATGAAGTTCAGCCGCGTCATTATATGGGTACCCATTTTAGTCAAAACATATGAATTTTAGCTGAATAATGCCAGCTCATTAAAGGCTAAAATAAAGTTGCGTTATTGCTTGTTGAAAAACGCGATGCAAACTCCGCTGTTGCAGCGCCCATACTTTTAGCTAACTTTTCGATGAATGGCTGTTTTGCGGTAAAATCAACGATCTTTTCTTCACCAATTTCGTTTTTAGCAACGGACCGAACGTCTCCAACAGCATCTGTTAAGCCTAATTTAATACTTTTGGAACCCGCCCAAACTAAGCCAGTGAATAAATCTGGGTTATTTTTTAAACGTTCCCCTCGCCCACTTTTAACAGATTGGATAAATTCACTATGGATATCATTCAACATGCTTTGAACATGGGCTTTTTCCTCAGGGTCAACGTCAGAAAATGGGTCTAAAAAACCTTTGTGTTTACCAGCCGTATATAAGCGGCGCTCAACACCTAATGTTTTTAGCGTATCAGTAAAGCCAAAACCATTCATGACCACGCCAATTGAGCCGACTATACTGGATTGATTAACAAAGATTTTATCGGCCGCTGAAGCAATGAAATAACATCCCGATGCACATAAATCCTCAACGACGGCATGTATCGGCAATTCTGGGTGCTTGCTTTTAATTTTACGAATAGCTTCGTAAATATAGCTCGATTGTACTGGGCTACCTCCAGGTGAGTTAACACGTAAAATGAGTCCTTTTGTGTTGGGGTCTTTAATGGCATTGTTTAAGCTTTTAATAATACTGTCTGCATCAGCCTCACCGCCCGAAAGAATAACACCCTTCACATCGACCACTGCTGTATGAGAGCCATTAGACAGCGATGTAACATCTGACATCGGCGACATAGCAAGGCCACTAATAATAATGATATACGTGAAAAATAAAAGCTTAAAGAAAATACTCCAGCGCCTTGTTCGTCGCTGTTCAACAACGGATGCAAGCGCCACTTTTTCTAGTACCGAACGTTCCCATTGCTGGTTATTCTGTATTGGTTTATCTCTATTAAATAACGCCATTATTACCTCTCAAATAATTCCATTAAATTGTTAATACATGCTACTGGAGCATGCTCGGTTAGCACTTCATATGAATGAGCGCCCGTTGTAACGCCAATGCTAGATACGCCTGCATTATTGGCCATTTTTAGGTCCAGGCTCGAGTCACCAATCATTATTGCCCTATCTGGGTTAACGCCACTTTCTTCAAGAATATCAAATAGCATATGTGGGCTAGGTTTTGATTGCATATTTTCTGCGCATCGAAGGTAGTCAAAGTACGTGCGCAGTCCAGTTCCATCAAGGCTTCTATCTAGACCCGTCTGTCCTTTTCCTGTCGCTATTGCTAAGGTTTTATCCATTTGCTTTAGTTTATTCAAAGCCGGTAAAGCTTCAGTAAAAAGATCTTCGCTTGATATTTTCTTTTGTAAATAGGTTTGACGGTATGCAGCAACCATAGCGACTTTAGTGTCATCCGACAAGTCTGGAAACAACGTTAACATAGCTTGTGACAAGCTTAAACCAATTATATCTTTACAGGCTTGCTTGGAGGGTTTTTCTAGATCCTGAAGGTCTGCGATTGTTTGAATACACTCCACAATCCAATCTATCGAATCAACCAGGGTTCCATCCCAATCAAAAATTATTAAATCGTAGTCTGTAATCATAATGTTGTTAAAAATTTTTCAAGCTCTGCATCTAAAGGGGCTTCAAAACTAACTATTTCCTCACTGATGGGGTGAACAAATCGAAGCTTGCTTGCATGTAAAAAGAGTCTTTTTAAACCATTCTCACGATACTGCTTATATTGTGAAGGGCTTGAGTAACGCTCATCTCCCGCAATGGGGTGGCCTAAGTGTTTTGCATGTACTCTAATTTGATGAGTTCGCCCCGTTTTAGGTGATGCTAACACTAATGTGGCATTTTTATACTGGGCTAGTCTCTCAAAAACTGTTTCTGATTTCTTGCCATCTGGGTGTACGCGCACCCTATGCTCACCACTTTCTAAGGTACGCTTTTCCAAAGGCGCTTTGACTCTCACTGATCGTTTATGAATAACCCCGCACAGTAATGCGGTGTAAGTTTTTGTTATTGTTCTATTGCGCAATAAAGTTTGTAGCCCATTCAGCATCTTTCTATTCTTTGCTATTAATAAACAACCTGATGTTGCTTTATCTAAGCGATGGACTAACTCTAAATAGCGCTCATCAGGGCGTAAGAATCTAAGTGACTCAATAACACCATGGCTGTTAGCTGTTCCACCGTGCACCGCTATTCCTGATGGTTTATTGAGAACAATTAAGTCATCATCTTCAAATATTACCCGTTGCTGGAGGCTAGTGAGAAGCCATTTAGCCGGTGCTGAGGTGTCTTTTTCTTTTGTTTTGACAGGTGGGATTCTAACTAGGTCATTTAGTTTCAAACGATAAATGTTTTTACTGCGACCTTTATTTATTCGCACCTCGCCTCGACGGATAATCTTATAAATATGACTTTTAGGGACACCTTTGAGCTGAGTCATCAGAAAATTATCCAGTCGCTGACCAACCGAATTTTCATCCACTTCAATAAATCGAACAACGTCATGAGACTGTATTTCCATAAGATTCTAACTTTACTATTTATCTGATTGATGTTAATGGATTTATTTGCTATAGTCCAACAAGTTTAATGCGCCTTAAACAAGCGATATTAAGCACAGTGATCATGATAACGATTGTCAGTTAGCAAAGCTAATCAGTCGTTTAATTACTGCGCCCCTTTTGGGGAAAGGTTACATTGGAGCACAACACCTGCTCCACTCAGCTTTAAAAAAAATAATATGAATGCTTCAGTTTGAAACTGACATTCTAACGGGTTTTATTTGCTCGACCCATGATGAGCGATTTTATTGCCCAATGAGCACAGGAATTTAATACGGACATTATAAAAAGCCAATCATAATATGACGCCACTTTTAATGCCCGAACTAGTGAGAAACTAACTATTTTTAAACAACCAAAATAAAATTTAAAGATAAATAACCAAGAAATGAAACCATTGAATTTTTCTCACAACCCTATTATTTCTGTGCGCTATACGGCATCAGGAAAAGAATTAAATGAAAAGAATGTTAATCAATGCAACTCATCCAGAAGAGTTACGAGTTGCCCTTGTCGACGGACAAAAACTATATGACCTTGATATTGAAGTTCCAGCTAGAGAACAGAAAAAATCAAACATCTATAAAGGGCTGATTACCCGCGTTGAACGTAGTTTAGAAGCAGTTTTTGTTGACTATGGCGCAGATCGCCATGGCTTTTTACCGTTCAAAGAAATTACTGGCCAAGCGATAGGTCTGGATACTCAAGACATTAAAGATAAAAACCAGATTAAAGAAGGTCTGGAAATAGTTGTTCAAGTTGAAAAAGAAGAGCGCGGCAATAAAGGCGCTGCACTAACAACCCAAATTAGCTTAGCGGGTAGTTACTTAGTATTAATGCCTAATAACCCTAGTGCTGGCGGTATCTCTCGACGCATCGATGGTGATAACAGAACCGCACTGCGTGAAGTACTTGATCAACTTGAAATCCCCGATTCTATTGGGCTGATCGTGCGTACAGCAGGGGTTGGTAAATCAGTAGAAGAGCTGCAGTGGGACTTAAATTACTTAACTCATTTATGGGATGCGATTAGCCGAGCATCTAATGACAAAAAAGCGCCTTACTTAATTTTCCAAGAAAGTAATTTTGTCATTCGTTCAATACGTGATTATTTACGCGCAGATATTGATGAAGTGCTAATTGACAGCAGTGCATCATATACATTAGCTCATGACTTTATGCAGCAAATCATGCCGCAATATTTGTCACGCGTTAAATTATACGATGACTCAGTTCCATTGTTTACTCGCTATCAAATAGAGAGCCAAATTGAGACCGCCTATGGTCGTGAGGTCCCTCTTCCTTCTGGCGGTTCTATCGTGATAGACCCAACCGAAGCGCTGACATCTATTGATATTAACTCGGCCCGTGCAACAAAAGGCGCTGATTTTGAAACCACTGCGCTAAATATTAATTTAGAAGCCGCAGATGAAATCGCAAGACAGCTTCGTATTCGTGACATGGGCGGCTTATTCGTCATCGACTTTATTGATATGGGCCCGACAAAAAATCAACGTATGGTTGAAACCCGCATTAAAGAAGCGATGAAACACGACCGAGCGAGAATTCAGTTCAGCAGGATTTCTCGTTTTGGCCTGTTAGAAATGTCTCGCCAGCGAATCCATTCCTCTCTTACCGAGTCAAGTTTACCTGTTTGTCCACGCTGTCATGGACAAGGCACGATCCGAAGTGTTGAGTCACTCTCTCTTTCAATTATTCGGATTTTAGAAGAAGAAGCCATGAAAGAACATACTGCCCGTGTTGTGGTACATGTTCCCATTGATTGCGCGACCTTTGTGCTAAATGAAAAGCGCTCAGAAGTTGAGCAAATTGAAGAAACGCATAAAGTTTCTTTAATTATCGTTCCAGATAAACACCTTGAAACTCCTCATTATGAGATTGAGCGAATACGTACTAAAGAAGTAAAAGGAGATACGACGGCAAGTCACGAACGTGTTTCTAATGACAACACCCGTGAAGTTAAACCTTATCAACGAGAGCCTGTTACGCAGCAAACGGCCGCTGTTAAGAACATCATGCCTGCCACTCAGCGTCCTTCTTCACAAAGTGATGCTACGGGCGGTGGTTTTTTGAAACGTTTATTTAGCAAAATAACGTCAGCACCAGAAAAACAACCTGCTAAACAAGAAGAGACTAAAACTAAAACAACGAATACTGGTCAGCAAAATAACACCCAACGTAGAAGCAAACCAAACGATAATCGTAACAAGAGCCGAAATAAGAATAGAAACCAAAATAAGACCAGTAGCGAACAAGGTAAGCAAAACCCAAAATCATCACAAGAGGCGGGTAAGGAAAAAACCAACATAAAATCAGAACAAGCAAAACCAGAGAATAACCAGCAAGCCCCCAAACCCAAACGTAGACGCAGACCTAAACGCACCTCAAACAGTGTAGATACTAAACCTGCAGAGGCTATAACTTCTGAGTCTAAGGCTGTTGAATCTAAGGCTGTTGAGTCTAAGGCTGTTGAGTCTAAACCTGCTGACTCTAAACCTGCTGACTCTAAACCTGTTGAGTCCAAACCTGTTGAGTCTGAATCTAAGAGCCAAGCTAACACTAAAAGCGGAACTCGTCACCCTCGTAGAAGAAGACGTACCCCTAAGCCAAGCTCTACAAGTGAGGATGCTAAAGATATATCAGCCTCAACTCCAGAGTCTAAACCTGTCGAGTCTAAACCGGTAGAGTCTAAACCGGTAGAGTCTAAACCTGTCGAGTCTAAGCCTGTCGAGTCTAAGCCTGTCGAGTCTAAGCCTGTCGAGTCTAAGCCTGTCGAGTCTAAGCCGGTCAAGTCTAAACCGGTCGAGTCTAAACCTGTCGAGTCTAAACCTGTCGAGTCTAAACCGGTTAAGTCTAAACCGGTCGAGTCTAAACCGGTAGAGTCTAAGCCTGCGGAGTCTAAGCCTGCGGAGTCTAAGCCTGCGGAGTCTAAACCTGTCGAGTCTAAACCTGTCGAGTCTAAACCTGTCGAGTCTAAACCTGTCGAGTCTAAACCTGCTGACTCTAAACCTGCTGACTCTAAACCTGTCAAGTCTAAACCGGTAGAGCCTAAGCCTACTTCAGACACACCAAAAAGCTAGATGACGGGTCGGCTCTAACTCAATAAAAACCCCAGTTTTTACTGGGGTTTTTATTATCAAGCGGTAACAGTCTCTTAAAAAGTTGGTTTAACTAATTAAGTAGCGGTCTTAAGCTGAATCGCTAGCACGTCACCTTCAACACAAACAATACCGTCACTAAGCAATACTGTTTTAATAAAGTACTTCCTGCCTTCAACTTTCTCTACTACAGCACGCAATTCAACTTCATGCATAGGAACCGGCTTAACATAACGAATATTCATAGAGCCAGTGACCACTTGGATGCTTCGGTCATATTTATCATCATTCCCTGCTTGTTTATGAGCATACGACAAAGCCGTATTCACTGAGTGGCAATCAATTAAACTCGCAGAAATTCCGCCATATAGACAATTTGGTGGGCCAATCATGTATTCCTTGGGTGTCCATTTACAGACCACCTCATCACCTTGCCAGTGACTTTCAATCTGAAGTCCGAAAGGGTTGTCTTGCCCACAGCCAAAACACCCATTGGGCCTCATTTTTTCTTGTATCGATACTTTTTTCATTATTGTCCTTTAATTTACCGATGGGTTACTCAAAGACCAGGCATTTTTTACTTTTTTTAACGAGGTGGCCCAACGAAAAAGCCACCAACCGTATTGTTCCGGCCATTTTTCAAATCTTTTATCTACCTCAAAATGATGGGCTGCATGCCGTGGCCAATAGGGGTTGTTTAGCGCAGTTCTTCCAATAGCAATTAAATCAGCTTTTTCCGATTGCAAAATACTCTCTGCTTGTTCTGCATGAGTGATGAGACCGACAGTCGCTGTTGATATATTACCCTTTTCTTTTACTGCCTCCGATAGATACACCTGAAAACTAGGTACTTGGGTTAATACCTTCTCTCGCTCAATATTGAATCCACCGCTTGTACAATCAATGACATCAACACCTAAATCTTTTAATTCCATGGCCAATGTTACAGAATCCTCAATTGACCACCCAACATCGATACCATCAACCACAGATAACCTAAAAAACAAAGGCTTCTGTTTTGGCCAGTTTTTTCTAACCTCTTTTGTCACTTCAAGTGCCAAACGTACTCTACCTTTATAATCCCCTCCATATTCATCTGTACGAAGGTTAGATAAGGGCGATAAAAATTCACTAATTAAAAAACCATGAGCACCGTGTATTTCAAGCACATCAAAACCTGCCTCATTTGCACGTAACGCGGCTTTACCCCAATCTTTTACAATACCATTTATATCATCAACACTCAGTGCAGTGGCAATATTTTCATCAACACTAAATAGTTCGGGGCTTGGCCCAACCACTGCCCATGGAATCCCTCCATTTGCTTTATCGTCAGCATCTAAATACTTACCACCGTTCCACGGTCTTTTACTCGATGCTCTTAACCCCGCATGACCCAACTGAACACCCATTTTAGAATTTTGTTGGTGGGCAAAATCAACCAGTCGTTGTAGTGGAGCAACTTGTTGGTCGTCCCATAACCCTAAGTCCCACGCAGTAATGCGCCCCCTTTCTTGCACAGCAGTAGCTTCAAGCATGATTAAACCCGCACCACCGAGTGAAAATTGTGCATAGTGGGCAAAGTGCATATCAAGTGCCTTGCCATCCGTGTTCGCTTGATATGTACACATGGGGGAAATCATTATTCGATTAGATAACTCGACTCCTCTAAAACGTATAGGGTTAAATAGTAATGGAGAGGTTAAACTCATTTTCATGTCCTTAAATTTGCTGGCTACACAGCCTAATAACTGTTAGAATATAGGGTAATTTATAAGACTATTTAACCACAATGATTAATATAGGAGTTAATATAAATGAGCGCCACAGACAATCGATTTAGCGGCCCTGGCCCGGATCAAATATATAGCGATTTTTTAAAGGAAGGTGTTTTTTTATTGCCTCAATGCAAAGACTGTCATGAGTTCCATTTCTTTCCTCGAGTCGTTTGCCCACATTGTGGTAGCTTCAATCTTGAGTGGAAAGAATTAACTGGGAAAGGCGAAGTCTATTCAACAACAACTGTTCGACGTAAACCCGAACGTGGCGGTAATTACAATGTTTGTCACGTCACATTAGCAGAAGGCCCTCGCCTGATGAGCCGTGTTGAAGGTGTTGACCCATTAGATGTAAAAATTGGTGATCAAGTCAGCGCCGTTATTAAAAATGATGAAGACAGTCCTTTTATTGTTTTCATACCAGCACAGGGAGTTTAAAAGATGTCACATCAATTAAGAGGTTCATCTGCGGTTGTTGGTGTCGGTTTAGCTGGATGCGGTGAAGCCCATGGCAGAGCGCCATTAGATATTCTAGCCGAGGCTACACATAACGCCCTAGATGACGCTGGTTTAAAGCTATCCGATGTAGACGGTATTTTCACCGGTTCGTCTTACCATTTTATGCCGGCATTGAGTACAGCTGAGTACTTAGGCATCAAGCCACGTTTTTCTGACAGCAGTATGGTGGGCGGTTCATCATTTGTTGCACATACCCTAAATGCTGCAATGGCCATTAAAACAGGCCAATGTGATGTTGCTTTAATTTGTTATGGTAGTAATCAGCGAACAGCTGGTGGGAAATTGGCGACCATGTCTGAACAACAAATTTATGAAGCACCTTATAAACCCCGTTATCCGATAAGCTCCTATGCACTCGCAGCAGCTCGTCATATGCATCAATACGGTACAACACGTGAACAAATGGCTGACGTTGCTGTTGCAGCACGCCAATGGGCACAGTTAAACCCAGCTGCTTTCGCCCGTGAAGATCTCACTCGTCAAGATGTGCTTAATTCGCGCATGATTAGCGACCCTCTTTCTTTACTGGATTGCTGTTTGGTGACCGACGGTGGTGGTGCTGTCATTATGGTTTCTAGTGAGCGAGCTAAAGATTTTCCCAATAAACCTGTTTATGTATTAGGCACGGGTACCGCTCACTGGCACCGCCAAATCACCCAAATGCCGGACTTAACAACAACCGCTGCTGTAGACGCTGGAAAACGCGCCTTTGCAATGGCCGGTTTAACAAAAGACGATGTTGATGTTGTTGAGCTTTACGATGCTTTTACTATTAACACCATCCTTTTCCTTGAAGACTTAGGTTTCTGCGCTAAAGGTGAAGGTGGAGCTTTTGTTGAAAATGGTAATATTGCACCCGGTGGTAGCTTACCCGTAAATACTAATGGTGGCGGTTTATCGTGTGTACACCCAGGTATGTACGGTATATTCATTCTTATTGAAGCCATTCAACAGTTACGTGGCGGATGTGGTGCACGACAAGTAGATAACCCAGAAGTAGCTCTGGTTAACGGCAATGGTGGAGTACTATCCAGTCAAGTAACAACAATTTTAGGAACAGAGGCAGTTTTATAGTATGAGCAATCCTTCTTTAAACGGCATAAAAGTCGTTGATTTATCACGCGTTTTGGGTGGTCCATTATGTACTCAAATTTTGGGCGACCATGGCGCAGAAATTTTAAAGGTTGAACCCCCAGCGGGTGATGAAACACGCGGATGGGGTCCTCCATACCATGAACGTGGAAGTGCCTATTACGATGGGGTCAATCGTAATAAAAAAGGAATTGCCTTAGATATGCGGCAACCTGAAGCACACCAAATTCTATTTCGCTTACTTGAAACAGCCGATGTTCTGGTCGAAAATTTTAAGGTCGGCACACTCGAAAAATGGGGCATAGGTTTTAAGGATGTATTGCAAAAGAAATTTCCTCGCTTAATTCATTGCCGTGTGACTGGTTTTGGCAGCAATGGACCCTACGCAGGTTTCCCTGGTTATGATGCCGTTGCTCAAGCTACCTCCGGTTTAATGAGCATTAACGGTGACCCTGATCGCCCACCGGTTCGAATTGGTGTACCTATCGTTGACTTAACCACCGGTATGAATGCAGTTATTGCGATATTGTTAGCCTTATATGAGCGAGAAACATCTGGACTGGGCCAATCGATAGAAGTGAGTTTATATGATACGGCGGTGAGCTTAATTCACCCTCATGCCGCTAACTGGTTTTTAGATGGTAAACCACAAAAACGTCTAGGTAGCGCGCATCCAAATATCACGCCTTATGACCTCTTCCCTACCGCTAACGGGATGTTATTTTTAGGTATTGGTAATGATCGCCAGTTTGCTGGTTTATGTAAAGAATTGGGTCACCCTGAAATAGCACAAGACCCACGTTTTAAGATTAATGCTGATCGCGCTAAAAATAAAGCTGAATTACGAGTTATTCTTGTAGATTTGCTTGCTGACCGTGATGGCAAAGCAATGACTGCAGAGTTAATGAGCAAAGGTATACCTGCAGGCGCAGTGCAAACGGTTGAAGATGCTTTGCAGCACCCGCAAACTAAAGCTAGAGACATGGTCATAGAGTCGGGCGAATACAGAGGCACTGGCATTCCTATTAAACTCTCGCGCACACCTGGGAAGTTTAAATGTCGCCCTCCTCAATATGGTGAAAACAATACTGAAATATTAGCGGATGCCGGCTATAGTCCAGAAGAAATAGAGCGCTTTAAAGAAATGAAAATAACATTAGAAAAGCCACGTAAGTAACTAATAAATATTTATATTTTTATTTTAAATGAAGCGTTTAGTCATTATTGCTCATGCACCCTCGCCAAATATACAAAGGATGATAAATGCTATATTAGAGGGTGCAAAGAGTGATGAGATAAACGGCGTTGAAACTACTTTTATACCGGCGCTAGAAGCAGAGGCAGAAGATGTACTCAATGCAGATGCGTTAATTTTAGCTACGCCAGAAAATTTAGGTTATATGAGTGGTGGCTTAAAGGACTTTTTTGATCGTAATTACTATCCTTGCATGGATAAAGCAGAGGCCATGCCTTGTGCAATCCTTATTCGTGCAGCTAATGATGGCACAGGTACAAAACGAGCGATTGAGTCAATTTTAACGGGCTTACGATGGAAAATTGTTCAACAACCGCTTATTTGTCGTGGTGATTTTAAAGAAGAATTTATAGACCAAGCAGAAGAGCTTGGGCTTTTTATGGCTGCTAGTTTAGATGCAGGAATTATCTAAACTAAATAGCCCATCAACGAGATAATAGACGATTAAGCAATGAATTTTTCCTATACTGAAGAACAGCAAGCGATTCGGGACTCTATAAACAGAGTCTGCAAATCCTTTGATGATGACTACTGGTTAAAACGAGATCAACAAGGTGGCTTTCCCCATGACTTTTACCAAGCCATGGTTGATGGCGGCTGGATGGGGATTTGTATTCCTGAAGCTTATGGCGGTTCAGGTCTAGGTATTACCGAAGCTGCGATTATGGCGAGCACAATTGCTGAATCAGGAGCCGGTATGTCTGGCGCATCAGCAGTCCACATTAATATTTTTGGCTTAAATCCTGTTGTTGTTTTTGGTACTGAGGAGCAAAAAAATCGCATGCTACGACCCATGGCTGAAGGTCGAGAAAAGGCTTGTTTTGCTGTCACTGAACCAAATACCGGATTGAACACGACACAACTTAAAACCCTAGCTGTCCGTAAAGGCGATCGCTATATTGTTAATGGGCAAAAAGTGTGGATCTCAACCGCACAAGTCGCTGATAAGCTATTATTGCTTGCAAGAACCACCCCACTGGAAGACGTAAAAAAACCTACACAGGGCTTAAGCCTTTTTTATACCGATTTCGACCGTAATAAAATCACCGTTCATGAAATTGAAAAAATGGGCCGCAAAGCGGTAGATTCGAATGAGTTATTTATTGATGGCCTAGAGATACCCATTGAAGACCGAATTGGCGAGGAAGGAAAAGGCTTTGAGTACATTTTTCATGGGATGAACCCTGAGCGTATATTAATAGCTGGTGAGGCCGTTGGACTTGGCAGAATTGCGTTAAAAAAAGCAACTGATTACGCCAAAGAACGTATTGTTTTTAATCGTCCAATTGGCCAAAATCAGGGCATACAACACCCATTAGCTGTGTGTTGGTCCGAATTAGAAGCTGCATGGCTGATGGTAATGTCAGCTGCTTGGCAATATGATAACAACCAGGCTTGTGGTGCCTCGGCTAATGCAGCTAAATATTTAGCTGGAGAAGCAGGCTTTCATGCTTGTGAAACAGCGGTTATGACTCATGGTGGTTTTGGCTACGCAAAAGAATATCATGTTGAGCGCTACCTCCGTGAATCTATGGTGCCGCGTATTGCACCCGTCAGCCCTCAGTTAGCACTGTGTTATATAGCTGAAAGAGTTTTAGGTCTAGCTAAGTCTTATTAATTAATTCAGCGGATATTAATTACTCATCTAGCTGCCGTTTACCGGTATACGGTACGGTACCTTCAATGTGTGAATAAATAAAAGGTGCGATGGGATGTTCCCTTTCCTCGCTGATATGCCCCAGTAAACCAGCGCTACGCGTTACAATGGCAATACCGCGCATTACATCCCATGGCACACCAATTTCTGATAATACGACCGCTATCGCCCCAGTTGCATTAATGGTTAGGTGTTTACCATATACCTCATCAACCGTGCTGGATAATGTAGCGACGATATCAATATAGCGTCCATCAACCCCTGCTTGTTTGGCAATATCAAAAAGTCTTGGTGTTCGAGGGTCATCTGGTTTATGAAAGGGGTGACCAAAACCTGGAATGGCTTGGCCTGATGCCTTAAACCCCTTCACTATTCGCAAACAACTCGCTTCAAGCCCTTCCTCTGCGGTTATTATTTCCTGTAGGTTCTTCGCCATGCCTTCCATTGTGCCTACCAAACCACTACCAATCCCTTGTAAACCAGCGGAGATAGCACCTTGAACCGACTCTGGCGCTGCCATGATCGTTAACCGAGTAGCTATAGCGCTGGGCGTCAACCCATGCTCCATCAGAGTCACTAAAACAGAGTCAAAAACAGCTATTTCACCCTCACTAGGCATTCGTTGCATCAAGTGCAAAAAGAACATTTCTGTAAAGCTAACTTTACCGATCAGCTCATGAACAAGGTCTTTGTTGCGAACCAAAATTTGTTGTTCATTAGTGGTTGATATCTTAGTTTCAGGTGCTAATTGCTTTGCCATACATAAATCCTAGTTTTAAAATTACTAAGGTTACTTTAAAATCAAAATAACAAAAGAGACTCACTTAATCAGTAACTAACTCAAAACAAGGCAAACAGACCTCATCAGCAATCTTTATTGTTTTAAGTTTAACTGGGCTATCAAAATCTAGCGCATCAAAATCTTTACCCACAAGTGAGCTTATCATCCGTGGACCCTCCTCTAAATCAATCAGCAACACGGCATACGGCACATCTTCTTTAAAAGCTGGCCCCGGTGCTCGGTAAACAACGCTGAAGGAGTGAATCGTCCCACGACCACTAGCCGCCTTATGTTGTAAATTGACTGATTGGCATTGTCGACAAATTCGTTGTTGATAATACTGCACATGGCCGCAATCATCACAATGTTGTAATAATAACTCACCATTTTTCAGCCCATCCCACAATGCTTGGCTATCACCATCTGGAATCGGTAACGGCTTTTCTAGCACGTCTTTAATTGCCTTATTCATCGAGTGCTCTGTGTACCTAAAATCGTTGTTGCTTGCGTTGAAAACCCTGCCCCTAAGGTATGCACCATACCCAACTCTGCATTAGCCACTTGGCGTTTGCCGCAGCTGCTACGTAATTGACGAACAACTTCAATAAAATGGAACCATGCTGCTGGAATACCTGGATGCGCATATGAGAGCATACCGCCATGAGTATTGGTTGGAATTTGACCGCCGTAAGTAATTTGGCCATCTTCTACAAAGCTTCCCGACTCGCCTTTTTTACAAAAGCCAAGATCTTCTAGCATCATTAAGACTGTACCGGTAAAACAATCATAAATTCCTGCAACATCAATATCAGCTGCTGTGACCCCAGCCATCTCATAGGCCTTTTGTGCCGAATGCACAGCCCCTGTTTGGGTTAATTCAGGCATCAAGAAAATATGCTCATGACTGTAGTACTCACCACCACTTAATATGTAAATAGGTGTATCGGTGTAATCAAGTGCTCGCTCAGCCGAAGTAAGTATTAAGGCAGCAGCACCATCAGAAATTAAGGAGCAATCTAATTTACGGTACGGTGATGAAATCATTTTAGAGTTGATGACATCGTCAACCGAAATGAGCTCAGTTTTTTGTGCACCGGGGGTACGACTAGCGTGTTCACGAAAGGTGACTGCCACTTGCGCCATTTGTTCAGAGGTCGTGCCATATTCTTTCATATGTCGATGAGCAGTCATCGCAAAGGTATTGGCAACCGGTATCCCAAAGGGCATTTCATATTGCTGATCACGACTTTCGGTCATCGCCCTCATCGCCATATCCGGTGTCATGCCAGTTAATAGGCTATCGCCACAAGCCACTAACACCGTATCTGCTAAACCTGAGTGAATTGCGGCAGCAGCTGTATTAACAGCCGCACCAGCTGTCGCACCAGAGACTTGTAAGGTATTGGAGTAAGACGGCTGAATATTCAGATATTCACTCAGAGCAACACTGAAACGATGAAGCAAAAGCATTGCCAGTTAATACACCGTCAATCTCAGCTTTCTCCATATTGGCGTCCGCTAAAGCATTTAATGTGGCTTCGGCGGTTAAGTCTAATGGACTTCTCCCCGGTACACGCTCTGTCGGCGATTGACCAACACCAACAATCGCCACTTTGCCTCTAAGAGAATTAGCCATCAACTTCCACCACAACTGCACCACGGGCAACATTGTCCCCCGCTTCGCATAAAATATTAGCAACAGTACCCGCATTAGTCGCTTCAATTTGTAACTGCATTTTCATCGATTCCATAACAATTAACAGCTGCCCTACTTCAACCTCATCACCCTCACTCACGAGCACCCTGCTAATTTCACCCATCATTAGTGCGGTGACGCTATTAGCAGATTCAGCATCACCTTGTTTATCATTTACAAGCTGTTCAACTAGGTAACTAGTTTGCTAGCCTAGACTATGCGTGTAAATCAGCTCTTGTTGCTAGTATGATTTCGTCGGTATATAAGGTTAAACTCCTAATGTGATATTTTGCAGATAACAAACCCTTTAACGACCACTCTTTCATCACAAAAACAAGCCAACTGACAGCGAGCATAGATACCATCGTCTCTTTCTACAATCTCGTCAATTTCACCAGACACACGCACACTGTCCCCTGGGTAAACGGGACCTAAGAAAGACACGTTTAATTCACCACCGTATGCCCAACCCTGCCAATTCCATGCCGATAAAACACGCGAAACAAAGGCCAGCGTGAGCAACCCATGTGCAATCGTGCGACCAAAAAAAGTCGTTTTAGCAAATTCAGGGTCGATGTGTAAGGGGTTTACATCACCTGACGCATCGGCATAGGCATCAATCATCGTTTGCTCGACAACTTGAGTGATTTCATCTAATTGATCACCAACATTATAATGTTGATAGCTTTTCAACTCGCTCATCCTTCTTTCCCCCATATCCTGGTAATCATTCCATTGGTAATCAACTCACCATGTTGATTACGAGTTTCTGTCGTCATTTCAACGTAGTTGCGGCCTTTTCGTTCATATAATTTAAGCACTTGTGCTGTAGTGAATAAGGTTTCTCCAATATAAGCGGGGCGATGGAATTTGAACTGTTGCTTTGCATGAATACCACCTGGAGGCCCAACGCGAGTTCTTAATGCATCAATGACATACACGGCTGCTAACATAGGAGGAGCTACACGACGGCCCTGTTCGTCGTCTACGGTTAGTTCTTTTGTTCCATCGTTAGTGGCTTTAATGTACTTATCTACACACTCCTTAGTAACTTCAAATGAAGGCACCGGGTCTAGGAAGTCATCGCCTTCAGACATGCTGCTGTATTTCACATAATCGCTCATCGTAAATTCTCTAGTTAATTAGTTAGTTTTGTATTCGTAAACAGCGTCGCCAGTACGTGACATATCGCCTATTTTGATTAAATAATTCAGGTGCGCCATTGCTTCGCCTGTTGCTAATGATAAATTGAATAAACTTAAGCGATTACCATACAACTCTTCGATCACCTCAAGCCCTGACCGGCCTTGCTGGCAAAAGCTTCGTAGTTGATCTAAGGATTTATAATGGCCTTCTTTGAGTGCCGTTAGGCGTTCATGTAAGCCTTTGAAAACACGACCGTGAGAAGGAAGCACTAGCATTTTATTGCTGAATGCCGATAAGTTATCCAAACTGTCTAAGTAATCAGCCAGTGGATCTGCCTCAGGCTCATTAAATTGAACACTAATATTAGGTGATATGTTAGGTAATACCTGATCGCCCGATATTAATAAATGACGCTCTGGGTGATACAAGCAAATATGTCCAGGACTATGCCCGCTATACTGTAATAGTTGCCAAGCCTCATGATTGATTATAATCGACTCACCATCAACCAAGCGTTGGTAACTAATTGGTGCCTCAGGCACGCCTACAACATAACCACCGATTCTATTTTGTAACTGAAGGACTTCTTCTTGTTCTAGACCAAAGCGCTCAAAATATTGACACCGCACCAGCTTTTGCTCTTCCGAGTAATCTTGGCATGCCATCTGTGTCGTTAAATACTCAATTTGACTCATATGTACAGGCGCATTCGTTTTATGCGCTAACCATTGCGCCATACCAACATGGTCGGGGTGAAAGTGAGTAATAATTATTTTTTGAATCGCTTCATTGTTACAAAAATCAGCTAATACCTTATTCCATAAAAGGACCGACTCCTCACTAAAAAAACCTGAATCAACAATGGTCCAGCCATCGGCATCGCGGAGCAGCCAAAGGTTTATATGATCCAATGTATAAGGAATAGGCATTTTTAATAAAAAAATGCCCTCCTCTACCTTCATTGGAATACCAAACTCAGGTTTGGCATCCATAGGAAACGTCAACTTCGTCATTCGTTATAAATTGAAAGCGACGTTAAGCGTGGCTAAAGCGCTGTAGATGATAATCACGGTCGCCAAACAAAGCATTAATCATCGTTAAACGTTTCACATAATGAGCAACATCTAATTCATCGGTAACACCAATACCACCATGTAATTGAGCCGCTTGCTCACCGACTATTGAACGTGCATCGCCTAAATAAACTTTTGCAGCAGACACACTTTTTGTACGCTCAACACCATCACCTTCAGTTACTTTTATAGCGGCTAGATATGACAAAGAACGCATTTGCTCCTCTGTCATAAACATATCAACACAGCGGTGCTGGAGCACTTGGAAATTACCAATCGGCTGATCAAATTGTTTACGTGTTTTAAGGTATTCAACTGTTTTATCACGCAGTTCCGTTACCACGCCAACACCTTCGGCGCAGGTTGCTGCCGCTGCTGCATCAATCACGTACTCAATGGCTGAAAATGCATTATCCAACTCACCAACAAGAGCACTTTGCTCCACCAGGACATTATCAAATGATAATTCAGAGGCACGTAGGCCATCGACAGTTTCATAGTCACGAGATGTTAAACCGGCCGTATTTTTATCAACAATAAATAAAGAGATACCTTGTTGAGTAAAATTGTCGCCACTTGTTCTAGCAGAAACGATAATTTTATCTGCTGTTTCCGCATTTAACACCACCGATTTAGAACCAGACAAGCAGTACTGACCTGCCTTTTTCTCAGCTGTAAATTCTACGTCTGTTAAATTGTAACGAGATTGGCGCTCAACATAAGCAAAAGCCAGTTTTAACTCGCCAGCAATCAAGGCGGGTAAAATCGCTTCCTTTTGATCATCATTTCCAGCGCGTTGAATCAACAGGCCTCCTAGCACAACAGATGCTAAATACGGTTCTACCACTAGGCCTTTACCAATTGCTTCCATCACTACAATTAAGCCTGTTTGGCCAAAACCAAAGCCGCCAAAGTCCTCTTCAAAAGGGATACCCAAAAGGCCCATTTCTGCAAAATTTTGCCAATTATCTTCACTATAGCCAATACCTGTTCGACTTAATGATTGACGTGTTTCAAAATCATACTCATTTTGCAAAAACTTAAGCATTGAGTCTTGCAACATCACCATTTCTTCACTAAATTCTAAATTCATTTAACTACTCCTAACGCTTACAGACCCAACACGGCTTTCGCCATGATGTTCTTTTGAATTTCATTTGAACCACCATAAATAGACGATTTGCGCCAATCAAAGTAATGCGGTGCAAGCACAGAGGCTTCTTCAGGGCCAATAGGCTCTTCTTGCCAGCCCTCAGTCATCGACTCTTTTACATATGGCATTCCAAAATAGCCAACCGCTTCCATTAATAACGCGGTAATGGCTTGTTGAACTTCGGTACCTTTGACCTTTAACAACGATGACTCAGACCCTGGTGCATCACCCGATGATAGTTTCGACAAGACGCGCATATTGGTCATTTCTAAGGCCATCAACTCAATTTCAACAGCCGATATTTTAGCTTTAAAAACCTCATCTTCTATTAACGGTTTGCCGTTATAGCGTTCTTTCGATGCCAACTCTTTAAGGCGGGCAATTTGTCTTTTAGAACGAGGCACTTGTGCAATATAGGTACGTTCATGCATCAATAATGATTTAGCAATTGTCCAACCATCCCCTTCTTTACCAACGAGGTTTTCTACAGGGACTTTTACATTCTCAAGAAAGATTTGATTAACAACGTGCATTCCATCAATCGTAACAATAGGTGTTGTGGTCACACCCGGAGCGTTCATATCAATTAACAGAAAGCTAATACCCTTTTGCTTTCGGTCTTCTTGGCTAGTACGCACAAGGGTGAACATCATGTCTGCGTAATGACCATGAGTAGTCCATGTTTTTGAGCCATTAACAATATAATGATCGCCTTGTTTTTCAGCCTTTGTTTGTAAGGAGGCCAAATCCGAGCCTGAGTTTGGTTCTGAGTACCCTTGGCACCACCACACATCACTGTTTAAAATGTCACCAAGGTATTTTTCACGTTGTTCAGCCGTACCAAATTTCATTAATACCGGTGCTAACATCACTAATCCAAAAGCGACTGTTCTTAGGCAATTGGCTGAACCACACTCTTCATCAAAAATATACTTTTGAACCGGCGTCCAACCAGGACCGCCATATTCAGCAGGCCAGCCAGGCGCGACCCAGCCATCTTTAGCGGCTAGAATTTTTTGCCAGCGTACATAATCTTCCTTTTTAAGGGCGATGCCCTTTGCGACTTTTTCTTGTATATCTTTAGGATAATTCTCCTTCAGAAATTCACGCACTTCCAACTGGAAGGCTTTTTCTTCGGGGCTATAATTTAAATCCATGTGT
>Ga0209121_10001957_pt1 | contig 21381 bp, 25 predicted proteins | sample Cruoilmetagenom3_FD_187292 | JGI IMG/M metagenome (GOLD analysis project Ga0209121, IMG submission 187292) | Oil polluted marine microbial communities from Coal Oil Point, Santa Barbara, California, USA - Sample 3 (SPAdes) (version 2) | ecosystem: Environmental > Aquatic > Marine > Oil seeps ...
CGGCCCGCGCCGATCACCTTTTCAAGGTTCGGTCCGCGCATCCGCCCCAATGTTTCGGGGATCAGCGCAGGCCCGGTGCTGCCCAGCCGGTCGGCGCCATGACAGGTGGCACATATGGCGCTGTAGGTCTGCGCCGGATCGGCCTGCGCCGACGCGGAACTTAGAAAAAGCGCGCTAAGTAAAACGATGAATCGGGTCATGCTTCTTGCCTCTGAACGGGGTAACTTCCAGGCGGTCGCCCGCCCCCGTAATGCCAATTTCGCTTTCGTTCAGGTAACAGGCCGGATCCTCGGCCCAAGGGTCGCCGGTTACTTGCAATGCCCGGATGCGGGTATTGCCACCGCAAACGGATTTGAACGCACAAGCCCCGCAACGCCCCTTGAGCGGACGCGGACGCAATCGCAACTGCGCCAGCATAGGGTCGCCCCCCGTCCACAGCTCTGAGAACGGCGTGGTTTTGACGTTGCCCACAGTATAATCCGACCAATAGGTATCGGGATGCACCCGCCCCAGCGTGTCGATATTGGCCACGCCCAGCCCTGACGAATTGCCACCCCAGGCCTCAAGATGATTGCGCAGATGTGTCAAGCTCGCCTCGTCACAATGTTGTTCGGCCCATCTCAGCATATAAACCGCATCGGCATCGTTGTTGCCAGTCACAATATCCAGTGGCTTCTTTTCTTTCTGCCCTGCCCAGGCGCGCGCGATCAGCATGTCCAATGCGGCGCGGGTATGGGCATGCACCGCATCCTCGCCCCGGTTCTTGTCACCACGTCCTGCATAGACCAGATGGCTGAGGTAAAACTTGTCCACGCCCTCGTCGTCGCACAGTTGCAAAAGCTCTGGCAATTGCGCCGCGTTGTCACGCGTCAGGGTAAACCGCAAACCCACCTTGATACCGCGTTTCTTGCATTCGCGCACGCCGCGTACCGCGTCATCAAAAGCGCCATCGACACCGCGAAACCAGTCATTGGTTTTGCCAATCCCGTCGATCGAAATGCCCACATACTGAAACCCGATCTCGGCAACCCGGTCGGCGGCCTCGCCATGGATTTTGGTGCCGTTTGTGCTTAGCGCCAGAAACCGGACCTTTTTACGCGCCGCCTCGGCCAGCTCGAAAAAATCAAACCGCCCCATCGGCTCGCCGCCCGACAGGATCAGCGCCGGAATGTTGAAGTCCCCCAGATCGTCCAGCACGCCCATGGCCTGCTCGTGGCTCAGCTCTCCGGGGAAATCAACATCGGCCGAGACCGTATAGCAATGCCGGCATTTCAGATTGCAGCGCCGGGTCAGGTTCCAGATCACCACCGGTTTCACCGGCCCGCTGCCGCGCCGCGTTCGGACCGGCGTTGGGGCGACCAGTTGTTGCATATATTCCGAGAGGCGAAACATTTCAGCCCTCCTTTGACCTGAGCCTGAGCCCGGTCTTTTTCAAAATCCGTGTCGAATAGAGAATATCCCCGCCACGGCAGGCCCCACCCAAAAGCGTGGCAACCTCTTGCCGCTTGGCCTCAACCTCATCGCTGCTGCTGCCATGGATCATCGCAAACAGATTATAAGGCCAGTCGGGCAGCGCGCGGGGCCGCTCGTAACAATGGCTGACAAAATCCAGCGCACCCACTTGTGCGCCCAACTCGGCCACGCGGGCATCTTTGACATCCCAGACCGACATGCCATTGGCCACCATCCCAAGCGCATAGTGATTGGGAGCCACGGCGATGCGGCGGATCACCCCATGTTCCTGCATCGCACGCAGCCTGTCACATAGCGCTGCCTCATCCATCCCCAACTCCTGCGCCACCGCCGCATAGGGCTGGGGCACCAGTGGCAGGCCGCCCTGGGTGGCGGCAATAATCCGGCGGTCTGTGGCGTCGATTTTCATGCGGCCACCCTGAATCTGATGAAAAATTCCCTGAGCTTGGGGAAACAAAGCACGCGCAACCCGGTTTCGCGCTCCAGAGATGTGGCCACCACTTTGATTTCTTCCTGGGTTTCTGTTGCCAGAACAAACCACATGTTCAGCCGGTGACTGCGTTCATAATTATGCGCCACCTCGGGCCGGGCGTTGACTTTGGCCATTGTGCCCTCAAATTCCTCTTGCGGCACGGCCATGGCACAGAGACAAAAGGCACCACCCATCGCTTCGGCATCAAAGAACGGGCCAAACCGGGTTATGGTGCGCCCGGTCTTCATCCTCTCAAGCCGGGCCAGCAGATCGGCCTCCTCCAGCCCCAGTTCCTGCGCCACGAGCAAAAACGGATCGGGTGCGATCGCAAACCCCTCTTGCAGACGGTTCAGGATCAGGCGGTCGGTTTCGTCCAAATTCATGCCACTGTCCTTTCATGCGCCACAAGTGCCCCGGTCTGCTTGAAGCAGTGGCTTGAAAACAGCACCTGATGCGGCACACCCTGCAAATCGGGAAGGGCTGTTGCAGCCTCCAGCCTTGCCCGCGCTTCCTTGCGGCTGCGGGCGTGAATCATTGAATAAAGGCGATAAGGCCAGACGACCTCAACCGGGCTTCGCTCATAGCAAAGTGTCACGCCGGGCTGCATAGCCAGCGCCGACCCGGCGCGGGTGATGGCCTCATGTGGAAGATCCCAGACCACCATTGCATTGGCCCGCCAGCCAAGCGCGCGGTGGCGCACGATAATTCCAAAGCGTGCAATGATGCGGGCCGCACTCAGCACTCTTATCCGGGCCATCACTTCGCTCGCTTCGCGTCCCAGCCCTTCTGCCAGCGCTGCAAAGGGGCGCAACTCAAGCGGCAGGCCACGCATCAGCGCCTGCACTATCTCACGATCACCGGGCTGCAAAACAGCGGTATCAGGGGGGGCGCTCAGCGGCGCGCGCTGGTCGTCGCCACGCAGGCTAAACCCCAGGTCCAGGTTAAACGGCCGCACCAGGCGCAAATCCAGCACCCGCAGCCCGCTGCGCTGCCCGATCCGGGCAAGCGCGCTATCCACATGCGCCCGGTCAGGGCCGGTGGCCACAAACCACAGGTTCCAGTCGTTTTCGCGCAGGTAGGAATGGTTGATGCCCGGCTCCTCGCCAATAATTTGGGCGACCTCTTCAATTCTGTTCTCGGGGGCGGCCACGGCGGCCAAGGTACTGGCCGAAATTGTGTTGGGTGCACAGGTGGCCCCCAGTCGGGTGATCTGACCGGCGGCGGCCTTGGCGCGCAACCGCGTGATTACATCCGCCTCGTTGGTGCCCAACGCCTCGGCAAGCGCGCCAAAGGGCCGTTCAGTGATGGGAAAATCCCGCTGCCAATCGTTCAGCAATGCGCGGTCAATCGGGTCATTCACACCTTCCATCCCTCATAGCCCCGTCTTGTGGGCACGGGCCGTAAAGAAGATGCCCGAGGGGCTTTCAGCCGCAATCTCGCCCAGTTGTTCAAAGGTTTCAGTGTCATAGATGACCACCTTTCCCAAATCGCGCACCGACAGCCATACCTCGTGGCCGCGCGGTGTGAATTCCATATGCAGCACACCGGGGCCGGGTTTGAACTGGTGGATAACCTGCTTGGTTACCGTGTCGATCACCTGCACCGTATCGTTCAGCGGATGGGCGAAATTCACCCAGACCTGGCGACCGTCAGGGCGTGAAATGGCGAAAACCGGCTGCCCGTGTGTGGGGGTTCTGCCGGTTTCCTTCAGACTGCGGGCATCAACCCAGAGAACCTCATGCTGGCCCATGGCAGGCAGCACGAAATCCTGCCCGGCCAGCGCCCAGCCCTCAAGATGTGGCATCTTGTAAACCGGCAGGCCCGCGCGCTCTTTGGCGTATCCGGGCAGGATGATTTGTGGCTCGGGATGCGCCTGCCACAGGTCCAGCGCGGTCAGATGATCCTCGCCGAAAAGCCCGACGATATAGGTACGCCCATCGCCCGTGACCAGCGCGTCATAGGGGTTGGTGCCCATGCCTTTGATCCTGATGATCTGCGGGGTCTTGCCCGATAAATCGGCAATCCATGTTTCGCCCTTGTCCCACAATGAGAAGGCAAACCTGGAGCCGAGAATATCCACCAGCCCGACGGTCTTGCTGCCGGTCGGAATGTCGGCCACCATTTCCAGTGTGTCGGCATCAAATACACGCACGCCGCCTGGTTCGTAGTTCGACACCGCCACCAGCCGCCCATCGTCCGAGATTGCCCCGCCAATAGAATTGCCCGCCTGCATGACGCGTTTCACAATCGTCTGCGCCAGAATATCCACCTTGGTCAGCCCGCCGTCACGGCCAAAGACATAGGCAAACTGCTCGTTAGGTGAATAGACCAATGAGGCGTGCGAAAGGTCACCCAGCCCGGTGATGCGCCCAATGCTGGTGCGTTCGGATTGATCAACAACCAAGAGCGAGCCACTGGCGCGCTCGACCACCAAGCCCAGACCACCCGTGGCCTGCGCCTGAGCCGGCAATGACGCAAGACAAAGCGCAAAAACGGCCAGCGCCAGCGCAAGCATCCGACCAAGGACGCCTCTGGCGGGGGTATTTTGGGAAACATGAAGGCTCATAGTCGTGCTGCTTTCATTTTTGGGATGTACTCTGGGGCGGGGTCGTGCCCCCCCAGAAAGCAAAGGGCGGGTCTCATTTGCTGTCACCTATCATTAGATAATCGGCAATCCACGCGGCGTCTTCCTCACTCAGCAGGGGCCGCCAGGGTGGCATCGGTGTGCCGGGGATGCCGTCAAGGATCACCATTTTCAGGCTATCGCGGTTATAATGCGCCACCGCTTCGGGGCGGATATCCGGGCCAAGCCCCCCCTTCAAAGTCATACCGTGACACGAGCCGCAGTCTTGCAACACCAGCCGCTCCAAAGCCTGCACATCAGGCCCGGCCAGCGCCGGAGTGGCGGCCAGCGCCAGTATGATGCTCAGCCTATTCACCCACCATCACCTGAGGCGGATCAAGCGGCAAGGTACTGGCCCCACGCCAGAGCGAGACGACATGCCCGACCACAAACAGCACCGGCGCACGCACCGGGGTGGCCGCGATATCAAGGCCGATCCGGTCAAGCCGCGACAAAAGCACTGCCTCGCGCGGGGTGGTGGCATTTGACACAGCCAGCACCGGCATTTTGCCCGGCAATCCCTCGCGCATCAGGTTCAGTGCTATTTCGGCGATATTGGCCGCCCCCATATAGATCACCAGTGTGGTGTCCTCGCAGGCCAGGCTTTTCCAGTCCAGGTCAAGCCGGGCATCACCGGCACGGTGGCCGGTGACATAGCGCACCCCGGTGGCCAGCCCGCGGTGGGTCAGCGGCACGCCAAAAGAGGCGGCCATGCCTTGGGCGGCAGTGATACCGGGCGCATAATCCACCACAATACCGCGCTCGCCCAGATAGGCGGCCTCTTCCGAGCCGCGCCCGAATATCAGTGGATCGCCCCCTTTGAGGCGCGCAACGGTCTGCCCGTCGCAGGCCAGTTCATAAAGAATTTCGTTGATCTGCTCTTGCGGCACGCTGTGGCACTTGGGGGCCTTGCCCACCGGTACCATGTGCGCTGCCACCGGGGCCAGCGCCAGAATTTCGGGGCTGACCAGCCGGTCATAGACGACCACATCGGCGTCTTTCAGCATGTTGATCGCGCGTAACTTCATCAGGTCCACGGCACCGGGGCCTGCCCCGATCAGATACACCTTGCCTTGCGCTGTCATGTTGCTGGCTCCTGAGCTGGGTAATCGAATGTTGATTTACGAAAATCCGGGGGCCCAAGGCAGGGCCCCCGGTGCGCGCGCGTCAGTAGACGTCGGCGCGGGTGTTATAGACATTGAACTTGCCCGTGGGCGTGATCAGGCGCGGATCCTTGATCACATGTTTGAGTTCAAGCGTCTTGTCATCGACCACCACAATGGCCGATTCCAGATCCTTGGCATTCCAGACTGAGAACCAAATTTCATCCCCGTCCTTGTTGAACTCGCCTTGCACAACGCGCGGCTGGCCTTCGGCAATCCCGGCCCATTCAACAATCGGCAGAACGGTGAATTCCGGCTCTTCCTCTGCCAGATCGGCCACCTTAAAGACCGCAACAGACCCTGAAACCTCAGCATCGGGGTTCAGCGGCGCATCCACATAAAGATGCTCGGATGTCGGATGCGTTTTTACGAAAAGCGATCCGCCACCGAGGCCATAAAGCTGTTGCACCATCTTCCACGCCTGATCTGGGTGGCCCTCAGGGTCTGTCCCGATCAGTGCGACGGTATCGTCACCCAGATGCGAGGTTGCCCAGACCGGACCATAGGTTGGGTGGATGATGTTGGCACCACGCCCCGGATGCGGCGTTTGGCCGTCAGTCTCGATCACGGCAACCAGCGAACTTTCCTTGGTATCAACCACCACAACTTTGCCCCGGGCATTGGCCGCCGTCAGGAAATAGCGTTGGGTACTGTCCAGGCCGCCATCGTGCAGGAACCGTTCGGCGTTGATCTCGGTGATCTTAAGCGCTTCGATGTCGGAATAATCCACCATCATGATCTTGCCGGTTTCCTTGATGTTGACCAGGAATTCGGGCTTGTAGTGCGACCCCAAGATCGCAGCAACACGCGGCTCGGGGTGAAAGGACTGTTCGTCATAGGTCATGCCGCGGGTAGATTTGATCCGCAGCGGCTCCAATGTGTCGCCATCCATGATCACAAATTGCGGTGGCCAATAGGCACCGGCAATGGCGTATTTGTCCTCAAAACCTTCGAACTTCGATGTCTCAACCGAGCGTGCTTCGGCACCAACCTTGATTTCGGCAACGGTGTCGGGGCTTTCCATCCACAGGTCAATCATGTTGACCTTGGCGTCGCGGCCAATCACGAAGAGATACCGGCCAGAGGCGGAAATCCGGCTGATATGCACCGCGTATCCGGTCGAGAGGACTTTCTTGATCTCATAGGACGCCCCGTCGATCAGGGCGATCTCGCCCGAATCGCGCAGCGTCACCGAAAAGAGGTTGTCGATGTCCCAGTCGTTCATCTTCTCAGTAGGCCGGTCTGCCGGGGCGATATGCACTTTCCAGCTGTCGCGCATTTCCGACATGCCAAACTCGGGTGGAATGGCCGGATCCAGCAGCACATAACGTGCCATCATGTCAATTTCATCTTCGCTCAGATCGCCCGAGGTGCCCCAATTGGGCATGCCCGCAGGCGAGCCGTAGGTGATGAAGTCCTTGAGAAACTCAAACCCGTTTTCGCGGGTTACATCTGGTGTCAGCGCCTTGCCGGTCGCCCCTTTGCGCAGCACCCCGTGACAGCCGGCACAACGCTCAAAGTATATCGTGTTGGCCTTTTGATATTCGCTGGATGTCATCACTGGGTCGCCGGGTTTGCGGCCCGGGATTTCAACCTGAATTTGCCCCAGCGTTGTCATGCTGGGCTGATAGGCCGCCGAAGCGTCATCCCCGTGATCGGCGGGATTTTCCTGCGCCATCGCGCCTGAGACCGCCAGCCCAAGGGCAATGGCGGCGCTCGACAATAATGTGGCGCGCCATGTGGCATTTTTGGGTGTCATTTGGGATTCTCCAATTCCGCTGGTGAGGCCCGCCAAGGGTGACGCGATGACACCGGCCCTGCCTTGACTTAAGTCAACGCTTTGGACACGACATAGCGCGACAGTCGCCCCGCCGCCGGAACCCGCGCCACTGTGGTAGTCGCGCTGGATCGAAAAGCAGTTTCAGGTTGCCAGCGTGGTGGCAATCTTGGCGCTTTTGACGCTGATCCTGCTGGTGCAGGAATGGCTGGTGCGTCGGCCGCACCTTTGGCTGTGGCTGCGGATGGGGTGCCTTTCCACCACGCTGATCTGGCTCGGCTGGGTTCTCAACGGGCAGCTTTCGGTGGTGCAGGTGGTGGCCTTTGTGCAATCCCTGTTCAACGGATTTCACTGGGAAACATTCCTGATCGAGCCCATTATCTTCACCCTCTGGAGCGGTGTGGCACTTGGCATGCTCTTTTGGGGGCGCGGCGTGTTTTGCGGCTACCTCTGCCCGCTGGGGACCGCACTGGCCCTACCGGCCAAGCTCAAGATATTCGACTGGCTGCACCGTCGGCGCAATTGACCCGCTGGGCCGGATCAACCCCAACGAATGCGTGCTTTGTCTGCGCTGTCAGGTGGTGATGAACGATGCCAATACCTGCCCTGTTCTCAAACGCCGGGGGCGCCAATAAGGGCCAACCAGATATTGGCCACGTCACTCACCATGCCGTTTGCCGCTGTACGGCAGATGAAGGGCTCTAGAATTAACCATTGCACGGCCAGTTGTTGACTTTGGTCAAGGATCATCGTGCTTGCGCGCCCCAATGTGGCCCAATTCGCATTAACGCGCAAAGGAGATCGCAATGCGCGAAGTCATGACCAAGAGCATGGCCCGAAACATTTTTTATGGCGGGTCGCTGTTCTTTATCATCATCTTCCTAGGGCTGTCGTTACACTCGCACCGCTAATATCGTTACCACCTCGACCAACGCCGAAACGCTGACCGAAAGTGTCGTGCTGGGCAAACGGATCTGGGAGAAACATGCCTGCATCAATTGCCATACTATTATGGGTGAAGGCGCGTATTTCGCGCCCGAACTGGCCAATGTGACAACCCGCTGGGGCGTCGAGGACGACCCGGAAGGGGCCTATGAGGCATTGGATAACTGGATGAAATCCCAGCCAAGCGGCGTTGAAGGCCGTCGCCAGATGCCCCGTTTCAACCTGACCGAAGAAGAAACCCGCGGCTTGTCCGATTTCCTGCTTTGGGTTGATTCCATCGACGCACAGGGCTGGCCCCCGAACGATGCGGGCTGAGAAAGGACTATTCCAATGAAATACCAATCCCAAAAAATTGCGCTGGCCTACTTTGGCGTTGCCCTGGCGCTCTTTCTGATACAGATCCTCGGCGGGCTGCTGGCGGGGCTGATCTATGTCATGCCCAATACACTTTCCGAGCTGCTGCCCTTCAACATCATACGCATGCTGCACACCAACTCGCTTATCGTGTGACTGCTGCTGGGCTTTTTCGGCGCCGCCTATTTCCTGATCCCGGAAGAGGCTGAACGCGAAATACACTCGACAAAAATTGCCTACCTGCAACTGATCATTTTGGTGGTCGGAACATTGGGCGTGGTGCTGACCTATGTCTTCAACCTGTTTGAAGGCAATTGGCTTTTGGGCAAAGAGGGACGTGAGTTTCTCGAACAACCCAAATGGGTCAAGGCGGGCATCTTGATGGCAGCTTTGCTGTTTCTCTACAACGTCACAATGACAGTGCTAAAGGGGCGCAAGACCGCCATCACCAATATCCTTCTTTTGGGGCTTTGGGGGCTGGCGCTGCTCTTCCTGTTTGCCTTTTACAACCCGGATAACCTCAGCCTTGATAAGCAATACTGGTGGTACGTTGTGCACCTTTGGGTTGAAGGCGTGTGGGAGCTGATCATGGCCTCTATCCTGGCCTATCTGATGCTTAAACTCACCGGGGTTGACCGCGAAGTGGTTGAAAAGTGGCTCTATGTCATAGTTGCGACGGCGCTCTTTTCCGGCATCCTTGGCACCGGTCACCACTATTACTGGATCGGTTCGCCGGGATATTGGCAGTGAATCGGCTCGATCTTCTCAAGCCTCGAGATCGTCCCGTTCTTTGCGATGATGTCCTTTGCCTTTGTCATGGTCTGGAAAGGCCACCGTGATCACCCCAACAAGGCCGCTCTGCTGTGGTCGCTGGGCTGTGCCACGCTGGCGTTCTTTGGCGCGGGCGTCTGGGGCTTCATGCACACGTTGCACGGGGTTAACTTCTATTTTCACGGCACGCAGATCACCGCAGCCCACGGGCACTTGGCCTTTTATGGTGCCTATGTCTGCCTCAATCTGGCGATCTTCTCGTATGCCATGCCGATCCTGCGCAACCGCGATCCCTATAATCAGGTGCTCAACATGGCGTCCTTCTGGCTGATGTCCAGCGGCATGGTCTTCATGACCTTCACACTGACATTCGCAGGCACCGTGCAAACCCACATGCAAAGGGTGGTGGGCGAGTATTTCATGGACGTGCAGGACACGATCGCAGTGTTCTACTGGATGCGCTTTGGTGCCGGGGTGGTGGTTCTGCTGGGGGTATTGCTTTTCCTCTATGCGATTTTCATACCTCGCAAAGAGCTGATTTCGACCGACACTACGGTCGCGGCGGAGTGAAACCCATGGACGGATCCATGACCACACAACAACGCAAGGGGGCGGCAGACGCCCCCTTCTACCTGCCGCAAGGCGATGAATGCGCCCTGTTTCAGGCCGCAAGCGAAAACAACCTTCCGGTCCTTCTCAAAGGGCCGACGGGCTGCGGTAAAACCCGCTTTGTGGCCCATATGGCGGCGCAACTTGGCCGCCCGCTCTATACCGTGGCCTGCCATGATGACCTCTCGGCGGCAGATCTGATCGGTCGCTACCTGCTTAAGGGAGGTGAGACCGTCTGGGTCGATGGCCCCCTGACCCGCGCTGTGCGCGAGGGGGCAATCTGTTATCTCGATGAGGTGGTCGAGGCCCGCAAGGATGTCACTGTCGTCCTGCATCCGCTGACAGATGATCGCCGCATCCTGCCCATTGACCGCACCGGAGAAGAGCTGACCGCCGCGCCTGGCTTCATGCTCGTGGCCTCGTATAATCCGGGGTATCAGAATATCCTCAAAACGCTTAAACCTTCGACCCGGCAACGCTTTGTCGCCATGGCCTTCGATTTTCCGGCACCCGAGCTTGAGATCAAGGTCGTCGCGCAGGAAAGCGGCCTTTCGCATGAGCGCGCAGCGCCTTTGGTGCGCCTCGCAGCAAAACTGCGCGTCCTCAAAGGGCAAGATCTTGAGGAAGGCGTTTCAACCCGCCTGGTCATCTATGCCGCGACTCTCATCGCCCAGGGTATGCCCATTGATCGCGCCATCGAGGCGGCAATGATCGAACCCCTGAGCGATGACGCGGATATCAAACGCGGCCTCCTCGATCTGGTCACGGCCGTCTTCGGGTGAAGCATGGCTGTGACCAGAATCGAACTTGAGCCATGGGAGCCCGAAGAAACCATCGGGAAACTGTGGCATGCTTTTGCCAGTCGCCTCGATGCGCCTCAGGTGCACCACGGAGCCGCGGTTGACCTCTCAGAGGCCAGCGGGCGGCTGGCAGTCTTCTTTCGCGGGCTGGGCGGCGCGCCTTCAGTCGAAATCCGCGCCGTCTCGCCTGAGGTCAGCAAACACAGGCTTAAATTTCTCCGCCGTCTGGGGACTGAGGCCGAAATAATCCCGCGCGCCAGTTTCGACGGCGAGGTGCTGCGCCTGCCTGAATCTCTTGCCGTCTATCCCGACCGCGCTGCCAATGGCGCGCTTTACCTCTGGCTTGTCGCCGCTGTGGCCCACGCCCCGGCGCATATCATTGACACCGATCCCCTGCGCGCCGATCTGCTGGCAATCCGCGCAGCCCACAGCATGACTCTCGCTGCACTGGGCGCCGCTCCGGGCCTGCGCGCCCTGCAATCGGGGCTGGCCTCGGCCACGCTGCACACGCGCCCGGCCCAAAACCTGCCGCGCGCCGAACAGGCGGTTGAGGCCCTCATCCGCCACCTTCTGGACGACCAATCAGATCTCAGCCCCTTGGCGCTGAGCTACAAAACGGCGATAGATTCTGGTGATCTGTCACATATCACCGCCCCGCGCGGCTACCGGGCGTTTCAGCCGGTGCCGCTCTGGCCCGACCTGCGCGAGCTGCAAATTTCCGCCAGCACCGAGGGCGAGAGCCGCGACACAGACGGCCCGCCCGAAGAGGGCTCTGAACGCACCCGCGCACAACGCCGCAACGCCGATCAGGCCGAGCGCCGTGACAGCCTGATCCTGCACAAATTCGAGGCTATTCTTAGCTGGGTCGAGTTTCTCAACCTCAACCGCCGGGTCGATGACGACGATCCCGAGAATGCCAAAAAAGCCGCCGACGATCAGGAAGAAATCGGCCTTGGCCAGATCTCCAAAGCCCCGGCCACAAGGCTGAAACTTCACCTTGATCTGGCACCCGAGGATGTGGATCGTGAGCGCCTGTCAGGCAAGATCATGTATCCCGAATGGGACGTGCGCACCGGCGCCTATCTGCCCGATCATGTGCGTGTGCTGCACAGTGTGGCCGAGCCGGGCGATGCAGTGCCATCCTTCCGTGATGACCCGCGCGCCCTGCGGCGCATCACCCATGTTAAACGTCAGTTCGAGGCCCTGCGCCCCGGTCGCATCTCGATTCCGGGGCAGCTTGATGGTGATGAGCTGGATATGGAGGCGGCCGTGCGCGCGCATGTCGATATCCGGGCCAATGGCGCGGGCAGCAATCGCATCTGGCGGCAATCGCGCCCCATCGCCCGCGATCTGGCGGTGTCGATCATTCTTGACGTGTCGCGGTCCACTGAGAGCGCCGTAGGCAACCGCGCGGTGATCGACATTGAGCGCGAGGCATTGGCGGCTCTGGCATGGGGGCTGGATGCCTGCGGCGACGATTTTGCCATTCATGCCTTTTCCTCGCTCAAGCGGGATCGCGTCTATATCCAGACCTGCAAGGATTTCTCCGAGCCGATGACCACCCTGGTTGAAAATCGTATCGGTGTCCTCAAACCCGGTTTTTACACTCGGCTTGGGGCGGCAATCAGGCATTGTTCAGCCGACCTTGCCGGGCAATCCAGAAAGCGCCGTCTGTTGTTGGTGATCACTGATGGCAAGCCCAACGATCTGGACCATTACGAGGGCCGCCACGGGATTGAAGACACCGCCATGGCCGTGCGCGAGGCGCGTCGCGCCGGGCAGTCGGTCTTTGGTATCACCGTCGATAAACAAGCCAAAAGCTGGTTCGCCCGGATGTTCGGACGTGGCGGATTTCACGTCATTGCACATCCAGAGCGCCTGACCGAAGCCTTGCCACAGATCTACCGCGAATTGGTCGGCGCATGAGCGACACCAGCGTGTTTGACGATCTGCCCGGTGATCTGATGATCTGGGTGCTTATCGTCAGCGAGCTTCTGGTCTTTGGAGCGGGGCTGGCCGCCTTTCTGGCGGTGCGTATCTCTGATCCTACTGGTTTTGCCGCCGCACAAGATGCGCTTTATCATACCGGCGCGGGGCTAAACACGGTGGTGTTGGTGACCAGCGGCGCGCTTGCCGCTTGGGCCATGCGCCTGCGTGAAAACACGCGCCGCGGCCCGGCGCGTCTCGCTCTTGTGGCGGCAGCGATCCTTGGCATGGTCTTTTTGGGGGTTAAGGGCATTGAATACGCAGGCAAAGCTGCCGATGGCATCGGCTGGGACACCCATCCGTTCTTTACCTTTTACTATATGCTCACCGGGTTTCATGCAGCCCATGTGGTGGCGGGGGTACTCGTGCTTTTCATCGTGGCGTGGAAAGACACGCCGCGCAATATCGAAGCTGGTGCAGCCTTCTGGCACATGGTTGATCTGGTCTGGGTGATCCTTTTCCCCGTGATCTACCTGCTCAGGTGAGACCATGACCCGAACCCCCGTTTTTCGCGCATGGGCCATGCTTATCGGTCTCAGCCTTGGCTCGACGCTGATCTCGCTCTGGCATTGGCCCACTGCGTTCTCGGCAGGGGCGGGTACGCTCATCCTGACCTTCCCTGGCTCAAGGCGCGATTGATCCTCGGCAATTATCTGGGGCTGGACGCCGCGCCATTCTGGCGGCGCGGTTTCGAGACATCACTGGCGCTTTTCTGTCTGCTTTTGCTCGGCCTCGATCTGACTCCGGCCCTGCTTTAAAGCGCAGCGCCCGGGAACGGATGATATGGCATAGTCAAGTTGACGGCCAGTTATGAACTGATCCCTTTTGAAGACTGCTCAGAAAATGCAATAAATATTTGGTCGCACCACGGCCTGTCAGACCGCAAATTTTTCGGCCAGGGCGTCGGGAAGATCAAACTCTTCCAGCACCCGTGCGCGCCCCTCTGCCGACATCTTCAACGCAGTCTTTGCAACAATTCTCTCTATCTTTTCAGGGCTTTGAGTAGAGGCAAAGGGTGCGAAATACCACTTCAGAAACGTGAAGCAAATCACATCCTCCAGATCTTGCACCTCCGCATTGCGTTTGATCCCTTCTTTTCGGATCATTTTTTGTGCATTTTCAACATCTTGGGTGATGTATCCCGCCTCATCCATGATCTCTCCCACACGGGCCGCGTGATGTTTGGCCAGCGCTGTCCGCCAGCTCAGATATCCGGCACGGCCTTCGGGGAAATCTTTTCTTTTCAAGACCCAACGTTCAATATGCTGGCCCCGGGCCGCAATTTTCAGCGGCTCTGACGCATCTGGAAAAAGCCGCTCAACCTGCGCACTCATCCGCTGCCCATAAAGCTGTGCTGCTGGTTTGCCTTCGCTTGTGTCGGGGTCATGCGCATTGGCCGCATCAATTGCGGCAAGGGCAATTTTCAGTTTACTCACAATAGTTTACTCCATGAATTCGCCGGGTCTTTTCAGAATATTTCCGCAAGGTCGTTATGCCTTCTATTATTGCCTGATGGCGTGATGCGCGCCGACCGCCTTCAACCTGGAAAACGCCCGCGACAGACTTTCAGGTTTCATCCCCAACCGCCCCGCTATCAGGGCCTTGTCATAAGGCAACGTCACTTCGCAGGGCCCTTTCTTGCAGCTGCACAACCGGATCAGAAAATCCGCCACCCGCTGTGCTCCGGTCTGCGCCTTGATTTGTTCATTCGAAACGCAGCCTAGATCACCTTGATCACGTCCTTGTCGATGGCCAGCATGTAGCCCTTACGGGCGATGTTTTTGACCAGCAGTTCAGTTACCATCTGATTGCCAAGTGCGTCGCGCAGACGTTTGATGCGGGTGGCGCCTGCGGCCTCTTCGCAGTCAGAGGACGAGCGGCCCGAAATTACGCCTTCAATTTCAGCCCCAGACATCACGTCGTCATCCATGCGGGCTTCGGCCAATACAGCAAGCGTTTCCATGGCCGCCTCTGTAAGTTTGAACCCCATGTTGTTCAGATAGACGGTTTTCTCTTCGCGGCTGATCAGCAATGAGCTGACCTGAATGCCTGCGCGTTCAATCTGTGCCATGCGGCGGTTAAGGGTGACCAGCATGACCAGAAACACCAATGCTGCGATCAGCAATGAGGCGGCAAAGACCAGCAATACGAAAATCACCATACGATAGCTGATCAAGATTTCGGAAAACGCAGTGCCGGACAGCGCGAGGATTTCGAGCAATTTGATTTCAGCTTCTGAGGTCAGCAGATCGTTTTCGACAAATATCTGTTCCACCCGTGCATTAAACGCATTGGCGTCCGGCAGGCTCAGAAACAGGAACACGGCGGCCAGTGTCAGGATGAGGACAATCGCCCCCATGCCAAACATCACCACCCGGCTGCCCGAGCGACGTGCCTCTGAGGCGGTAGCATTGGGGTCTGTCACGCTCAGTTCTCCGTTACTGATAACACTTTCAGCAATGTCAGGCCTTGCGCCGCCAAGATTGCCGTCAGCTGGGCCGTGGCATTTTGCGACGTACAAGGGCCTGTCACCTGAGCCACATCATAGAAAAGCTCCAGCGGATTGTCCCGCTTGGCTTTGTATTCGGCCATGCAGGCGGGTTGCGCCTGACTGACTGTGACGCTCAGACCGAGGCTTAGCAAAGCGGCGGCGGCGTATGAGATGAATATGCGTGTCATGGCAAGAAACATGCGCTGAACCGGTTGGCTATTCAATATCCAAGCGGTTCCGGACCGTAACTTCGTGGCGATATCCAATAACAATTGGCCGATATTGCCTGTCTTTCAGGGGGTGCCCCATCTTGGTTTTATTCCAAGGCGCCCATCTGCCGGGTGCCGCGTTCAACCGATCTTGAAAGGATTACTGACATGCACCGCAAGTTTATCGCTTTTGTACTTTCAGCTGCCCTGGTCTCAACGGGGCTGACCACATCACCCGCGCATGCAGGGGACGACACTGAGAAATGGATCGCCGGAGCTGCGGCCCTGGCCATAATCGGCATTGCCATTGCGGATCAGAAAAACCGCAAGAAACAGACCTATGAGCAATACTACGGCAATAACAACGGCCAAGGTCACGCAGGGAACCATGGGCATAATTCCTGGTCCAATGGTCAAGGGCACGCTGGCAATCACACAGTTATTACGCCCAAGCCGTATCATAACGCTCACAAGGCATTGCCCAAGCAGTGTATCGTGAAGGAACAGCTGCATGGCAAAAAATTCCACGGGTTCAGCCGCCATTGCCTGAAACGCAACCATGTGAACGTGAAGGCCATGCCACACGACTGTGCCGTGAAAATTCGTGACCCGCATACTGGTCAGCGCAAGGTGGTCTTTGGGGGGCGCTGCCTGAAACAGCGCGGATATAGCATCGCCCGCGCATATTAAGACTACAGGCCCGAGCAGTGTGAGGGGGCGGCCATTGTGCCGCTCTCTTTGCATCTGGGCGAGCACTATGATTATTGGCGTTATGTCTGGTCCTGATTTTTCCCTTGAGAGAGCCGCCATGGCGCGTGGTGCCAACGTGATAGCGGGCGTGGATGAAGTGGGCCGTGGCCCTTTGGCCGGGCCTGTAACGGCGGCCGCGGTCATTCTTGATCCCAATGACATTCCCGAGGGGTTGAACGATTCCAAAGCGCTCAGTGCCAAACGCCGCGAGGCGCTGTCTGATCAGATCATGAGCCGTGCTCAGGTTTGCATTGCGCATGCCAGTGTCGAGGAGATTGACGAAATCAACATCCTGCGTGCTTCGCATCTGGCGATGGAGCGCGCGATTGCGGGGCTGGCGCAGGTGCCCGACGAGGTTTTGATCGACGGCAATATGATCCCGCGTGGCCTCAGCCTCCCGGCGCAGGCAATAATCAAGGGAGATGCCCGATCTCTGTCGATTTCGGCGGCCTCAATTGTGGCAAAAATTTGTCGAGATCGTGTCATGTGGGATTTAGCGCAACACTACCCCGGCTATGGCTGGGAGACGAACGCCGGATATCCATCCAAAAGCCACAAAGCGGCGCTGCAAAATCTCGGGGTGACCCCTCACCATAGACGTTCGTTCAAGCCCGTACACAACATATTGTATCAAGGTAAAAACGTAACCTCCTGATTCAAAAAAGAATTTGACCCGCGAATCGGTTTGACTCATGCTCGTCCTCAACCAGCAGAGCGCAAAAATGCGCCAGGGACTAGAGGCAGACAATGACGACATCCAAGACCAAGGGCGCAGCAGCGCTCCCTTTGAATACGATTCTGAGCGGCGATTGCATTGATGCAATGAACAGCCTTCCTGAGGCGTCCATTGACCTGATTTTTGCCGACCCGCCGTATAACCTGCAATTGAAAGGTGATCTGCATCGCCCGGACAATTCTCAGGTGGATGCCGTGGATGATGCCTGGGATCAGTTTTCCAGTTTCAAAGTCTATGATGACTTCACCACGGCCTGGCTGAAAGCGGCCAAGCGCCTGCTGAAACCGGGCGGGGCGATCTGGGTAATTGGATCATATCACAACATTTTCCGGGTTGGGGCCGCGTTGCAAAACGAAGGCTACTGGATTTTGAATGATGTGGTGTGGCGCAAATCCAATCCGATGCCGAATTTCCGTGGCAAGCGCCTGACAAATGCGCATGAAACCATGATCTGGGCCAGCCGCGACGAGGGTGGAAAATACACCTTCAACTACGAAGCGCTGAAATCGCTCAATGAGGGCATACAGATGCGCAGTGACTGGGTGCTGCCGATTTGCACCGGTCATGAGCGCCTGAAAAACGAAGAGGGCGACAAGGCCCACCCGACACAAAAGCCCGAGAGCCTGCTGCACCGTGTGCTGGTTGGCACGACCAATCCTGGCGATGTGGTGCTGGATCCGTTCTTTGGCACCGGCACGACCGGCGCCGTGGCCAAGATGCTGGGGCGTGATTACATCGGGATTGAACGCGAAGCGGCGTATCGCAAGGTGGCCGAAAAGCGCCTGTCGAAAGTCCGCCGATTTGACCGCGAAGCGCTGCAGGTCTCGACCTCAAAACGTGCCGAGCCACGCGTGCCATTTGGCCAGCTGATCGAACGCGGCATGTTGCGCCCCGGAGAAGAGCTGTATTCAGTGAACAACCGCCACAAGGCCAAGGTGCGCGCCGATGGCACGCTGATTGGCGACGATGTCAAAGGCTCGATCCACCAGGTTGGTGCCGCGCTGGAAGGCGCGCCAAGCTGTAATGGCTGGACCTATTGGTGCACCAAAAAGGATGGCAAACGGGTTTCGATTGACCTGTTCCGCCAGCAAATCCGCGCGGAAATGGCCGAGCGTCCGAACTGAATTTCATACATGAGAACACCGCCGGTGCCTGTGGCCTGACCACTTGGCACTAACTTTATGCCCCGCCTGTATTGGCGGGGCTTTTTTTTGAATTGAGGCCAGCCCCCCAAACACAGGTTCAAATGGGGGCCAGCCCCCAAACACAGGTTCAATTGGGGGCCAGCCCCCAAACCCCCGGGATATTTCCGGCAAGAAGATGGGTTAAGGAAAGCAGGTGGGTGCATCCCCCGGCTGCCATGGCGGGTATTTATGCATGATGGCCGCGAAACGATCAGATGTTTTGAAGCGCTCAAGCCAATTGGCAAGGGCAGACCATGGTTGGGCATTGAACCAATCCAGATCCACATGGGCGAACTGGCGCACGAAGGGCAGGATTGCCATGTCGGCCAGTTTGGCTGTGTCACCAAACACGAACGCCTGCGCGCCAAGTTGAGTGTTGAGTTGGTGCAGGAATTCAGCGGCGCTGTCGCGCGCGGTGGGCGCGTCGATGCCATCATAGCGCGTGGGGTATTTATAGTGATCAAGCGCGGTTTTGAACGGCCCGTCACAGGTGGCAATCAAGCTATGGCCCTGGTCCGGCATATCCAGCCAGCCCTCGGGATCATTCTGGCGCAAGGCCCAGAGCATGATGTCGAGGCTTTCATCAATCACCTGCGCGCCAGTGTCGAGACAGGGCACTGTGGCGCTGGGAGAGGTGCCAAGAAAGGCCTTGGGTTTATCACGCAGGACGATTTCACGCAGGTCTGTTTCAAGCCCGGCACTGGCGACCCCCAAACGGGCGCGCATCGCATAGGGGCAGCGGCGAAACGACCACAGGACAGGGCGGCTCATGCGGTGAGCTGAGTGGAGGTGGCGCCGGTGATCGCAGCGGTCACGATCTGGCTTTCGGGTTGGTCGGTGGCAAATGTCACCTCGGTGAATTGCTCGGTCCGGCCCATGCGAGGGTTTTCCATCAGGATGTTATGGGTGCGCCCCAGTTGGGCGGCCAAATGGCGGGCAACCTGACGATCCCCCGCAGCACGCAGCCGGGCGGCGCGATCTTTGATCACAGCGCCATTCACCTGACTGGGGATTTTGGCAGCCGGGGTGCCGGGGCGTTTGGAGTAGGGAAAGACGTGCAGCCAGGTAAGCTGGCACTCTTCCACCAGCTTTAGCGAGTTCTCAAAATGCGCATCGGTTTCGGTCGGGAAGCCAGCGATGATGTCTGCGCCAAAGGTCATCTCGGGGCGCAGTTTACGGGCGGCCTCGGCAAACCGAATGGCGTCGTCGCGCAGATGGCGGCGCTTCATGCGCTTGAGAATCAGATCATCGCCATGTTGCAGGCTCAGGTGCAGATGCGGCATCAAACGCGGCTCGGTTGCGATGGCCAGCATCAGGTTGTCATCCACCTCGATGCTGTCGATCGACGATATCCGCAGGCGTGGCAAATCCGGCACCAACCTGAGGATGCGCATCACCAGATCACCCAAGCGAGGCGTGGATGGCAGATCAGCGCCCCAAGAGGTCAGGTCCACTCCTGTCAGCACCACTTCGTTATAGCCGCGATCAACGAGGCGTTTGATCTGGTCCACCACGACACCCGCAGGCACCGAACGGGAATTGCCACGGCCATAGGGAATGATGCAAAAGGTGCAGCGGTGATCGCACCCGTTTTGCACCTGAACGTAGGCACGCGACCGGGTGCCAAAGCCATCAATCAAATGGCCGGCAGTTTCGGTCACTGACATGATGTCATCGACTTGAGGGGTCTCAGACGCACCTATGAAATCGGCCGCCAGTCCGGACCATGTTTCGGGCTGCATCTTTTCGGTATTGCCGATAACGGCGTCCACCTCATCCATCGCCATGAAGGTCTCGGGCTCGGTTTGTGCGGCACAGCCGGTGACAATCAGGCGCGCGCCGGGGTTATCGCGGCGCAGGCGGCGGATTTCCTGACGGGCCTTGCGCACGGCCTCGGAGGTCACAGCACAGGTGTTGACGACCACAGCATTGTCGAGCCCTGCCATCTGGCTCAACTCTTTCATCGCCTCGGTTTCATAGGCATTCAGGCGGCAGCCCAAAGTGGTGAATTTGGGGGTGCTCATCCCAGTGCTTTCAGAAAATCACCAGTGATGACGCCATCACAAACATGCGCCGTGGGGCCAGTCATCCAGACACCATCATCGCGCCAATCCACATGGATCGTGCCGCCATCCAGATCAATACGAACGGATTTCCCCGTCAGGTCACGGCGGTTGGATGCCACGCAAACCGCACAAGAGGACGAGCCGGAGGCCAGCGTCATCCCCACGCCCCGCTCCCATACGCGCATCCGCAGGTGATCAGGTGCAATCACGCTGACCACCTGAACGTTGGTGCGCTCGGGGAACAGCGGGTGATGTTCGTGCAGGGGGCCGAAGGTATCCAGATCGACAGCTTCGGCATCCTCAACAAAAAAGGTGCAATGCGGGTTGCCCATGCCAGTGGCCACGGGCGCACCGTCAATGGGCAGGGCAAGGGTGTCCATCTCATGTGCCAGCGGAACCTCGTGCCAGTCCAGCTGAGGGTGGCCCATATTCACCGATGTCAGGCCATTGCCGACATCACGCGCATAAAGATCGCCGCGCGCGGTGGTCAGATGCAACGCATCGCGCCCGGTCTCATCCATCAAATACCGCGCTATGCAGCGGGTGGCATTTCCACAGGCCGCCGAGGTTGAACCGTCAGTGTTCCAGAAGGTCAGATGCGCGTCACCAGCGCCATTTTCGATCAACGCCAATTGATCAAACCCAATGCCAGTTCGCCGGTTGCCAACGGCAATAGCAAAGGCCGCGGATACATTGATTTTACGGGCACGCCCATCCAGAACGACAAAGTCGTTTCCCAGCCCATGCATCTTCATGAAAGGCAATCCGGTATGGTTATCGCGTGCCATGAGGCGGCATATAAACCCAGGGGCGTGATGAATCCAGCATTCGCTTGGAAAAGCTACGTTTTGGGGTTGACCAGAGGTACGGCTCTTTCTAGATAGGCCGCCTAGTGGGCCGTTAGCTCAGTTGGTAGAGCAACTGACTTTTAATCAGTAGGTCGATGGTTCGAACCCATCACGGCTCACCACT
>Ga0209121_10001958_pt1 | contig 21375 bp, 22 predicted proteins | sample Cruoilmetagenom3_FD_187292 | JGI IMG/M metagenome (GOLD analysis project Ga0209121, IMG submission 187292) | Oil polluted marine microbial communities from Coal Oil Point, Santa Barbara, California, USA - Sample 3 (SPAdes) (version 2) | ecosystem: Environmental > Aquatic > Marine > Oil seeps ...
CCACTCCCCTCCAGCATTCATATCTATCCTTCAGGACAATGGGCTTTCTTTTAAAGAAGTAGAAGCTGGCCGGCTTTCTCATTATGGTAACTCCTCACGCTAAGTCAGTATCATTACTAACCATACCATGAGTGTCACCCATGTATCTCAGCCTCCGCATACCCCGTTCTTCATTTTTCCCTATCATAAGCCATTTTCTCTCAAATATCCTTAGATTTCACTCGGAAAAATAATCCTCGCCAGGAAAAGCAAACGACTCTGTCCACAATTCTGGCACATCCAAAAGCTTAAAAGCTAATGTCAAGGTTGATTGTTGTTTACCACACCCCGTGGTGTATCAAACTACCGCGGTCGCTCCATAGTCTTCCGACACCGGCTCAAGATGGAGATGACCTCAAACGGGTCCTCGATCAATGGAAAGGTGGGCACGCCTCTAGGTTCCAAGAATGCCTTCGCTGCCTCCATGTGGTTTTTCATCCCGGTGAAAGTCACGTAAAGTGGCTTTTGAGGATACCTCTTCGCCAGTTTGACAATGAAGTCCAGAGGAGGAATCCCTAATTCGTCCACAAGCACTAGAATCAGCACGATGGCATCAATATTGGGGTCTCTCATAAGTGCCTCTATTGCTTCTTTGTGACTGTACTCGATTCCGTGTACTGAAGCCGAGGCCCAGATGTCCACCGGATTGCGCATCCGTATCCAAGGCGGGCTGATCTCCTGCAACCGCTGCCGGGTCACCTCCTCAAGGTCAGGAACATCCAGCCCCCAACGCTGGCGGCATAGGTCAGTCAGAACCACAAGCATGGCACCGGAGGGAGCTAGGAAACTCACCCTGTTGCCCTTGGGAAGAGGCATACAGGCTAGCGCCTTGGCAGCCAGGAAGAGGTGAGAGTACTTATAGATCTGGGTAACTCCAGCTTGCTTGAGAGCTGCATCAATGATTCGTTCATCCGATGCCAGAGCAGCCGTATGCGCCACCGCCGCCTGCGACCCCTCCGTGGTACTACCCCCCTTAAGCAGGATAATTGGTTTGGTTCGTGTCACCTCGCTGGCAATGTCCATAAAGCGCCTTGGCCTCTTGAAACTTTCCAGGTACATGAATATCGCTTTGGTCTCAGAATCCTCTGCATAGTACTCAAGCATCTCGCTCTCATCTATATCTATTTTATTGCCCAGCCCGACAACCCTGGCCACGCCAAAGTTTTCTCCGGTCATGATGTAGCGCATGGTATGGGTAGCGAAGTTCCCCGTCTGGGCGATGTATGAGATATCTCCCCGAGGAATCTTACCAAGGGGGAAAAAGCTCGATGTGAAGTTGTGTGGCGTGGAAGTGTGCCCAGACGTGTTGGGGCCGATGACGCGAACGCCAGTTTCAGCAATGATTTTGGCAAGCTCCTTCTGTAACTCCTCTCCTTCCCGGCCGGCTTCGGAAAAGCCCCCGGCAGCGAGAACAAATGCCTTTATGCCTTTGGCGACACACTCTCTGATCGCCTGGATAGTGGCCTTGGCCGGGATTATGATGACTGCCTGGTCAATTCCTTCTGGCAGGCTGGCAATTGACGGATGAACCGGTATACCCAGGATGTCGCCTCCCTTCGGGTTGACCAGGTAGAGCTTGCCAGCATAGCCATTAGCCAGGATGTTTCGAATGACCTCGTGTCCCGGTTTCCCAGGCGTAGAAGAAGCTCCGATGATGACAACACTCTTGGGCTCAAAGAACTGAGTTAAGTCTTTGTTCGTAGTCAATCTCCCATATGGCCGTTGAAAAATTGCACAAAAACCGTTCAGCGTAGTGCATATAGCCGACTACGATCCGAGCTCCTCAAGGTCCTCGTAGTAATCCAGTGATTCCGGATTAACCAAGGCATCCCTATTCAGGACTGGTCTACCGTGTATTATGTTCGTCACCGCACTTTCCACCTTCTTCATATTCAGTGTATACGGAACATCCGGCACCTGGATGATCTTGGCTGGAACGTGTCTGGGAGAGGCATTTTCACGTAGCGTCTTTCTAATCTTGTTTTTCAAATCTTCCGTTAGGCGATGTCCCTCAGCAAGTTTGACGAAGAGAACAATACGTTGATCTCCTTGCCAGCTTTGCCCTATTGCCAGACTGTCAGCAACCTCTTCCAATTTCTCCACCTGGTTGTATATCTCGGCCGTGCCTATTCGAACTCCTGAGGGGTTCAATGTGGAGTCGGAACGGCCGAAGATAGTGATTCCACCAGTATCACTATGAATCTGGATGTAGTCGCCGTGACGCCACACGCCGGGGTAGACACCAAAGTAGGCCTCTCTATATTTTCCCCCCTTGGGATCGTTCCAGAAATAGAGGGGCATGGAAGGTATAGCAGCTTCGCAAACAAGCTCTCCCTGTTCATCAACAATTGAGTTGCCCTTGTCATCATACGCCTTGCATTTCTTGCCCAAACCCCAACCTTGCATCTGACCAGCATATACCGGGCTGATGGCGTTCCCAGCGGCAAAGGAACCGTTGAAATCGGTGCCGCCCGAAATGGAGCAGAAATGCAAATCCTGCTTGATTTCTCGGTAAACCCATTCCCATCCCTCGGCCGAAAGGGCTGAACCAGTCTGGTTTATTTCCCGCAGCGCCGACAAATCGTAATCCTTTCTGGGAACTAGCCCCTGGCTGCGAATATAATTGAGGTAAGTTGCGCTGGTGCCGAACATGGTCACCCTCTCATCCTGGATCAACTTCCACATAGCTCCTGCATCAGGGAAGCTTGGATTGCCGTCATACAGAAGTATGGTAGCCCCCTTAACCAGAGAGCTTAAGAGCCAGTTCCACATCATCCAGCTACAAGTTGTTATATACATAATCGTATCTTCGCGCTTCAAGTCTGCATGGAGCACCACCTCCACAAAGTGATTGATGAGGACACCGGCACCTCCCTGCACCATGCATTTCGGCTTACCAGTTGTTCCCGAGGAAAACATGATGTACACCGGATGGTCGGAGGGCAATTGTTCGAATTGAATTCCGAGTCCACTTTCCTTAGATAGGAAACCATCATAGTGTACAGCGTTAGGAACATGGCTAATATCAGCCTTCTCTCCTGTATAGGAAGCCACGACAACTCTCTCAAGGGAAGGTATTGCTTTGGCAACTTCAGCCGCATTTGGCAGAGTTGCAAAAGACTTGCCTTTATAATAATAACCATCAACGGTGAACAGGACTTTCGGTTCGATTTGACCGAAGCGGTCCTTCGCTGCTCCTGGACCGATATCGGTAGCACACGAAGACCATACAGCACCAATACTGGTAGCAGCCAGCATAGCCACAGCCGTCTCTATCATGTTGGGCATATAGGCAGCCACCCGGTCTCCCGGGACCACTCCCATATCCCGAAGGGATTTTGCCAGGCGCGCCACAGTGTCGTAGAGTTCTCGGTAGCTCATCCTGCTCGATACTTGGCTCTCCCCTTTAAATATAAAGGCTGTATGGTCGTCTCGGAATTTCAGCAGGTTCTCAGCAAAATTCATCTTGGCGCCAATGAACCACTTTGTGCCTGGCATCCTGTACGCATCGTCAACTAAGGTGTCATATTTGCTGGAGGCTTTGATCTCAGCAAAATCCCACACGGTAGCCCAGAAATCAGCGATGTCTTCTACCGACCAGTCATATAATTCCTTGTATGAACTAAAGCCTTTTCCGTAGCGTCTGTTCACCGAATTCATAAACTTGGTGATATTGGCATTCCTCTTCCGTTCTTCAGATGGCACCCAAAGCAGCTTAGCCATTTTGTCTACCTCCTTGCACTTGAGTTAATAATTCACCTTATCTAGCCCTTTCAGTCCCAGAATCTGTCTTGCTTCATCAGGGCTGGCTATATCAATGCTTAACTCCCGGGCGATGCGCACCATTTTCTCCACCTGGTCAGCACTGCTCTTAGCTACTACCCCCCTGCCAGCATACAGGCTATCTTCCAAGCCAACTCTAACATTCCCCCCATAGTCAGAGCAGTGGTGCACAGAGGTAGTTGAAAGCGGCCGGCGGCACACACCGACCAAACGAAATCATCACCAAGAGTGCGATTGGCCGTCTCATATAAGAATAACAGGTTCTGAATTGAAGCTGGCATGCTTCCCATGATACCCAGGACAAATTGCAGATAAACTGGTTTCTTGAGAGGTCCTTGCTTAACCAAGTAGGCCACGTTGTTAATCATACCAACATCGTAAATCTCTGCCTCGGGCTCCTTAAGTTATTCCGTACCGTTCGGGACGAACCCGGATCTCCTCGATGAAATCTGCCACAAGCTTATCAAAATCCTGGTACATCGGCTGCCAACCCCATTCCTCCCTTGCTCTGCTGTCGTCAAACACCTCCACGCGCACAGTGCGGTAATAATCCATTACTTCGGGGTCAGGCTTGTAACTAATCTGAGCCCCCGGAATGTATTTCTTCACGATTACTTCGATTTCCTTGGCTGTTCGGGTTGGCGTCACGCCGGCAACATTGTAGTTTATCGTTTCAATTCGTTCCTTGGGCGCCCGATACAGCATGTCCACAGCTCTAGCAGCGTCCTTGAAATATAGAACTGGAGACTTGGTATCTTCGGTGACGAAACACTCGAAAGGCTTGCCTAAAGCTGAATACTCAATTAGCCAGGCATTGTACTGTGAAACGTGCTTGATCTTCGCCCCTGGACCAACTACTGATGGAAAGCGCACCGACCTGAAATCCAATCCGAACTTTGAGCGGTAGAACCTACCCAGACCCTCACAGTATAGCTTACCGATGCCATACATTGTGGTAGGCCGCTGAATTGTCTCATCCGTGACTACCGATGGACAATCCAGTCCGTAAGTGGCGAAGGTACTGGTAAATACCACCCTACCCACGCCAAAAAGCCGAGCAGCCTCCAATATGTTCATCGTCCCAATAACGTTTACCTGGAAAGAAGCCCAGGGATTCGCGTTAGAAGGCACGCTCAGCATTGAACCCAAATGGTATATTCCCTCGACATTATTATCCTTGACCACATTGAATACTTCAGCCTGATAGGCTAGATTTCCTTGCACCACCCTTACTTTGTCTTTGATGTCACCAATGCGGGCATCATTTGGAGCGATGTCAAACAGAACGACATCATCCCCCCTGGCGACAAGGGTACGGGCCAATTGAGCTCCAATAAAGCCTGTTCCTCCAGTAATCAGAACCTTCATGTTTCTAAGCCTCCTCTTAGCTTTGCTGTGACCGATACAGTGCCTTAAGACGCTGCAAGAACTCCCTGTCTCTCTGCTCGATTATCCTGTCCCACTCTTCGTGACTATAATCAAAAAATCCCTTGCCAGTCTTCGCCCCTAACTCCCCAGCTTCTACCATTTTCTTCAACCCCAGCGGCGGCTTGTGTGAATCATTAATTAGCGGAAACAGGTATTTCGCCACTCTATAGTTTGTGTCATTGCCCCCTAAGTCGTTAGTTAACAATGGGCCTATGCTAGCTAAACGGAAGCCGAAACCTCCCTTTACCGCAAGGTCAATGTCCTCGGGAGTGGCAACGCCTTGTTCCCACAAATACCAGACCTCTCGCAGCATAGCCAGTTGTATTCGGTTGACCAAATAGCCAGGAATTTCTTTCAGTATCCTTACCGGCAATTTCCCCACCTTCTTAAGCAGGGCGTAGATAAGGTCAGCCGTCTCGTCAGAAGTTTTGTCGCCCTTAATGATTTCCACCGTCGGCACGATATGAGGTGGGTTAATCCAATGGGTAAGGACCACCCTGTCTTGTCTCTTGGTTCTCGAGGCAAAATCGCTGATAAGCAGGGAAGAACTATTGCTGGCCAGGATAGTCCTTGAGGGACACAGCGTGTCAAGCTGATTGAACAGCTTCCTTTTTACCTCAATGTCCTCAATGACCGCTTCAATAACAATATCAGCATCACATACGGCCTTTTGCAAATCAGGAATGGCAGTTATTCTAGAGAGCGTATTGCCAATTTCATCCTGGGAAATGAAACCGTTCCGAGCAAATGTCTCCAGATTACCCCTGATGCGGTTCACCGCGTTGTTCAGGATAGTATCATTGACATCGCTCAAACTAACTCGATAACCGCCCGAGGCAAAGGTCTGGGCAATACCATGGCCCATAATCCCAGCTCCGATAACTGCCATATTCTTTACATCTTCTAGCCTCATCTTAACGTTCCTCGTTACTGCCACGTGTTCTGCCCTCATCAGACTAGCGAGAGCATACAAGATTATCTTCGGAGGTAATCTGGCTCAAATTTTCCCCTCGCTATGAACCACTTTGTGTTAAATATCCTGGAATTTCACTTGACGCCACTCAGCTAGACTGCACTATCCATATGGATAATTAGGTGACTTCATGCTCTCCTGGTATGTTGCCATTTCCTCGCCTGAGATCAGCCCTCTCTCCTGGTAGTACTTCCTGGCCTCTTCCAATATTTTCTCTATATCCTCCTCTTGACTGGGAGTTAAGGGGGTTGGCTTGTGTGTGGCGAGTATCTCCTCCATTCTCTCCCTGGCATAATCAAGGCAACTTTTCTTCCCAGCCTTCATCCATTCAGGGTAAGTCAATCTATCAGCTGCCTTGGGCACAAATTGCTCCAGCTTCCACCACTTCCTGGTATGTGCCTTGTTGAGGAAGTGGCCTGGAATCGGCCCGACTTCCTCTATTAGGTCTACTGCCAACGTCTCATCGTTCACCTGGACACCTTCCATGAAGCGCCCTACCATCCCAGCTAAGTCATTATCTAGTATGGCCTGCAATGGGTGATGTGTGAGTTCACCATACACACTGCCATGCAGCAGCAGTGTATTTGCTCCAGATAAACCGGCAATCAAAACACGGAAAGCTTTCTCGTAGCCACATTGGTAATCTGGCCTCTTGGAGTTGGGATAACAAGTGGCATTATCTATGGGGACTCCATATTTCTGGAAGATTTGATTGGATGCTGCGTTGTGCAAGCAAGCCCCTATACTGCCAAAAACAGGGGCTCCGGTGCTCATATTCATTGGGGATGAGAAATCCTTAACCAATACTCTTGTCCCTGGCTTTATCAACTGCGCCAGAACTACCCCAGCGATGACTTCGGCATTGTTGGCTATTATTCCTCCGGCGATGGTGGCTGGCGCCGTCCCGCTCATTACCTGACCACTGATTATGCGCATAGGAAGTCCGGCTTCAGCAAACCTGAATGCGGATTCGACAGCGTCTCGGTAAGCGGTCAAAGGGGGCGCAAAGGCACAAGTGCCCAGAATCTCTATTCCCACCGCTTGGCCCATTTTTATAGCAAATACCTCCGAGTCGTTGGAAAAACCTACACACTGGAACTTGGTGGAATTCCTTATCCTGGCAGCAAGACTCTCCAGCATGGCCATGCACGGGGGAACCCCCTTAAATCCAAAGTATGGCGTGTAAGGAGTAAAGAAATGAGCGGTAGGCAGTGCATCCAGGATGGTTACGCTATCGTAATTCTCTTTCCTCGTTGCCGCTCGGGGCTCCCAGGTATCCAGGTCCAAGGTCTGTTGGCCAGGTGCCACACCCAAATAAAAGGCGTTATCGCCCACCATCAGACTGTTCTTACAATCCCTTGCCTGGGCAGGAAAGCTGCTGGGAGCCCTGCGCAGGCACTCCTCAACCAGAGCTGGTGGAATCCTAACTCTCATTTCATCGTAGTCTACCTTGCAGCCGTTATTCTCGAGCAGCTTCAAAGCTCTCTCATGCTCCATCCTGACCCCGGTCACCGAGAGAACCTCCAGAGTCCCTCTATGAATAGCCTCAACCTCCTCCTCAGTTAGTATCTGTAAAGGCTTGAAATTGCGTGTAAACCCTTTCAAAGCCATCCTTCCCTCCTTATTTCCCAACTAAGCTGCTGGCCAATTTCGCCGCCCCGGCCGCTGTGGGATCATATCCGTCTGCCCCAATGCTATCAGCAAATTCCTGAGTTATGGCTCCTCCACCCACCATTATCTTCACTTCATCTCTTAGGCCCTCCTCTTTCAGAGTCTCGATGACCTTTCTCTGCTCAGGAGCAGTGGTAGTCATGAGGGAGGACATAGCCAGGATATTGGCGTGGTACTTTTTGATTCCGGCAATAAAGCTCTCAGCGGTGACGTTAATACCCAGGTCGTTCACGGCGAAGCCATGAGCAGTGAGTAGGGTAGCTACCATAGTTTTTCCTATAGAATGGATATCTCCGTAAACCGTTCCTATAACAACAGTGCCCAAGCTTTCTCTGCTGGCACCCACCCTCTCTATCTCTTCCTCTATTATAGGCATAGCAGATGACATGGCGTCCGCCGCACCGACCAGATCGGGGAGCCACAGCTCTCCTCTTCCAAAGCCATCGCCAACTTCCCTTATGGCTACTGTCATCGTATCTAGAGCCTCAATAGGGTCTATTTTTGCCTCCACCGCCCTTCTAGCCCACCCTGCAGCACCCTCATTATCGTATTCCACAATAGCCTTCTTCAGGTTCGCCAGAACTTCAACGCTCATATCTGCCTCCTTCCTATTGTTCCAAGTCACAACGCCAACTGCATAAATTGCTGCCCACAACCAGGAATGGCACCTCGGGAAATTTGCCGGGTATCATCCCGCGACAAAGGACAGGCTAGCTTGCAGAGAAAGACGAGTGGTCAAGCTAGCAGAGGGACTCTCGCTCTGCCATAGCTCGATTTCCTGTAGCTCTTTCATGGCTCCACCAGTTTGCCGTAGGTTTCCGGTCTTCTATCTCGATAGAATTCCCAGAGATGCCTTACTTCCTTGATCATGTCTAGATCAACGTCAGCGATAACTACCTCATCCTTGTCTTCTGAGCCTTTAGCTATGATCTCGCCTCTCGGATTGCAGATATAGCTAGATCCGTAAAATTCCCCGATATTCCAAGGCTGTTCTACCCCCACTCTATTGATTGCGGCAATAAAATATCCATTGGCTGCAGCATGAGCCGGTTGTTCAAGCTCCCACAAATATTTTGACAGACCTGCCACCGTGGCCGAAGGGTTGAACACGATCTCGGCGCCATTCAGTCCCAAAATCCGCGCTCCTTCGGGAAAGTGTCGGTCATAGCAGATGTATATCCCAACCTTGGCGTATTTGGTATTGAAGACAGGGTAGCCTAGGTTGCCTGGCCTAAAGTAGAACTTCTCCCAAAAACCTGGAGGGTTATGTGGCAGGTGATTCTTTCTGTACTTGCCTAACATCCTGCCATCAGCATCGAAAATCACTGAAGTGTTGTAGTAGACCCCGGTCATCTCCTTCTCGTACACAGGTACTATCAAGACCATGTTGTGCTGTTCTGCCTTTCGTTGCATCCTATTGGTTATTGGTCCTGGTATTGGCTCAGCCAGTTCGTACCACCTTGCATCTTGCTCCGCCGGGAAATAGGGTGCGAAGAACAGTTCCTGGAGACAGAGCATCTGGACGCCTTTATTGGCCGCCTCGTCAATCATCCTCTCATGCTTCTGAACCATCCCTTCCACATCCCCTTCCCATTTAGCTTGAATGAGCCCCACCTTTACAATGTTCGACATCTCATCCCCCAGTCGAAACCTAGCTGAAAGACCGGTTATACGAAACCATAGGCTATCCAGCCGCCGTCCACTGGCAAAGTCACCCCGGTTATGTGTTTGGCTTCCTCGGATGCCAGGAACACGACTGCATCAGCAATATCCTCAGGCGCAGCTAATCTGCCAAGAGGAGTGCGTTTCTGAAGTGTCTCGATATCGAACTTGCCTTGCTGTATGAAATTCTTAACCAAGTCAGTCAAAACGTAGCCCGGGGCTACACAGTTCACATTGATATTGTATTTACCCCACTCTGCTGCCAGGTCCTGCGTCATGTTTATCACTGCCGCCTTAGATGGCGAATAAGCCGTGCGCATAGGGAAACCACTCATGCCAAAATTAGAACCGATATTGATGATTTTCCCCGTCTTCTGAGCTATCATCCATCGCGCTACTCGCCGGCAGCAGAGATAGGTACCACGCACATTAATGCCCATTGTCCTGTCCCACTTGTCCAGGGATTGTTCCACGGTGGGAACAATCTCCAGATTAACGCCGGCGTTGTTAACCAGGATATGGACGCCGCCGAGCTCATTGATTATCCTGTCAACCATCAAGTCCACCTGATCCGCTTCGGCCACATCTGCTTCTATGGCAATAGCTTTCCGTCCTAGCTGCCTTATGGTTTCCGTTGTTCCCTCGGCAGATGATAGATGCGCTGCATTTACAGCCACATCAGCGCCTTCCCTGGCAAGTCCCAGGGCTATCGCCCGGCCAATACCTCTTCCCCCTCCAGTCACCAGAGCAACCTTACCGCTTAGTCTCATTTTACCTCCTTCACTGATAAATGGCCTTATTAGCTCGAACTTCTGCTATGAAATTGTCCACCGCTTGATCCAGAGAGTAACGGGGGGACCATCCCCAGTCCTCTCTCGCCAAAGCATCATCCAACCGCTCAGGCAGGTTTTTCACCAGCCTAATCATTGCTTGGTCTGGCTTAAAGTCTATCTGCGCCTCGGGTATATATCTTGTGACACTATCAACCAGCTCCTGTGCTGTAATTGAGAACCCATACAAGTTGTACACACGCCTGGTTAACTTCCCCTCCTCAGCTCTCTTTAGGTCAAGCAAGCCCTGCACTGCATCTTTCACATATAAGAGAGCTATCGTGGTTGACTTATCAACGTAGATGGTGTAGGGCCGCCCCATAGCAGATTCTTGTATGGCCAAGTAATTGTAAGCGCTCTGAGCCCTATCCATGCGACCCATACCAATTATCGGCGGGAATCTGACCCCGCGGAAGTTGACCCCAAACCTGGTGTGGTAGTACTCGCCAAGGCGTTCACTACATACCTTGGTGACACCGTACATATTGGGCGGCCGTTGCGGAGCATCATTGGGTACTACTCGAGGGACATCTAAGCCGAACGTAGCCAGCGTGCTGGGATAGATAACACTATCCACAGCAAGTAAACGAGCAGCCTCCAACACGTTAAAAGTGCCGGTAGCATTCACGGCATAGGCTGCTGCCGGACTTTGCTCGCTCACAGGCGGCAGTAGAGCTCCAGCGTGGTATATGCAACTGATGTCGTTATCCTTCACCGCGTCCAGAACGTGCACCCAGTTGCTCAGGTCTCCACGAACAATCTTTACACTATCCTTGAGGCCTTGAGTAAGCCTCGAGCCAGAAGCGACATCAAACAACACTACCTCCTCGCCTTCATCGAGCAGGAGTTTGGTCAAATGATAGCCGATAAAACCGAGGCCCCCGGTTATCAAATTCGTTCCCATGTTACTTCACTAGCTTCCTAAGCCTATCCTCTGGTAACAAATTCTGCTGTATCACAATCTCAGCTGTCCATCTGGTGGCCTTACCACATACTTCAGGACAAACTGTAGCGTGCGCCCCAGCAGCGTCAAACTTGGCGAATTCATCGGGGTCGGGCATATAGTAAGGGCGCCCGAAGAGTTTTACGTGGATGTCGCGACATATCACTGTACCGTATTCGGCTATGAATTTGTCATGTAGCTTTCTGGCCATGGCAAAACTTTGGAACCGGATACGCTCAGGGTCGGCGAAATTATCCCTTTCTCTCCCCTTCAGCATACTCAAGAACAGGATGCCGGCCACATAAGCACCGCATCCAGCGTCACCGGTTATTCCACCTCCGCCAGCATAGCCAGTCATTGCCTTAAAGGTGGAGTCATCCCGCATGTCAAAAATATCCTGAAGAGCAGCTAATGCGCATTGACCACAGCCTCTATAGGTTTTCTCATATTCGTACCCCAGTTTGTATGCCTTGTCAACTAGCTTTTTTGCCTCGTTTGCGTCTAGCATTTCTATCTGACCTCCTTTTGCTTTGTTTTGCTACTAGCTTTTACAGCTAAGGCGATTTCCCGAAACTCTTCCTCAGTTAGCAGCCGCTTGAGATCATATGACCGTTGTTTTACCTGGCGAAGAACTCCCTCTATCTCCTCTTTGGTAAGCTCAATGCCCAGTTTGTCCGCCCATATGGCTATGGAATCCAGTCCACTTTTCTTGCCCATCACTATCCTAGGGGCACGGTGTCCGACAAACCTAGGAAGAACAGGGATTATCTCCGTCGGGTTCTGCTCGTAGTTATTCCTATACCAGTTGACGACTATTCCTGATTCGATGTCATTAATCGTGTCTGCCACGAAAGGTCGGTTAGCGGGCACGCCAGCAAGTTCATTCACCAAGTTGGCAAGTTCAGTCAGCTTCTCATATTTAATGCCTACATCTATGCCATATAGGATCCGGAGGGCCACGACTGTCTCCGCCATAGGGCAATTTCCAGGTCCCTCACCGATGCCGGTGACTGTGGAGTGGATTACCTCACCACCAGCAAGCACAGACATTATTGTGTTAGCCGCAGCCATGCCAAAGGTATTATGAAAATGTATTTCCAGTGGCCTTTTTACCCTCTCCTTGACGGTCCTTGTATAGTAGGAAGCTCCTTGCGGCGAAAGCACGCCATGGGTATCCACCAGAGCCAGCGCATCCATGTGGCCCTCCTTGGCCACCCGGTCTATGAGGTTCAGATACCAGTCAATATCGGTCCTGGTGGCGTCAATGGTGAAGAAAACTGTGTATAGCCCCTGTTCCCTGGCAAATTGAGTTGCTTTAATTGGAAGGTCTATAGCCTTCTCCAACGGCCACCTGTATGAGTGCTCAACCAGATGTTGCGCGCTCGGAATCTCAACGATAACACCGTCCACACCACAATCCGCCGCTCTTTTTACGTCGTCCACCATACAGCGGCAGAAACAGAATATCTCAGGGCCTAAGTTGCGCTTCACTATCTCTCTTATAGCAGCCTCATCCTGTGGCGACACGGCTGCCATGCCAGCCTCAATCCGCTGAACCCCTGCTTCAGCCAGCTTTTCAGCAATTCGTATCTTATCGTCCTTTCTGAACACAATACCGGTCTGCTGCTCACCATCACGCAGGGTAACGTCGTGAATTTTCACCTGCTCAGGAGGATGAAAACCCTTATTCACCTCCTCCAAGAAATTCCATGGGCTGACAAACCAATTATCCGACTTCCACGGTTCCTGTTTAGTTAACATTGACTTGCATATCTCCTCCCTTTTGGAATTGTTTGGTTTTGGGAAGGCAATTTTGGCTTCAGATTTAGAGCCTCCAGAACTATATGTTACGTCTAATCTGCCTGTCAAGCCAGTAAGGGCATTAGAAGAGTCTGCATATCCTATCCCTCTTCTACTATAGAACAGGCCCGGTAGAGTACATTTCCATGACCTCCCGATAGCGGGTGAACATCTCCAGCTTAGTCGGTTTGCCCGAGGCCACAGCTATGATCTCCTCAAGCAATCGCTGGCCTGCCTCGGAGACGGATTCCTGTCCCTCAATGATGGTGCCCACGTAGGTATCGAAGTACTCCATCTCACTTGTGTCTTTAGGGCTGCTCAGGACTTTTATCACTGGCAGTGTGGGCAAGCCACCACAACTGGTCACGGTGGCACTGCGGAATCGAGCTGGCAGGCCACCACCGTAGTTCAGAGTCATCAGTTGAGCCCCACCCGCCGCCATTCCCAAGAATATCTGAGGAGTGTTGGCCGACCCATCCATAAAGAAAAGCCCTTTGCCCTGGAGCCTCTCACCCCATTCCAGTACGCCACGGATGGGAGAAGTACCACTCTTAGCAATGGCACCTAAGGATTTCTCCTCCAGGGTAGTCATACCTCCTCGGATATTTCCTGGCACTGGTTCCGACCCTCGGATATCCACACCGGAGTCTTTCATTCTCTTTTCCATTCTGGCAGCCACATCATAAATGCGCTGGGCCACCTTCTGATCGGCGGCCCGCTTGGCCAGGATATGCTCAGCTCCGATAATCTCGGCCGTCTCGGAGAAGATAGCACTGCCACCTCGAGCTATGACAGCGTCCGCTGCCCAGCCAACGACGGGGTTACATGCCAACGCTGACGCCGGGGTTGAGCCAGTGCACTTCGTGCCAAGAATTAGGTGCTTGAGATCAAAGGGCTGCCTTCTCAAAAGAGAAGCATCCGTCAGCATCTCTTTGGCAACCCTAATTCCTTTGTCCAAAGTCGCCTGATAGTCACCCTCCCTCTCTATGGTTAACAACTCTACTGGCTTGTTGGACTTGGCAATGCCCTCGGCGATGTCTTGAGGAGGCAAGCCCTCACAGCCAATCCCCACCACTATAGCGGCGGCTACATTGGGATTTCTTCCCAATCCTATCAGAGTTCGTAGCGCCATCTCATTGTCGGGCTTGAGATGGATGCAGGGCTGGTTGTGCAGCAGGGCCACCACACCCCCACCGACCTCGTCTGCCATCCTGGCCGCCAGCTCATTGGCGCACCTCCCAGCAGGAATCAGCGCCACATAGTCACGCACACCCACACTGTCATCAGTCCTTTGATATCCCAGGAATTCCATGGTTAACACCCCCTGTCTAACATTTGTATGCTACCTCACTACATTCCTGACGCATCAGGAAGTTCCCGCAGCCTTGACGCCAATGACCGTTGATCCACAGGACTTTTTCTTGGCCGCCCATCGATTTGACCCTGACGACAGACACTTCTCTATACTTAACCGCTATACCGCTGGCAATTCTTGGGGACTACACCCACCATCTCAGCCCTGGCCACCAGCTCGGGCTTAGCAAGATAGTCTGCTGAGGACTCTTGCGGCGTGCCAACCACCTTGATATACCGCTTTGCCTCCAGCTCAATGACGCGGGAAGTCTTGCCCACCTTGGAGATCCAGCCAGAAACCTCAAGGAAGTCACCGGCATGGACTCGAGACTCCAGTTCCACCTTGTTGTAGGCGGCGAGCAAGCCCTCATCGCCATCATAGCGAATAGTAATCTCGGTGGCCGCGTCACCAAACAGACCAAGCACGTAAGAACCAGCTACTAGACCGCCGGCATAGTGAACATCCTCCTCACTGACCCTCAGTTTTAGAACCACTTTCTCCCCAACCTTGAGCTGCCTTTTCGTCATTGTTTCTCTCCTTGCCTAAATCACTCTGCCATCAATCGTTATAGAATAGGGTAAGCCGTGCACTATGCATCTTCAAAAGGTGTTAAACAGCCGAACCGCATCTCCAACTTGGTCGGGTTGCATCAGGCCACACTAGCTTCCCAGCGCTTCTCCCCTTGCACCGTCAAAGCACAGGCCCTAGTGAATAAATATCAAACTCGCGATGGCCCAGCATTTCCGCTTTAGTTAGCTTGCCTGACGCCACCTCAACTACCTCGTTAAACATCTGTTCGCCAACACTACGGAGAGTGCCTTGACCATCCACTATCACGCCCGCATTTATATCAATATTCTCTTTCATTCGGTTATAGGTGATGCTGTTGGTTGATACCTTTATCACCGGGGCGATAGGCGTGCCGACTGGCGTTCCTCGCCCGGTAGTAAAAACAATTAGCTGTGCTCCCGAGGCTAGCAATCCAGTGTTATTCATAACATCAAGGGCGGTGCCATCCATTATTACCAACCCTTTCTTAGCAGGCTGCTCAGCATACTTAACTACCTGCATAATAGCCGTACTGCCACCTTTACGGATACAGCCGAGCGATTTCTCCTCAATGGTAGTTAGTCCGCCGGCAATATTCCCTGGGGATGGCTGTGACCCTCGAATATCCACACCCATAGACTTAGATTTGGCCTCAGCAGCAGCAATTATCTCATAGATACGTTTTTTGACCTCAGCATTTGCCGCTCTTTTGCCCAGCACCTCCTCAGTGCCCAGCATCTCCGTAGTCTCTGAGAATATGGCTGTGCCTCCCTGAGCGACCAATAGATCGGCAGTGATACCCAATGAAGGGTTAGCGGTAAGTCCTGAAAGTGCATCAGAGCCGCCACATTCCAGCCCGAGGATAAGTTCAGAGACATCTATCGGCTCCCGCTTGGCACCAGATGCCTCTGCCAAAAGCTTTTCCGCTAACCTTTTCCCCTCCGCTACACATTTGGTCGTGCCCCCAGCCTCTTGCACACTAACTGTCTCCACCCTCTGGCCAACTTTCGCCAACTCTGTAGCAATCATATCAGGCCTTATTACCTCGCAGCCGTTTCCAACCAACAATACGCCGGCAACATTCGGGTGGCCGGTAACGCCAACCATGGTCCGGATTACCTGTTCCTTGTCTTCACCGACATGGCCACATCCACAACCGTGAATGGCATAAACAGTACCCGGCACTTCACTGCTTATCATGCGAGCCACTTCGGAAGCGCACACGATAGTCGGGAATATGAATACGTGGTTTCGTATGCCAACCTTGCCATTGCTTCTACGGTATCCCAAAAATTTCATTGCTTATCACCCCTGCCTTTCTGACTTTCGACATTGTGCACATGAACATGCTCACCTTGCTGGACTTGCTTCGTAGCTAAGCCTATTGCCTCACCGTATTTGATTACCGCCTCTCCCGGCCGAATATCCCTCAAAGCAAACTTATGTCCAAAAGGAATGTCCTGCAATACTACAACATCAACGGTATAGTCTTCTACCCCAACCTGGACCGAGTCACCAGACTTCAGTTGACATAATGCGGTGGCCACATTGTCCTTTTTATCTATCAGTATTGCTTTTTCCTGCACTTCAAAACCTCCTTACACTGTGTTATTACTCGCGCCTCTGGCAGCCCTACCCTAACCACACCACGTAAGGTGCTACTTTATCATCATGCTTGGTAACCAGAGGATTAGCTGCGGGAACGCGACGCATACAGCAGAGCCGACCATTATGAGCACAACAGATGATACCACCCACTGGGCAACGTGTCCACCCCCATTATGGCCAGGTGCCATACAACACCGGTGCCCATTCCCAGGGCCTTGACTTCGCATTATCCTGGCATAACCCGACGCATCGTTCAAGGCGCGACGTACGTGAAGCTCGCCGCCTCCGGCAGTGTTGAACCAGCACCAGGGCACTGCAAACCGCCGTCAGAACGTTTTCGCCTTGAGAAAGTCCATATTCGCAGTCACCCCGAGACCAGGCTTCCGCGGAATATCTATGTAGCCGTCCACAACGGCAAACTTTTCATGTGTTGCGCCCTCGCGAAGCGGATTGGGCGAGCGATCATACTCGAAGAAAGGTTCCGGCGGGTTTATCTTACCCGGTATGTCTGGTATTGCAGCATAGCAGTGCAGTGCAGCAGCTATGGCCACATTTGTCCCCCAAACGTGGGGAATACACTGCATATTCCAGGTACTGGCCATGGCCACTATCTTCTGCATCTCGGTGAATCCACCACATATGCACACATCAGGCTGAAGTATATCCACGGCACGGCGGCTGATAAGCTCTCGGAAGCCATATCGGGTAGCTTCACACTCTCCTCCAGCGATGCGAATACTCGTGCTGTTCTTCACTTCGATGCTGCCCTCAATGTCTTCCGGCGGAACTGGCTCCTCAAACCAGTAAACATCGTACTGCTCCATCTGCTTGGCTAACCTGATGGCTTCAGTGGCATCATAGGCACAATTGGCATCAACCATAAGCTTCACATCGTCTCCTATGGCCTGTCTGATAGCTTTGAGGATGTCTAAGTCCTCTTCCGGCGACACCGTGCCAATTTTGTATTTCACCGCAGGGAAGCCCTCCCTCTTGTAGCCCACTGCTTCCTCAACGAGTGCCTCTTTGGCGTTCTCAACCTTTGGCCGATATAGACCAGTAGCGTATGCATGAGCCTTATCTCGGTATGCTCCTCCCAGAAGTTTGTACACCGGCAAGCCGGTGGCTTTGCCCTTGATATCCCACAGGGCGATATCAACAGCACTCATAGTCTCAATCAATATGCCTTTCTGCGAGTTATGCCTCATGGGCCGATAGATATTGTCCCATATGGCAGAGCTACTAAACGGGTCTTGGCCCAGGATTACTGGTGCGCAGCAGCTTTCCACCGCAGCGGCTATGGGCCTGGCCGGACCAAACGCTTCCCCGACACCATCAATGCCCTCATCAGTGGAGATAACAACAATTGTCGTCTGCCTGGCACTGACCCAGCTCTGGGAGAAAGCAAAAGACATCTCCCCAAGCGGCTGCACAAGCGGATATGCCTTAACACCAGTTATTTTCATTTTCGCTGCTCCTTCCTTCAATAGTGTGCATTGGTGACTTGACCCCGATGTTAGGGCAGCAAAACAGTTTTGTCAATACGTATGCCCTTCTTCTCATCTTTCCTTATCACAGCCAATTTTCTTTTGGGTGCCGTAAAATTCCACATGCCGTTACCTGGCTACACTGCGTTATCCACGCCGGCAATCGGGTGATTTCGTGCTTTCACTCTATGCTGCCGTCACTCGTTCCGATATCAGCCCTCGCCGTTTGTAGTACTTCCTGGCCTGTTGTTTCTAGGCCAGCGGGCCAACAACATATATGCCGTTATAACTGCATTGGTCTAGAATCTCGGCTTTGGTTTTCTTGCCTGAGGCCACCTTCAGCGCCTCCTGCAACAGGACTCGGCCTGACTCTTCCAGGTTATTACTGGAAGCCATGTCTACGTAAATATCTATGTTGTCACTAAGATGCTCGTATGTCATGCGGTTTGCCGTCACTTTTATTACCGGAACAAAAGGACAACCGATAGCGGTGCCTCTACCTGTGGAAAAGAATATGACATTGGCTCCAGCAGCGGCAAGGCAAGTAAGCGACTTTGGATCATTACCCGGGCCGTCTACGACAAACAGGCCACTGCCATCCGGTCTCTCTCCATATTCATAAGCTCCCTGTATGGGACTAGTCCCGGCCCTCGCCATCGCTCCCAGTGATTTTTCCTCTATTGTGGTCAAGCCGCCTTCGATATTACCTCTAGTCGGGTTCATACCTCTCATGTCTACACCGACATCTAGGAAACGTTTTTCATAACGCTGGGTGATTTCCAGGATCCTCCGGGATACCTCGCTGGATGCCGCTCTTTGCGCCAACAGGTGCTCCGCACCGATGAACTCCGTGGTCTGACTAAAAACGCCGCTGCCACCCTTCTTAATTACTAAGTCAACCGCGGCGCCAATAGCAGGATTAGAACCTATACCTGAAGTAGTATCAGAACTGCCACATTCAGCACCAACCATTAACTCGGAGTCGTGAAACATTTCTCTTATTATCCGTGACGCCTCACTCACCATCTGTGCGGCAATCCGTGAGCCTTCAGCCACAGCAGCAATAGTTCCTCCCACTCTCTGAATCACAATCTTGCCCACAGGTTTTCCTGACTGAGCGATATTATCCAGAACACCATCAACATCGGTCATCTCACAGCCAAGGCTCACCAGCAATACCCCAGCCAGGTTGGGATTGCGACCAAGATTAGCTAAGGTTCGATTCACCAAGCCTATATCGGAAGGAGTGAGGTCACAGCCTTGATAGTGAATAAAGGGCACGCAGCCGGTGACATTCTGGCTGATCTGGCGAGCTACATCACAGGAACATGCTACGGTTGGTATTACGCCCACACAGTTTCTCGTGCCTACAGAGCCATCTGGTCGAGGATAACCCCAAAAGCTCATTTATTCACTTCCCTGGGCAGGCCGCCACAATCCCTCATGGCTGGCCATGTTCAAGCTGCTGGGTTTTTGCCGTAGACACTGGGGTTAATGCAGTGAGGTATTCTATCGCCTCGTAGACCAGCAATAAGCTGATCCACTGCCATAGCCATCATCTTTTTCCTGGTAGCAGGCACAGCGCTCCCGATGTGAGGAACAATGGTCAAACTGTCCAGAGTCAGCAGGGGGTCGTCGGGAGGAATCGGTTCAGTCTCAGTTACGTCTATGGCAGCACGGAGAATGCGGTGCGACTTAAGCGCCTCATATAAGGCTTTTTGGTCTACGATTGAGCCACGGGCTGCATTAATCAGTATTGCAGTAGGCTTCATTACGGCAAACTCATCGGCGCCAATCATATGCCTGGTCTGGTCGGTGAGCGGCGTGTTAAGGCTTATGAAATCAGATTGGGAAAGAAGCGAGTGCAAGTCAGCAACATATTCCACTCCCAGAAGGCTTTCCATATTCACCTTCCTGGTTCGGCCATAATAAAGCACCCGCATATCAAATCCCTTGGCGCGTTTCGCCACCTGCATACCTATTTTACCTAAACCTACTATTCCTAGGGTAGCATGATTAACATCAACACCGGGAAGGTCCAGGTGAGCATGCGTTCTCCACTTCCCCTGTCTGGCGAAAGCGTCACCTTCCACAATACGTCTAGCCGCTGCCAACAGCAGGGTAAAGACGAGGTCAGCGGTCGTTTCAGTCAGCACATCGGGAGTATGTCCAACCGGTATGCCGCGTCTTGTGGCTTCAGCCACATCAATATGATCACAGCCATCGCCGAAGTTGCTAATTACTCGCAGCTCTGGAGCGGCATTCATTACCTCAGCGCCAATTGGGTTACCGACGGGAATCAGACCCCCGATTCCCCGGACCTCGGCTAACAGCACATCCTGTGGTGGGCCATCGTCTCCCCACCACACTCTCATTTCGTGAACTTGAGCCAGCCCATCGAGCACATCAGGAAACCAGTTTCTGCACACGTATACCTTTGACATTTCCTATCTGCTTACCCCCCGTAACCTGCCGACATCTAGACCGGCTCGTGTCACCCGACATTTGCCGTCGAAAAATCAGGCCGCGCAGTTATGAGACCTATAGTACTGGAACGAACTTCTCCATATCCAGAGGATAAGGCTTGTAAGTGCCATCCTCTACCTTTGCCTGATGCTTTGCTATCTCTTCCTCATTGAGGTCTATACCCAGCCCAGGCGTCTCGGGCACTTCAATGCAGCCATCAACGATCTTTATCCGCGGTTTGACCGCCCATGGCGCCATCTGCTCGTGCTCAAGAATCAGGAATGAGGGGACAGCAGCCGATAGCTGCGCATTTGCCATGGCGGCAACAGGGCCGAACGGGTTGTGAGGCGAGACTTTGACCTGATAGGCCTCGCACATGGCGCATATCTTCATTGCCTCAGTTATTCCACCGACTTTGCCGCAGTCAAACATGACGATATCCACAGCCCCGCTCTCCAGGTACTCCTTCAAATCCAGTTTTGAGTTAAGCCTCTCCCCCGCAGTGACAGGCATGTTAACGTGGTCAGCGACCTTCTTCATCGCCTTTACCATTCCCACGGGAACCGGCTCCTCATACCACATGAGGTTATATTTCTCCAACAATTTGCCTATCGTTATTGCCGTTGAGGCATTGAACTTGCCATGACACTCGACAATTATATCAATCTTGTCCCCCACGGCCTTCCGAATCGCCTCTACTCTCTCCACCGCGGCCATTATTTCATCCCTTCTGTAACTGTGGTATCCATCCCTGCCTGGCTCGAAGGGATCGAACTTTATGGCGG